>Ga0247611_10006627_pt1 | contig 14774 bp, 10 predicted proteins | sample 177DNAGHGhighgp2_FD_192422 | JGI IMG/M metagenome (GOLD analysis project Ga0247611, IMG submission 192422) | Sheep rumen microbial communities from Palmerston North, Manawatu-Wanganui, New Zealand - 1770 DNA GHGhigh gp2 | ecosystem: Host-associated > Mammals > Digestive system > Stomach > Rumen...
CATCAATTCGCAATTCTACCGTTACCTGTCGGCCTATATTCTAGTGGCTTTGTCGGGCTGCCTGGGCAATGTGGTTGATGGCATCATTGTGGGCAACCTGATCAGCGAGGATGGCGTGAGTGCCATTAACTTGTCCAAGCCCATTGTCCAGTTCATCTTCACCATGCACCTGCTCATTAATGCAGGTGCAGGTATGCTCGTGGCCTATGCCTTGGGACAGAACAAGGTTGACCAGGCTCGCCGATTCTTCACCAGGGCCCTGTCGCTGAGCGTGGGATTGGGCCTTGTGTTGGCCATCGTGGGTGGCTTGATGTTTCCCCAGCAGCTGGCAAGGTTGCTGTGCAGCAATGAGCAGATTCTGCCCCTGGCTAGCGATTACATGCAGGTTCTGCTCATCGGTAATCCTGCTTTTATCCTCATGTGGGGCTTATCCACGATGGTGGGTGTGGACGGCAGCCCGCGACTGGTGTCGCTTGCCGTTATCATCGACAACACGGTCAATCTGTTGCTCGACATCGTTTTCATCAAGTGCTTTGACTGGGGCATCACGGGATCGTCGGCAGCAACGGTTGTGGGACATCTCGTGGGTATAGCGATATTGCTCTCGCACTGGCGCAGGCCCGAAAACCGTCGTTTGAAGCTCATCTTCTCGACACAGGGTATCATGGACACCTGGCGCAGCGTCGTCTCACAGGGGGCTCCGCTGGCTGTGGCTTCCATCTGCCTGACCCTGCTCTTGCTCAGCGCCAACACGATTGTGCTTTCAAGCACTGGGCGCACGGGTATCTTTGTGTTTGCCTTGTGCATGAACTTGTTGCAGGTCTATAACCTCTATGTGTCGGGCACTTGCCAAACATTGCAGTCGTTGGGTGCCATTCAAGTGGGCAAGAACGATGAGGTCGGCTTGAAGACGGTGATTAGCAAGGGACTCCGCTTTATTACTGTGTCGATGATCGTCACCTGCCTGATTGTGTGGCTGTTCCCGCAGGGCATTGCGCGCCTGTTTGGCTGTGACGAACCCCAGATGCTGGTTCAGAGCGTTCCCGCCCTGCGTGTGTTTGCATTGAGCTTCATCCCCTTCTGCTACATCTATGTGCTCATGATTATCTATAAGCTCTACGGTCATCACCACATGGCGCTGTTCATCTCCTTTGCGTTGTCATTGACGGTGATTCCAGTGCTATGGCTCATGGCACGAACAATGCCTGAATGGTTGTGGTATAGCTATCTCATCGCCTATCTCATCGAGGCCGTTGCCATTCTTGTGATGCACAAGGCTAGTCATGTCCGCTTTGAACTCAAGAAGTTGTGATTTACATTGATGACAACATTGGCGACTTTGATCTGGATGCGGCTCTAAAAGCCGTGAGCCCTGAACGCCGAGCCTATGCCATGAAGTATGTTCACCAATTGGATCGGCGCCTCTCGGTGGCTTCTTTCTTGCTGTTGAAGAGGGCTTTGTCGCTCGAGTGGGGCCTGGATTCGGTGCCGCCGTTTGTCTATGATTCTAGCGGGAAACCGCAACTTGAAGGTCATCCCGACATCCATTTTAACCTGAGCCACTGCCGTCAGGCGGTGGCTTGTGTCGTGGGGCGCAACCCGGTGGGAATTGATGTGGAATGCATCGAGAGCCTTGATCATGGGGTGCTGGCCATGACGATGAGTCCAATCGAACAGGAGCGGATCGCTGCATCACCGCTCCCCGAGGTGGAATTCACCCGCTTGTGGACCATGAAGGAGAGCCTCTATAAGCTCACTGGCCAATATCGGGATAAAGACATACGTTTAATGCTTGAGGATTCGGCGGGCTATCATTTCCACACCACAGTTTATCCCCGTTTCATCTGCACCGTCTGCACCCCTTGACTTACAGCAGTTGCAAGGCAATGTGGGCACAGGCCTCGGCATCGGCTAGCGCATGATGATGACGCCGCAGGTCGTAGCCGCAATAGGCTGCAACGGTCTGCAGTTGATGATTGGGCAGGAATTTGAGCAGGCGTTTGGCCGTCTGGCAGGTGCAGTAGAACTCATAATCGGGATAATCCATCTGATAGCATCGGAAAACGGCTTTCAGGCAGTTCTCGTCAAATGCCTTGTTGTGGGCAACTAGTGGCAAGCCCTGGATGAGGGGCTCAATCTGTGCCCACACCGCAGGAAACACTGGCGCGTCATCGGTGTCCTCGTGACCCAAGCCGTGAACCTGCTGGCACCAGTAGCTGTAATAGTTGGGCTCGGGCTGGATGAGGGAATAGAAGGTGTCGGCTATCTTGCCGTCGCGCACGACAACGACCCCCACGGCACACACGCTGGTGCGCTCATTGTTAGCGGTCTCAAAGTCTATTGCGGCAAAGTTGTCCATTTCTTGATGTTGTGTCCTATTGTGCGGCAAAAGTACTATTTATCTCCCTAAAATCGGCCTTACAACGCGTTTTTTTCAAGTCAATTAAACAATTTATTGACATTTCAGTCAAAAAGTGGCTCAAACCGAGTTGCCGTATGAGAAATTGTGCGTATTTTTGTAAGTTAAACCTCACATCGTGGCACTCGTGCTAGCCTGGGGCAACTGTTAGCCTGCAGTGCGGTGCCCGTAACAGAATGATAAACTTTAAATAACAAAATGGACAACGATCGAATTCTAGAGATCAACATTGAAAACGAGATGAAGACCAGCTACATCGATTACTCGATGTCGGTCATCGTTTCGCGAGCACTACCCGATGTGCGCGACGGTTTCAAGCCCGTGCATCGCAGGGTACTCTACGGCATGGACAAGTTGCGTAACTATTCCAATGCTCCCTACAAGAAATCGGCCCGTATCGTGGGTGACGTGCTGGGTAAGTATCACCCCCACGGCGACTCGTCGGTTTATTTGGCCATGGTGCGTCTGGCCCAGGACTGGGCAATGCGTTATCCACTGGTTGACGGACAAGGTAACTTTGGCTCGGTGGATGGCGATAGCCCTGCCGCCATGCGTTACACCGAGGTGCGTCTCGACAAGATGGGCGAGAGCATGATGGAGGACATGGACAAAGATACCGTCGATTTTGTGCCCAACTTTGATAACACGCTTGAGGAACCCAGTGTGCTGCCCACCCGCATCCCCAACCTGCTGGTCAACGGTGCTACAGGTATCGCGGTGGGCATGGCAACCAATATGGCACCGCACAACCTGGGCGAGTGCATTGACGGTTGCATGGCACTGCTCGAGGATCCCGAGATGGAAGTGAGCGACCTGATGAACTACATCAAGGCCCCCGACTTCCCCACGGGCGGCATTATTTACGGCTATCAGGGTGTCAAGGACGCCTTTGAAACGGGGCGCGGGCGCATCGTCGTGCGTGCCAAGGCCGAGATTGAGACCGAGCACAACCATGAGCGCATTGTCGTGAACGAGATCCCCTACAATGTCAACAAGAAGGACCTCATTGAAAATATTGCGCGTCTGGTCGAGGAAAAGAAAATCGAGGGCATCTCCGACATCAACGACGAGAGCGACCGTCACGGTATGCGCATCGTCATCGATGTGAAAAAGGACTTCAACCCCAACGTGCTGCTCAACAAGCTCTACAAGATGACCGAGCTGCAGTCATCGTTCAGTGTCAACAATGTGTGCCTGGTTAATGGCCGACCCATGTTGCTCAACCTCAAGCAGTTGCTGCACTACTTCCTGGAGCATCGCCACGAGGTGGTCATTCGCCGCACACAGTATGACCTCAAGAAGGCCAAGGAGCGTGCCCACATCCTGGAGGGACTCATCATTGCCAGCGACAACATCGACGAGGTGATTGCCATCATCAAGAGCAGCGACTCGACCGAGCACGCCATCCAGCGACTGTGTGAGCGCTTCAGCCTCACCGAGGTGCAAGCCCGCGCCATTGTCGAGATGCGATTGCGCCAGCTCACCGGACTGGAGCAGGAGAAACTGCACAACGAGTTGGCTGAGGTGCGCAAGACCATCGAGCACCTGCAGGCCATCCTGGACGATCCTGCCGAGTGCCGCAAGGTCATTGAGGAAGAATTGCTCGAGGTCAAGGAAAAATTTGGCGACGAGCGTCGCACCCAGATAGAGTATTCCAGTGAGGAGATGAACGCCGAGGACTTCTACAGCGACGATCCCATGATCATCACCATCTCCCACTTTGGCTACATTAAGCGCACTCCGCTCAAGGAGTACCGCGCTCAGGCCCGTGGAGGCGTGGGTGCCAAGGGCAGTGACACGCGCGATGAGGACTTCATCGAGTATGTCTATGAAGCCACCAACCATAATTATATGCTGTTCTTCACCGCAACAGGACGCTGTTTCTGGCTGCGCGTGTTTGAAATCCCTGAGGGTGCCAAGAACAGCAAGGGACGTGCCATCCAGAATCTGCTCAACCTGGACGCCGAGAACCGCATCATGGCATTTGTGCGTGCTACGGCTCTCACCGATCCCGAGTACAACCAGTCACACTACATTGTCTTTGCCACCCGGAATGGTATTGTCAAGCGCACTCGCCTGAGCGAGTACTCGCGTCCGCGTGCCAATGGCGTGCGCGCCCTCAACATCAACGATGATGACCGCCTGGTGGGCGCCATCCTCACCGAGGGAAACAGCGAGGTCATTCTGGCTAACAGTAAGGGATATGCCCTGCGCTTCCCCGAGACCACGGTTCGTGCCATGGGTCGCACCGCCACCGGCGTCAGGGGCATGAGGCTGAGCGAGGGTGATGAGGTTATCGGTATGATCTGCATGCGTGCCGGCACCCGCGACGATGTGCTTGTCGTTTCGGAGCTGGGAATGGGTAAGCGCAGTGCCCTTGAAGACTATCGTGTGACCAATCGTGGCGGCAAGGGTGTTAAAACCATTAACATTACGCCCAAGACTGGCAAGCTTATTGCAATTAAGAATGTGAACGACGACAACGACCTTGTCATCATCAACAAGAGTGGTATTGCCATCAGGCTCAAGGTTAGTTCGCTCAGGATAGTGGGCCGCGCTACTCAAGGCGTGAGACTCATCAACCTGGAGAAGAAAAACGACGAGATAGCCAGCGTTTGCAAGGTGGATTCAGAGCCCGAGTCGACCGATGAAGAAGGCGTTCGCGACGCATTCAACGAGAATATCCCCGAGAACTCTGAGAACTCCGAGAACTCACAAAACGATAACGAATAAACATTATAAACCAACTTAATTGTTAATTAAAATGAAAAAGATGATTCTTTTGGGCGCTGCCGCTGTCATGGCGCTTGGCGCATCGGCTCAGATGAGCCTCGTGAAAGACCTCGCCAAGAAGGTGGGCACCGGCAATCCGCAGGCTATGGCCGAAGTTTTGCAGGCAATTGAACCCGCTTTCACCAACCCCGAGTCGGCCAACGACGTGCTCACGTGGTACACTGCCGGCAAGGCCGCATTTGGTCTCTATGATGAGATGTACAAGATGAAACTCTTGAAGCCCGATGCTGTGGACAACAACATGATGAATGAAGCCTTGAGTGCTGCCTATGAGTTCTATCAGACTGCTCTGCCTCTGGACTCGGTGGTTGAGGTGGACAAGAATGGTGCCCCCAAGCTCAACAAGGATGGCAGCAAGAAGGTGAAGACCAAGTACAGCAAGGAAATCATCGGTTCCCTCACCTCTCACATGGGTGACATCGCCAATGCCGGTAATGTCTATCTCCAGGCCAGTGACTGGAAGAATGCTGCCGATGCCTTTGGTAACTATGCCGATATTGCTCGTGCTCCATTTGCCATCGCTAATGGCGTATCACCTGCCGACAGTGTGCTGAGCCAGGTGCGTTTCTTCCAAGCCTACTCACAGTACCAGATTCAGGATTTCAAGGATGCCTACGAGAACTTTACCAAGGCTCGCAAGATGGGTTACACCGACAATAACATTGTTGAGTTCCAGACCTCATCGCTTGCCAACATGGTACAGGCCATGCTGGACAAGAACGAGTTTGACAAGGCCAAGAGCTTCATCGAGGGCGCTCTTGCCAGCGATCCCAACAACGCCACCCTGCATGACATCATGGGCTTCACCATGGAGCTCAAGGACGGTCTCGATGCTGCACTTCCTTTCTATCGCCATGCCACCCAGGTGGATCCTACCTATGCCAACGCTCAATTTGACGTGGGCCGTTGCCTCTACCTGCAGGCTCAAAAGATTATCGACGATAATCCCAACGCTACTACCAAGGAGCTCGTGCCCAAGCTCAAACCCATCTATGATGAGGCTATCCCGTTCTTGCGCAAAGCCATCGAGCTGGATCCCCAGAACACCAAGCCCAAGAGTGTGCTGGATGACATCCTCTACAAGTTTGAGATGATGGGAATCAAGATTTGATCAACCAATAACTCACCACAATGATAGCGGACGGTGGCCTCCCACTGCCCGCTATCACTTTTCTATAACCGCAGGATGTTGTGCAATCGGGGAAAAATGACTAATTTTGCCGCCTGTTTTATTAAGGCAAGAGAATCGTGAAGAGATTTTTTATCATATTGGCCGCTGCTATGGCACTGGCATTCACCTCCAGTGCCCAGCAACTGCTTGTGGACCAGGCCAAGAAGGCAATTTCTGGCCTGACGATGACCGTGGACAGCTATAACAAGGCATTCAATAAACTGCAACCTGCCCTCACCAATGATGAGACGCGCAACCGTGCCGAGACATGGGCTCTGGCATGCCGCATCAAGATTGAGCAGTATGACAAGTATATGGACAATCGCCGTGTGGGCAAGAAGATTGATGCAAGGGCCATGGGACACACCCTGCTGGATGCCTATGATTACAGCCTGAATGCCCTCAAGTTGGATACCATACACATCCTGGACAAGAAAGGCAACCCGGTCATCAACAAGAAAACCAAGCAGCCCAAGGTCAAGACCAAGTACAGCAAGGACATCGTCAACCGTCTGGTCGAGCACCATGACAATTACCGCATCGTGGGCAGCGAGCTCTATAACGTCAAGGATTGGGACGGTGCCTACAAGGCTTGGGATGATTATTGCCTCATGGCCATGCGCAACGATGATCCCAGGTGGCGTGTACCCGATAGCCTGGTGGCCGAGGTGCGCTATTACCAGGGAATCGCCGCATGGCAAAAGGCCGACACGATCGATGCCATTCGCCTCTTTAGCCTGGCTCGACACAGCGGCTATAACCACAAGGAGGCTTATGATTATGCCCTGGTGTGCCTGAGCGAGCTGGGCAATGATGCCGAGGTGGTGAAACTGGCATGGGAGGCCTTTCTCAAGTTTGGAACGGCCGATCCGCAATACATCCGAATCCTCATCAACGACTTCATCAGCCGTGAAGATTTCTCGGGTGCCAACGACTTGATTGATGAGGCCATGGAGACTGCCCCGCAAGATGACGAATTGCTCAACCTCAAGGGGCTCATTGTCGAGAATCAACAGAACATCTATGAAGCCTTCCCGTTCTACCAGCGATGCGTTGAACTCAACGACAGCAATGCTAGCGGACTGTTCAATGTGGGCCGGTATTTCTACAACAAGGCACAAGAAACGCGACAAAACAGCAAGCTCTATGGCAAGAAGTTGGCCAACCTGGTGAACCCCATCTATCGTGAAGCTTTACCTTATCTGGAGAAATCCTACGCCATCAATCCCAACAATCGTGACCTCGTCAACGCGCTGCGCGACATTTACTACAAGCTGGGTGAAGCCCAAAAACTGCAGGAAATCGAGAGGGTAGTGCATTAATCTCCCCAATTAGGGCTCGGTATCGGCGGGAGCGTGGTCATCCAGCCGGTTACCATGCAGGTAATGCCGTGTCTCGCGGGCAATCACGCCACTGAGCAGCAGCAGGGCGGCAAGGTTGGGTATAGCCATGAGGGCATTCATGCAATCGGCGGCATTCCACACGATGTCGAGGCTCATGATACTGCCCACAAACACCATCGCAACAAACACGATGCGATAGGCCAGCATCCAGCGTTTGCCCTTGAGGTACTCCACGGCTCGCTCGCCATAGTAGCACCACCCCAGGATGGTGGTGAAGGCAAATGTCAAGAGTCCAAAGGTGAGCAACGGCTTGCCCACATAGGGGATCTTGGCAAAGGCGGCCTTGGTGAGAGCGGCACCGTCACTGACGCTGATGTCGGGGTGGGCGAGAATAGAGCTCACAATCACCAGGCCGGTAAAGGCGCAGATGACCACGGTGTCCCAGAATGTGCCCGTTGACGATACCAGCGCCTGGCGAACGGGATTGCGCGTCTGAGCCGCAGCGGCCACGATGGGGGCTGAACCCAGACCCGACTCGTTGCTGAACAGGCCTCGGGCTATACCCATGCGGGCAGCAATGATGACCGTTGTGCCCACAAATCCTCCACCAGCAGCCTGGGGCGTAAAGGCCGACTCGCAGATCAACTTGATGGCGGGCCACACATACTGGCCATTAGCGATCAGAATGTAGATACAGCCGATGACATAGAATAGTGCCATGAAGGGAACCAGGGCTCCACACACGCGGGCGATACTCTTGATGCCGCCCAGCAACACCAGGGCGGTCAACAGGCACACGCCGCCACCGGTAATCCATGCGGGAATGCCGTAGGACTCGTTGGCGATGGTTGAGATGGCATTGGCTTGAACGGTGTTGCCGATGCCAAACGAGGCGAGTGCCGTGAAGATGGCAAACAGCACCGCAAGCCATTTCCAACCCAAGCCGCGCTCCAGGGCATACATCGGTCCGCCCAGCATGCGCCCGTCGGCCGACGGAACACGATACTTGATGGCTAGAAGACCCTCGCTATACTTCGTCGCGATGCCAAACACGCCCGACAGCCAGCACCACAGCACGGCACCAGGACCTCCCAGAGCAACCGCCGTGGCTACGCCCACAATGTTACCGGTGCCGATGGTAGCCGCCAGCGCGGTGGCCAGGGCCCCAAACTGGGACACATCGCCCGTTGAACCCTTGTCCTTGCTCACCGACAGGCGAATGGCCGTCAATAGCTTGCGCTGGGGTACTCCCAGCCTGAAGGTCAGGAACACGTGGGTGCCCAGCAGCAGGATAATCATGGGCCATCCCCACAAGTAGTCGCTCATTGTCGCAAAAAAGTCATTAAGTGTCTCCATCATGATGCTGTTTCTAGTGATTTCTCAAGTTATGGTAGTTGATAGGGTAGGGGCTGGTGCTCTCAACAGTGGTTATCGAATCGTTCGCAACGCAGCCTCAAAGGCATTAGGATAATAATGTATTTCAAACTCGGGCGCTTGTCCGGTGATAATCATCACGTCGAACTGGACATACATCGGCAGATTATAATACTGGATATAACCGTTGGCGGCATGAACCAGATTGCTGATCTTCTTGCGATTGATGGACTGCATCGGGTCATAGTGCTCACTGCTGGTGCGGGTCTTCACCTCGACAATGTGCAGCAGGTTGGCTCCTGGCTCTTGGGCGACGATGTCAATCTCAAGATGTCCCACGCGCCAGTTGATGTCGCGCACGGTATATCCCTTGCCGATGAGGTACTCACACGCTGCCTGTTCGCCTTCCTTTCCGATGGTATTGGTCTTTGCCATAATCAATGATAATCAGGTTCTTGTGATGATTTAGGGCTTGTCTGGCCCGTGGCCTGTGCGCTCCCCCCATCGTGCTTGTTGACGCGCGGCCATCTGACCCTCGGCCGGATTGTCCTGAGGGTGCCACAACTGCGGGTGGTTGAGTTCATCGGGCATGTATTGCACTTGAACAAAGTGTCCGGGATAGTCATGTGGATAACGGTAGTCCTTGCCGTAGCCCAACTGCTTCATCAGCCCGGTGGGGGCATTGCGCAGGTGCAGCGGCACAGGGGCGTTGCCGGTCTCTTTCACCAGTTCCAGGGCACTGTCAATGGCCAGATAGGCACTGTTGCTCTTGGCACTCGTGGCCAGGTAGATGGCGCATTCGCTCAGCGGGATGCGGCCCTCGGGCCACCCGATCTTGTTGATGATGTCAAACGTGGCATTGGCCAGCAGCAGTGCATTGGGATTGGCCAGGCCGATGTCCTCGGCAGCCAGGATGCACAGGCGCCGGGCAATGAATTTGGGATCCTCGCCACCGGCAATGAGCCGTGCCAGCCAATAGACCGCCGCATCGGGGTCGCTGCCGCGGATGCACTTGATGAACGCCGAGATGATGTCATAGTGCATCTCTCCGCCCTTGTCAAACGCCAGCGGGTTCTGCTGCAGCAGGCTGGTGACGATGTCATCGTTGATGACGACAGGCTCGTCCTCGTGCAGTGATTGCAGGATCAGGTCCAGAATGTTGAGCAACTTGCGCGCATCACCGCCCGAGAAGCGCAGCAGAGCCTCGGTCTGTTCGACGCGCACCTCACGGTCCTTGAAGGCCTTGTCACTCTTGATGGCATGGTCGAGCAGTTGCAGCAGGTCGTCACGGTCCAGCGGGTTGAGCACATAGACCTGGGCACGGGAGAGTAGGGGACGGATGACCTCAAACGACGGATTCTCGGTCGTCGCGCCTATCAGCGTCACTGTGCCGCGTTCCACAGCTCCCAGCAGCGAGTCCTGCTGGGACTTGTTGAAGCGGTGTATCTCATCAATAAACAGCACGGGACGCCCCTTGGAAAAGACACTGCGCACATCGGCCTGACAGCGTTCCAGCACCTCGCGCACATCCTTCACGCCCGATGTCACGGCACTCAGGGTGTAGAACGGAACCTGCGTCTGCTCGGCTACGATGCGGGCTAGCGTGGTCTTGCCCACACCTGGTGGTCCCCACAGGATAAATGACGAGATATTGCCGCTCTCGATCATCCGTCGGATGACGGCACCCTCACCCACAAGGTGTCGCTGCCCGATGTAGTCATCAAGCGTGCGGGGGCGCAGGCGTTCAGCAAGTGGTTCGTAACTCATAGTGATGAAAAGATTGTCTGTCTTCTTTTTTGAAAATACTTAGCGCCTTAGCATGAAGATAGGTTCACGCAGCGTTCGATGACGCGCACGATGTCCTCAAGCCAGTGGGCATCAATATCGTCAAATGTCGCCAGCTCCCTGCTGTCGATGTCGAGCACGCCGATGACCTTGCCTTCCCCGTCATGCATCGGTACCACAATCTCGCTGCGCGACTCGCTGCTGCAAGCGATGTGCCCCGGGAATTGCTCTACGTCGGGGACAACGATGGTGCGGTCCTGTTGCCATGCCGTGCCACACACGCCGCGACCCTTCTTGATGTTGTAGCAGGCCACGGGACCCTGGAACACGCTCAGCTGCAATGTGTCGCCATTGACCATGTAGAATCCTGTCCACCACCAGCCCATCGTCTGATGAAGCTGGGCCACGGCGTTAGCCAGTTGTCCCACGGCATTGTTCTCGCCCTCGATCAGGCTCTCGACCTGCTTGACGAGCAGTTGATAAGTTGCATTCTTGTCCATATTGCAAAATTACACCATTTGAGGCAATAAAAAAAGTAGAGACGCAAAAAACTTGCGTCTCTACGAGAGTTAATCCCTATTGAGGGATGAAGCAGCAGTTTACTTCATAACCTTAACGGCGCTGGTGGTGCCATCGGTGTAGGTGGTAACCTGGATGGTCATGCCCTGGGGCTGAGCCATCTCCTGACCAGCAACGTTGAAGTAGCGTACGTTAGCAACAGTCTTGCCGGCGTTGAGCTCATTAACAGCCACATCCTTGTCGAGATAGATGATCTCGGACTGACCAGCGAGCTGACCGTTTACACGGTAGTAAACCTGGATACCGATGCGGTTGTTGAACAGCGGGCTGTCACCCGTGTTGGTAGCATAGAAGTAAGCGCGGGTCTCCTGGATGTCAAAGCCCTGGCTCCAGATGCTGTAAGGAATCTCGGTCCTGTTGGTAGTCAGATCATAATCATACAGGCTTGCATCGAAGGTGTAGATCTGATCGTCATCCAGGAAGATGCTGTAGCTGAAGTTAGCAGGATTGAGCTCATTGCCATCAACATCCTTGTAGATCATCTGGAAGTCAAGATAGCTGTTGCCGCTCTCATTGCCGCAGTCGTGCCAGTTGATAACAATGGGGTTAGCGGGAGTAACGGGATCAACGGGCTCGGGAGTGGGCAGGTACCAGTAAACGATGTTGGACTCATTAGCCTCACCGTCAACGGTGTAGATAACCTGGATACCAATGCGCTCATTGAACAGCGGGTTGTCACCCTGGTTGGTGCGATAGAAGTATACGCGGCCGCTGCCGAAGTCGTAACCCGACAAGATGTAAGGAACATCGGTGATGTCCTGCTCGAGGTCATAGGAATAAGTGGCAGCATCAAAGGTGAACAACTCGTCGTTGTCGGTGTAGATGCGATAGGTTACATAGTAGGGATCAAGGGCATTGCCGTTAACGTCAACCAGGTTGATGTTGAACTCGAAGCGGCTGTAGCCATTCTCGGCACCACTGTCATACCAGTTGAGGGCCTCGGGATCGGCGGGAACAGCAGCTTGAACAACGGGACGATACCAGTAAACGATGTCTGATACGTTCTCGGTGTCACCAACCTTGTAAACAACCTGGATACCGATGCGCTCGTTGAAGAACGGGTTGTCATTGTAGAGCGTGCGATAGAAGTAAACCACACCACTCTTGCCGTTGATGTCATAGCCGCTAAAGTTGTAGGGAACGTCGGTCATCTCCTCAGTAACATTGCTCTCGGCATAGGTCACGGGATCAAAGGTGAAGATCTGGTCGTTGTCGGTGTAGATGCGGTAGTATACGTTGTCATCTACCAGAGGATTGCCGTCAACGTCAACCAGGTTGATCACGAAGCTCAGGTTGCTGTAACCATCCTCGTTGTAGTCATCCTGCCAGATGACATCGGTGGGATTGGCAGGAACAGCGGGAGTGGCAATCAGGTGGATGAACTGGCTGTTCCAGTCAATGCTGGTAAAGGCATCGCCATCGCTCCAGGTGCCGGTCAGGCCGTGAACGTAGTAGGTGTCACCCTCCTCGCCGGGAACGATCTCGGCACTGCTGTTCAGCAGCGTCAGGGTATTGTCGCTAACTTGGAAGACGATCTCGTCATCGGTTGGAACTGCCGAGGTGAAGCCCTCAGCATCAACGGTGGCCTCAACATCACCCATGGTCAGGATAACGCCTGCCATGTACTCGTCGCTCCAGTAGATGTACTGGCCAGCGGGAACGTGGATGTTGCCATCCTCGCCAATCTCACCCTTCACCCAAGAGGTGATGGCATCATCATAGCCATTCAGGATGTGCTGGATGTAAACGGTCTTGCCATCGGGGGCATAGACAACGTTCACCTTGCCGTCCTGAGTGCCGGGGGTTACAAAGTACCAGAACCAGAAGGATTCCAGTGCCAGGGTGTTACCATAGCGGTTGTAAACAACCAGGTCACCCTCGGGCTGCTCGGTGATGATCTCAGGAATCTCGATGGGACCCTGGTTGGTGAACGTGGTGTTCCAGTCCAGATAGCTCATGCACATCAGGTCATCGCTGTAATACAAGCCCAAACCAGTAGCCTCGTAGCTCGAGAAGTCGCTGGCATCGATGGTGGTGACACCGTCGCTGTGGAGCAGCGTCAGCACATTGCCCTCGATAGAGAACTCGGCCTCGGTGGTGCGCTCGTCGCGGGTTACCTGAAGCTTTGCGTTGCCCTCTTCATCGTACACTACCTCGCTGGTGTTCCAGCCCAGCAGCACGTCATACTCGATGACCTCACCAGTTTGCTCATCGGTGTAGCTGCCATGATAGATAGCCTGATCCATGGGGACAACCAGGGTCTTGCCATCCTCGCTGATTTCACCCTTTACCCAAGCACCAGTTGCAGCACCGGCGATAAGGTCCTTGATCCACATCGTCTTGCCGTCTTCCGACATGACTGCCATCACATTGCCACCCTGGTAGTCAATGTAAACCGATCCATTGTTGGAGTAGATGTAGCAGCCCTCTGAACCACGGGTCAGGAGCATGAGGGTACCCTCGGGCTGAGCGGTAACAACGTCACCCATGCGCGGGGCATCTTGCTTAACCAAGCTGCGAACCTTGTTGATCTTCATCGCATGCTTGTCGATGTTGCTGCTGATAGGCGTGATTGCCGATGCAGCAAACATAACGGTCAAAGCCGCCAATAGTAATGATAATTTTTTCATAAATGAGAAAATTAATGGTTAATAAAAGTGATTAAGTTTTATCAATAAATTGAAATTGGTTAATCTTAATATTTGAGCCTGCAATAGCAGGCAATCTGCTAGGTTCTCTTTTTCTTTTAATGATGGGGCAAATTTAAACAAACCATTTCAATATAACAAATAAAATAGTCAAAAAAACCGAAAACAGTAATAAAAAAATCACCGATAGACTAAAAATGATAAGTTTTGGTAGTTCATTGACATTTCTATCATCATCCTTGAGCTCCTGGTTCATGAATGAATTCAAGACAAGATTGCTGGATCAAGCGCATCCACTCCCCACCTGGTGGGCTATATTTGGTAACAAACGGTCAAAAAATATCTTGTAGCACCCAAAAAAATGACTACCTTTGCCGTTGATTATGAAAAAAGATACTTTACAACTCATTATTATTTTACTCCTCCTCGCCGCTGTGGTGGTTGCGATAGTGCTGTACATGCCCCACGACATCGTCACCATCTATAACTGGTACAAGGAGCACCTCACCTACGGCACCATCCTGCTGCTCATGGCCATCGAGAGCTCGTTCATCCCCTTCCCCAGCGAGGTGGTGATACCGCCAGCAGCCTACTTTGCCGCCCGCAACGGCGACATGAACCTCTTCATGATCGTCGTCATTGCCACCCTGGGTGCGCTCATC
>Ga0247611_10006628_pt1 | contig 14770 bp, 17 predicted proteins | sample 177DNAGHGhighgp2_FD_192422 | JGI IMG/M metagenome (GOLD analysis project Ga0247611, IMG submission 192422) | Sheep rumen microbial communities from Palmerston North, Manawatu-Wanganui, New Zealand - 1770 DNA GHGhigh gp2 | ecosystem: Host-associated > Mammals > Digestive system > Stomach > Rumen...
TATTGCATGTTCCTGAAGAAGAAATGGAAGATGCACTGATGCGTATTAAAACGTCACTTTCCAGGGAGGGAATTTTCTACGCATCCTTTAAGTATGGAATTGGTACTATGCAAAAGGGTGACAGAGTGTTTACTAATCACACAGAAGAAACCATTAAAGAATTATTTGAACTTGCAGGTTTTGAGCTGCTGGAATGTGATACATCGCAGGATTCACGACCTGACAGAGCAGATGAGAAATGGATTAATGTTATTGTGAAGAAGAGCGTAGATTGCTAGGAGAAAAAATTGATGAAACAAGGCGTAAAAAATGGTGCGTTGATTTTAGTCCTTATATTTGCGGCATTATTACTCACAGCCTGCAATAAGTCATCAGTGGATATGCCGAGTTATAAGCAAATTTCCCAGTCTGAAGCCAAAGAAATGATGGCGAAGGATGACGGCCATGTCATTGTAGATGTACGAAGAGAAGACGAGTATAATGCCGGGCATATTCCAGGAGCGATACGCGTAACCAATGAAGATATTGGCGATACAATGCCGGAAGAATTACCTGATTTGAATCAGATTATTCTGGTCTATTGCAGAAGCGGAAGACGCAGCAAGGAAGCTTCGGAGAAACTTGCGAAGATAGGGTACACGAATGTGTATGAATTCGGCGGAATCATTGATTGGGACGGAGAAGTAGTAAAGGAATAATTGGTAGCATTGTTTTGAAAGAAAGGCTAAGAAATGAGCAGACTAAAAGAAATTCGTAAAGTAGTAGAAAAGAAACTGAACAAAATGGAAGATGAGGACAAGCGTAACAGCGCGGTCAATCATCTTTATGGCGTATCATTAGCCGCAACCTTAATTGCTAAGAAGCGTGGATTGGATCCGGAACTTGCGGCGATTTCCGCGATGCTTCATGATCTTCATGCATACAAAACAGGCTCTTATGATGACCATGCGCACCTTGGGGCGGAACTAGCAAGAAAGATATTGGAAAAGCAGGAAGATTTTACGGAAGAAGAGATTGATACTATCTGTTCCGCAATCTATCATCATGATGACAAGGCAAATATCGATAGTCCGATGGATGAGGTTTTAAAGGATGCGGATGTGATGCATCATGTGATGAATGATTTGTCCAAGCCTGTAAAAGAGAAGGAACAGGCGAGATATGATGCGCTTTGTAAGGAATTTGGCTTGAACTGAAAGGAACAATCATGGAAAGCTGGAAATTATCCGAATTGTTTAATAGAAAACCGGAACAATGGGGCCTGAGAGGGGACCCTGTTTTTTGGGACTATTTAAAAGAAAAGGCAGCAGATATGGATCCGGTTTCGCCGGATGAACTGGAACAGTGGATTCTGGATGAACACCGTTTGCTTTCCGGAGAAAATATGACCGCAGAAGGAATGTCATTTGTGGAACAGTTTGCACTTGCCAATGAAGAATTAACTGCAGGCATAATATCCGGGAAATGGTGGTTTAAAATCGGTATTCCGCTTTTAAAAGGCAGACTTTACGGCATGTCCTGTATGGGTGAGCTTGTACAGTACCTTGCGGGAATAGACTGTTCGAACTGGAATGAGGAAGAATGGGAAAAGGCAGAAAAAGAATGGGCTGATTTTCCTAAGGACAGTGACGAATATATTGTATTATCAATATTAAGAAATCAACGGGAAAGAAAACTGGCTTATGATGAACAGCTGCGCCTTGAAGAAGCTGCGAAAATCGTAAGAGAAATGGCGAACAGACAGCATGACGATGATTTGCCGGAGGGCGTAGTATGCTGGGGTGAGTCAAGCGAAAAAGATAATGCAGCATTAGGGGTACTCCTCAAGGGAATATCGGAACGAGGTAATTTATCGTTTTCCGATGTTATTGAAAAAGCCATAAAAGAATTCTCCAGGAAACTTTACGGAGAAAATGAAAGCGAACGCGAAATAAGTGTTTCTGCTATTTGCGAAAGGGCTCATATGAGTCGGAAGATCTGGGACTTAATGGTCAATTATAACAATGGCACCAAAAACAGAGATTATCTGTTGGCACTGGCAATTGCGCTTCATATGAATTCAAAAATGACAGAAGATCTTTTTGAATCATGCAGATTGAATCTTAAGGAGGCTCATCTTTCGGAGAAAGAGCAAATGAGAGAGGGTATTATTCTGTTTTACGTAAATAAAGAAAACAAGCCCATAAGTTTTGATGTGAATACAATAAATGACTATTTGTGTGACTGGAGTGAAAGGTTAAGAATAGATCCGCCGTTTGATCTCCTGGAACCGACAAGAGAAACTTAATCTTTTATTATAACATATTTAGAAAAAAATGCAATTCCCAAAACAATCGTTTTGGGAATTTTTGTATTTAGGGCTAAGAGGTATCTTTATTTCAACAGACAGGCACAAAAAGAAAACAGAAAGACAAAAAAACAACCAAAGAGAGGAGAAATCAAAATGAGAAAAAGAGTAATTTATATCGAAGGAACCTGCCGGAACCTGAAGGAGATGCTTGAAGAGCGAAAGATCACGCCAAAGGAGGTGCAGGAGTATTTGGGACTGGAAAGTGTCCAGGCGGTCTACAAATGGCTCAGCCCGAATAACCGGACAATACCGTCAACAGAAGATCTTGCACAGCTGGCAGCACTGATGAACTGTGATATCGAAGACATTCTGGTGTTCTACGATGACTACATCAGGGAAAGGCGAAAGAAACTTATGGTCTGTGAACGGTGCGGAGCCGTGATGAGGGAAGGCAAGAGCTTCGGTCCATACAAAGGAACACTCACCATCGGAGCGTACTGGCAGGGCCTGGATCGGAATTACGGAAAGAGCCCGATTGTATGGAGCATCTTAAAGGAGTTTGAGGATGGAAGGATACTCGTCATCAGCAGCGAAATACTGGACTGTAAAGTATTTGACGAAGATCGTGTGGAAAATGAACTGACCTGGGAGAAAAGCTCGATCCGAAGGTGGTTAAACGAAACGTTCTTAAATGATGCATTCAGTCCGAAGGAGCAGGAAAAAATTCTGATGACCAGAAATGTGAATCATGACAATGACGAGTATCACACACCCGGAGGAAATGACACGGAGGATAAAGTATTTTTCCTCTCCGTGGAAGAGGTATCCAAGTACTTTTTCCTCGACAAGTATTTTTCAAGCAGCGGAGCAGCGGTAACCAAATATGCAATGGCACAGGGCGTGCATACTTCGAGAGGAATTACCGGCAGCTGGTGGTTAAGAACTCCGGGTTACGGAATGGGCGGATATACAGCTTGTGCTGCAACCGTAGACGTAATGGGAAGGCTTAGCCTGCATGGATCCGACATGATGAATGCAGAATATGTCGGTGTAAGACCGGCGATTATGCTGGATGGTAGCAAGATGTAAGGAAAGAACAAATAACAAGGAGGGTAAGAAAATGAACAAAATCATGAAAAATCAGGAAACAATTGTTGCAAAGAAGGAGGTAGTAAAGATGAACATTAATGCAGAGAATGAGACTGTAAACAACGTTAAGAAGGAGGAAACTAACATGAACACTACTGCAAAAATCGAGACCGTAAACAGCGCTAAGAAGGAGGAAACTAACATGAACACTACTGCAAAAAATGAGACTGTAAACAAGGCAAATGAGGAGGCTCGTCGCATCATCATGATCGAGGAGTGCAAGGATGAACCGGGCACCTACGCTTGCCACGTAATTAACACGCTGGGGCTTTCGGTAAGCCGGACTCTGCGGATCCCTGAGGACTCCCTGGCTGTTCTTCCGCTCGTATTTTCCACTGACATCTGCAACTTCAGACTCGTGGACGGAAAGGTCGTAAAGGGCTGGACCGAAAATGCGATGGATGCTTTGGAGGAATTCGTGAAAAACGTTCACGAATCCTGCATGAAGGCAGACGAAGAGCCGGATAATGGCTGGGATAACTACGATGTGGCTGAGGATGACGATGACGAAACCTGCTGGGATGCGGACATTCCGGAAAGTGAGAGAGTTACCAATCCTTCCTCGAGTGAAATTTTCGCCCGATTAGAGGAAATGGCAAGACAGAACAAGGCAGGAAAGGCAGAATAGTCAGAGTAGAAAGAATAGGAGGATTAAGACTATGAGAAACGAAAGAATGATGGATCAGAGAGATTTTAATGCCATTAAGGCCGTTTTTATCGGCCTTATGGCAGGGGAAAACAGAATGGCGGGAAATCATTACCATCCGTCATTTGAGGAGTCCGGAACGAAGTGTTTTCTGGACTGGTTAAAGCAGAACAGACCGGAGGTGTTCAGTAATCCGGAACTGATTCTTGAACTGGTTTACAGTTTGCCCCGGGTAGATCAGGTTTGTGCTTTGGAGGATGGCAGTTTCCTTGTGGAGCTTTTTCGGAATTATCTGGCTCCCGAACTGAAGGAAAATAAGGATGTTCTGCTGGCATTTTTGATGGTAGATCCGTGGGGTTATGAAAATCCTTACTACCGCGAAAATGGTATTGTGGATCTTGGAATTCCGCGTCTGTTGTATGGATTGCCGCACGAACTTTTGATGGATGAGGAGGTATTTTCCAGGATTATGGAAAAGACGGATCCGCTGAGCATAGCTTCGGAGATTCTGGAGGAGGAAGAACTGCTTGACGAAAGATATCTCTTCATGTTCCTGAAATGGTATGAAAAGCGGTTTTACGGTCCTGCATTTATCCATAAGGAGCTCGAAGGAAGCATGTTCAGTTTGTATTACCACTGGGCAGAGAAACTGATGGAAAAGGGCATCTACAGCACCGAAGAGGCGGATGAAGTTTACACCGGAATAAATCCTTACGTTAGCGACTGTTTAAGCCTGGTGATTGAGGATTATACGGAATACTTCAGTGAGCAGGCGAAGATAGATCAGGAGATGGAACAGAAGAGAAGTCTTTCGTTAAAACTGGAACAGTTTATGCCGGTTTTAAGAAAAAGAGTTCTTGAAGAGACGGAATGGGCGAAACGTGTGGATAACGAATTTACCGAGGAACGTGTTGCGGCGATGGATGCATTTCCCTGGGAAGAATCCTTCAGGAAACTGTTAAAGCCATTTTGGACTCAGCTTGAGATGTTTGATGCCGCACTTACCGGTGATTTTCCGGCATTTGATCTGATGGAAAAGAAATCGGCAGGGGACTCGAACGGTGGCGGAGAGGACGGCTCTTCGGACGGCGGAGCAGGTGGAGATTCGGATGGTGGCGGTTTTATGAATTTTCCCGTGGTGGATGCGGATCTTCCGTTCTGATGGAACAGGTGATAATTGGGTTAAAAAACGAAATCATTTGTTTAAGAAAAGGGCGGAAAGTTGTATAATAAGAGGGTATATTCGATAATAATTCCGGGGGACAGAACACTATGAGGAAAGGCAGAGGATTTATTTATCATAATAATCTGGATAATAGACAGGATCGTTACTTTTGGACCGGAGCTGTGAATTACTGGCTTTATGATTTTTATCTTGATTTGCTTCCTGATGATTGCTATTTTAATCGGGATTTGCTTCCTGATGATAAAGATTATAATAATCAAAATCGAGATCGGTATTATTACATCAGAAACAATTTGAGTTCGGTTGTTCGAGACGAAGAATTGATCCCTAAGTTTGCTCACTATGCCCCTGATTCTCCTGAGTCGGCATATCTGGAAAAAATAGCACCTCCCAATAAGCTTTCCGACTATGAAAAGTATACTCCGTACCATTTTGCCGGTCTTGCATCAAAGATATGCAGTGATTTCAGAAAGACTCCTACGGAGCCTAGTTCTTATATTTCGAAAAACTGGAAACTGTTAAATGATATCTGGGACCCTGATGAAATACTGAAAAAACCGGAATATGCAGAGGAATATTTTTACATTCTTGAAGCAATTCAGCTCATAAACAAATCTCTTTCGGTAAGAGGTAGCCAAAGGATAACAAATGTATTTTACACAGATCCCATGGGATGGGCAATTCCGGTGGAAGTATGTGAAAGTAAGCCGAGAAGAGAAAGCGAGGGAAAAATCGGAAAAGATACCCTTGGAGTATATGTGTGCTGGGATGATTCCAGAACGCAAAATTATCCGGCTGCCGGTACGAAATATCCGTTCAATATTCATTCCAGGATTGTTTTATGTCTGGAGCCGATAAGAAATTATATTAAAGGTTTAATGGTGACAGGTGAAAAAGGTCTGCCCGAGGATATTTCGGATTTTTCACGTAGGAAATTGGATGATTATGGTTATGATCTGTATAAATTGAGAGAGAGGCTGAACCGAAAAAATGATGAGGAATACAGTTCTGATTGTTACAGTGCAGCTGATTATAATGTAATAAGGGATTTTTATATTCATACTCATATTTATGCAGGTATTCTGGCACATGAACTGTTTCATGCATGGCAGGATTATCATGTTGGATTGTTGCAACACAGTCGTACACCAAATGTTCCAAAGTGGCTGGACGATGAATCGGAAACACTGGCAGAGTTTTATTCCATTAATTACGTATGGAGCATTTTAAAAGATAAGAAAACTGCATATAGGTTGTATGCAAAGCGTCAGGAAGAAGAAAAGAATAGCTGTAAAAACGAGTATACGGAAGTCATCCGCAGAAGGGTTTTGTATATGGACGGTTACAAAGAATTCTTCCCTGAATTATCCAAATGGGAAGATGAGATTATTAAGGCGTGCTATTAATACAATCCGAAAAAGGAGAGAATAAAATGCTGAGAGTAATGGATATTAATCATATGCCACCGTATTTTTCCTGGGATGAAAGGCAATTTTTCAGGGAATTGTATGAGCGGTCGTGCGATCCTAAGCGAGGAATTATTGGCTTGATTCCGCCTGCGCCCGGAAAAATGACCGTATATATAGTTGTTCCCTCCGATCGCAACAAAGAGATACCGGAAGAAGTGAAAAGATATATTGATGATTGCGTATTCAAAGTGTTACCAAGTATACGCCCATTCCGGACAGAGATAATCCGGGTAGAAGAGCTGGCTTCTTTTGTAGGGGTTATATATGGTGATTATGAGATAATTAAAGATTGCTTTCCTAACTACATGAATAAATACTTAATAGAATTCCGGCCTCCACGGAAAAATTCGGCACAGAATCAACCCGGGCGGATACTTTTTGGCAGGCCGTTTGGTTTTTAGGGAAGTTGTGAAAAGAGAGAGATAATGTTTTTATATAGTTATATTAGGAGGATTTTAAGATGAACGACAAGAAAAGTAAAATTGCATTGATTTTAGCGGTTGCTGCGCTTGTAATTGCGCTTGGCTGCACCTGCTTTGTTGTGCTGGGCAGTCTGAAAAAACAGACGCCTCCGCCGCAGGTTCAGACAGAGGAAGAGGGCGACATTCAGTATGTTCTGTATCTCGGAACGAATGACAAGGACACCAATGAGCCTGTTTTTGCGCCGGAAGAAGCCAAGAGCAAACTGAAGGATATTCTGATTAACTATATGGGCGGATATACCATTCAGGAAGCAAATGGCGGCTGGATCGATGATGACGGAACAGAGTATCAGGAGTATACGCTTGTGATTTATTTAAGCGATACGAGCGAAGAGGATGTTCATGCTCTTTGCGATACTTTGATTGACACGTTTAATCAGTCATCCATACTGATTCAGATGAACAAAACGAAGACCGAATTTTATTCCAAATAAACGTTTTTTGAATGAAAGAAAGGAATCACGCAATGAAAAAATACATCGTGATTGCGATATGCTGCATACTGGTATTTGCGATGAGCGGCTGTTTTTACAAATACATTTACGGAAGTGCACCGCAGACAAACACAGTCAACCATCCAACCGATGCGGAAGTGGACCAATTTGCCGAGGAGGTAGCCTGTGGAGAAAACATTGTAAGATCGGATCCGGTGCTTTACGTGTACAAATCACAGGATCGCGATTTGGAATTTCATGTGGATAAGAATTCAATGACCGCTTCGCTGGATGGATCTTTTGCACATGCTACGGGTGGCTATTATTTAACCTCGAATTATTCTTCTGCGGTACATTATTTCTGGCAGGAAGAATATGAAAAAGCGGTTAATTCTCATACATTTTCTTATTGCTATTGTCATGGTTGTACGGCGGATAATCTGTACTATGCGGGTACGGGCTTGCAGGTCTATATGGACACGGATGTGACCGATGAACAAATGGACGAATTCGAAGATCTGCTGAGACGACTTCGGGATATTTGCGTCTGGGAGATGGATTATCATACCTCGGAACCGGATTTCTACTATCTGGTGGATTTTAATCTCGTCGATCCGGATACGCTTCGGATTACAAATTGTGAAACCGTGAAAATCTATGCAACCACCACGGATGAAGAATTAAAAATTTCAGCATTCGGGGGACTGAGTCCGAATGCTTTTGAGGGCCCGCCAAAGAGAATTGAAAACGGAGACGCGTTCATCTGCATGTACGGAAGCGGAAGAAGCGAGGAGTGGAAGTTTGATTATTAGCCGGTGTGCTGAATCGGTCTATGTGTTTTGATAAAGGTATTGCTTGGAGGATCAATTATGTATTACGTACCCGATGGAACGCTGGTTGCGGGCTTTTATGAGTGTGAGGACTGCGACAGCAGATTCTTAAATATACGAATTGTACCGAGGATGGTTTGTCCGTATTGCGGAAAAGCCGTGGATATGGAAATCGGCCCCGACGATGAAACACCGGTTGAGCGTGAGGCTGCAAAGCTTCTTCAGACGGTGGAAGGCGAGGATGTGGAGAAGTATGACACATTGCTGAGCCTGGCTGTTACGGGCGGGGATTATAGTTGGATATAGGTAGGCAGGTACGAGGGAATTATTATGCTTGAAACAGAACGTTTAATTCTGCGTCGCTGGAATGAGGATGACGCAGAAGATTTATTCAAATATGCAAGTGATCCGGATGTGGGGCCGATTGCAGGTTGGCCTCCGCATCAGTGCATTGAAGAGAGCCTGGATGTAATCAGAAATGTCTTTAACGGAAAAGAAGCATATGCAGTCTGTCTGAAAGAAGACGGCAAGGCAATCGGTGCGATTGAATTAAAATTGAACGGCTATACCGACCTGACGGACCGTGATGACGAGTGTGAGATGGGCTACTGGCTTGCAAAGCCGTTCTGGGGTCGTGGAATCATGCCTGAGGCAGTGAGAGAATTGCTTCGCCATGGCTTTGAAGACTGTGGTATGCAGAAAGTCTGGATCGGATACTATGAAGGAAATTCCAAGTCCAAACGCGTCCAGGAAAAATGCGGATTTAAGTACCAGTGGAAATCCGAGAACGTGGATGTGCCGCTGTTGAATGAAAAGCGGACAGGGCATGTGAGCGTAATGACGAAAGAGGATTGGTTGGCATTAAGAGAAAGCGAGGGAAGTAGTTGAAATCCTTTAATGAAGGTGCTTTGAGTGGATAAACTGTTGGTTAAACGCGCCAAATGTTATAAAAAAATGCGCATCTGGCGCGATTAAACGATGATACAAAAAGAGAGCTTTAATGTACGAATCCCACCTCTACGGAAACAAAACTGCACAGAATCTGCTGATTCAGCCGGTAGACGAAAGAGAGCTCGAATCGATTCCGAAAGAAGCGGAGGAGATTAGAAAACTGGCCGGTGCGGAAGATTTTGCGCTTTTGGCGGTAAAGGTGGATCGTTGGAATAACGATTTATCGCCTTGGAAAGCACCTGCGGTATTCGGAAACGAAGATTTCGGGGACGGTGCTGAGACGACATTAAAAAACATCAATGACCTGATAAACAGAGAGTATAAGGACCGGAAAATCATTCTGGGCGGATATTCTCTGGCAGGTCTTTTTGCTTTGTGGGCGGGAACAAAATGCGAGGGCTTCAGCGGAATTGTTGCCGCGTCTCCTTCGGTATGGTTTCCCGGCTTTACCGGTTTTTTAGAGGGTAACACGATTTTAGTTGATAGCGTCTATTTAAGCCTTGGAGACAGGGAATCAAAGACGCGGAATGCGGTGCTGGCGACTACGGATGACTGTATCAAAAAGGCGCAGGAGATTATTTTAAAGCAGGGCGTAAAGTGCATTCTGGAATGGAATGAGGGGAATCATTTTAAGGATCCGGAGAAACGGATGGCCAAGGGCTTTGCGTGGGCATTAACGGAAAAATAAATGGCGGGGGCTGTTACGATGAATGAAGCGAATCAAAGAATTCTGGAAAAATTGAAAGCCGGCAATATAGAATATGCTGAAAACGGACGGTATACCGGAGATGTGTGTCCGGCGCTTCGGCTGAAGACGGCCAGGGAAGGGCAGCATCCGTATGCGATTGTGATTGCGTGTTCGGACTCGCGGGAAATTCCGGAGACGATTTTTAACGTCGGTATCGGGGAATTATTTGTCATACGTGTGGCGGGAAATGTGCTTGATAACCACCAGCTTGGCAGTATCGAGTATGCGGCATCGCACCTGGATGCCAATCTGATCATTATGATGGGACATACGAAGTGCGGAGCGGTCGGAGCCACGATTGCGGCGCATGGCGGATCGGACAAGTATATTAAGTACATCATGGAAGACATCCGTGCTGCCATCGGAGAGGAAACGGATGATTACAAGGCGACTATTTTAAACGTGCGTCACGGCGTAGAAGAAATCCGTCAGGCATTTGCGGACCATCCGGAGATTGAGAGCGATGAGCTTGATGTCGTCGGAGCCGTGTATGATATTGAAACAGGGCTTGTGGAGTGGGTATAATTATAGGTCAAAATTGGTGATTTTTGTGGTAAAATAGGAATGTTCCCAGTGTTGCTTTAGGAAATACCTCAATGGATGAAAATATAGGATTAAAGAACAATCTGAAGATATGCTGGAAATAATTAAGCAGCTGTATGGTATTGAATAGTTTGCGGAGGAAACAGACATGAAAATAATTAAGTGCGCAGCTTGTGGTGGCAGATTAGAGTATGAGGAAGGCAAGATAAAATATGAGTGCCCTTACTGCGGGACAATCCAAACCGATACGAATGAGACTGTCGAGACACTGCTTCGCAGAGGAAATCTTGCTTTGGAAAGCGGCAGATGGGACGAGGCTGTAGAATACTTCAATAAGGTTCTTGATGAAAATTTGGAGGAGTATCGTGCTTATGTGGGATTTCTATGCGCCGAGTTTAAAATTCCCGGCGAAGAAGCATTGGGAACTGTTGGTAAAGCCATTCTCGAATCTAAAAACTACAGAAGAGCGTGTGAGTATGGCGGCTCCGAAGTGAGAAAACGCCTGCGCAGACTGGCTACCGGTCGTGATGATGACTGGAGACCGGTCGTGCTGAAACACAAATTCGGAGATATTATTATATTCGGTAACTACGAATGGTTTGTCATCAATCAAGAAGACGGAAAAACAACTCTTTTATGTAAAGACATTGTTGAAGAGAGACCGTTCGACTCAAAAGAAGATGATTTTGGGTTTGATTCATATACCACATGGGATAAGAGCGAACTGCGCAAATGGCTGAACTGGGAATTTTATAACAAATTCTCTTTGGATGAACAGGTAATGATTTGTAATACTAAACTTGATAATTCGGAAAATTCAGAGTATCAGGAAAAACACGGAGAACCGACGGAGGATAAAGTATTTCTGCTTACTGCAGAAGATGTAAGAAAACTGAGTCTTTTCGAGGATAAATTCGAAATTGAGGATAGCTGGTGGCTTCGGACACCCGGAACTCGTAATGAATCGGTTTCTTGTGTGATGGGAAGATTAGAGGTTAGTTATACGGATCGTCTGAGTTTAGAGAAAGGTGTTCGTCCTGCGCTGATAATAAAGGAACCGTATTCTCCGCAAACCGGTGATGCATCGAAATATAAGGTTGGAGATGTAATTAAATTCGGAGATTACGAATGGTATGTCATCAAGCAGGAAAACGATATTCTGACACTGTTAAGCGTGGAGGTCGTAGGAGATTCACAGAAAGCATATCACTCATCGGATGTTAATGTTACCTGGGAAAAGTGCGCTCTGCGAAGATGGCTGAATGAAGAATTTTATAATCAGTTTTCCGCGGAAGACAGAGATTATATTATTAAAACCAGACTGGATAATCCTGATAACAGCAAGACCGGCATGAAGGGCGGAAATCCGACGGAGGATTATGTGTTCCTTCCTTCACTTCAGGAAGTTGAGAAGATGAATCCGGAAATCCTTAAGACCGATCATATATGGTGGTGGTTACGTTCTCCCGGTGGAGACCAGCACGGTGCGGCTCTTGTTTACAACACCGGAGACATTGACCCGAACGGATATCATGTAAATCTTAAGGTATGCGGAGTCCGTCCTGCATTAAGGATACAGCTGTAACGAGCAAAGAAAGCATTTTTCAAAAACAAGGGGGATAGAAATGAACTACGGAATCACGGAAGAGGATATTTACAAACAGCTTGGCGGAAATTATAAAACAGGAATCATCATACTCGGCGTTGTAGCGGTGCTAGTAGGTGCAGGCGGAGGATTCTGCGCGAAAAACCTTGGCTTCCTGAATGTAGTGACAATCATTTTTCTTCTGCTTTTTGTCGCTGCGTTGGTTTTTTTTGTGATTCTTATTATTAAAATGTCTACGGTAAAAACACACCCTGATATTTTAAGGCAGGGCGGAGCGGCGAAGCTGGCAGCGCGGATCAACAACGGTATGCAAAATCCTGTTTACACCGCATATTCGCTGGACGGTTCCAATTCGTTGGTTACTTTAATCACTGAGGATTTTATCGTGGCGGGAAATACCTACACCAATCTAATGAACTTAAAAAGCATCCGCAATGTTACTACAACATACATTCCGGAGAGGATTGTGATTTATATTAATAATCCTGTAATGACAGCAGCATCCCTTGCCGGCGATGCCATCGGCAAAGCGTACTGGGGGTCAAAGGGCCTGAACGAAAATACGAAGTTCGATTATCTGGAAATTACGGATTTGTACGGAAATAAGGGCCTTTACGGCGTGCAGCATAAGGATATGGAATATGTACTGAGTTACCTGCTCGCGAACGCGCCGAAGATGAAGCTCGACCCGGTTCCGAGGCAGATGTAGGAGAATCAGTGCAGTGCATGAAGCGCCGGAAGAAACGAACCCATAAAAAATCATTCCTTTTTTCGTTTCTTTAACATGGTGAAAAAAGATGAATAAAATGATGAAAAAGAGTGCGGTAATTATAACTTTGGCGGCTGTTTTAATGATGACGGCATGTACGACACAAAAAGGCCTTCCGAACCCGAAGGATGACACCGGCGGAACAGTTGTGGACAGTTCGATGCAGGTGGAGGATTCAGCGCAGGTAGATGGTTCAGCTTCGGGAGCCACTTGTGATATTGAAACGGTTTTCGATGATCCTGTTTTTGTTCAGATTATGGAAGGCGAAATCGTACCCGTGGAAGTACGTCACGGCCTGGGCGGAGAAGGCGGTTATTCGCAGGATGTGTCGCAGGATCCCGAGGTAATTAAGGCTTACATTGAAGCATTCAGGAATATGAAAATCAAAGAAATCTTAACGGATAAGGATGATTTTAATTATGTGTCCGACGGAATCAATGATTATATTTTCTATCTGGAAGATGGTTCCGAGGTGATGGTTTCAATGGATTTGAGCATGTATGTCATTAAGGACGGTAAACAGTACGTATTTGAATACAGTCAGGAATTACACGACTTAAACGAACAGATTTCTTCTTACTAATTTTTTTTTAAATATTTGCGTTTATTGTTGGACATCTGTAAGATTTATCTCGGTGAACTTATGAAACAGAGAAAAGTATATAATATAGCAATCTTATCGATTCTGGGAATCGGACTCAATCTTCTGGGAAGCTTTTTTGCGCAGTTTTTTCATCTTCCCCTGTACCTGGATTCCTTTGGAACCATACTGGTTTCGGCGGTTTCCGGATATGTGCCGGGCATCATCGTGGGATTTGTTACCAATCTGCTGAATTCGTTCAACAATCCTAATATGCTTTATTTCGGCGGGAACAGCATTCTGATTGCCGTGATTTGCGCTGCACTTGCCTACAGAGGCTATTTTAAGAAAATCCCTACGACAATTCTGGTCATTCCGATTCTGGCCTGCACTTCGGGTATTTTAAGCAGTCTGACCGCATGGACCATAGATGTGCTCGGACTTCTGGACCAAACCGCACGAATCGGCTGGGATTCGCTGCTTTTGATTTCCGAATGGCTGAATGATTATCTGTGGCTGGATCTTTTAAAGGAAATCTGTGACAAGGGCATTCTCGTTTTCCTTGTTTATCTTATTTTGCTGGTTTTGCCGGAACGGATCAAAAAGGGTATGCATTATACACCATATGAGAGAATCTGTCCCGAAGACGGACTTCTTCCGTCGGAAGAGAAGACAAGCCGGCGTCGTTCCTTACAGACCAAAATCGCCGTTATTCTTACGCTCAGTTTTATTCTGGTAGCCATTATCACATCGGGCATTGCATATCTTTTATACAGAACCACCATCATTAATGACTGTATCCGTCAGGCGGATGGAGTTACGGATCTGATTACGGGTGAAATTGACCCGGATAAAGTGGACGATTATATTCTGCTCGGAGAGGAAGCAGACGGTTATCTGGAAGCAAAAAGCGAACTGAGTGATATTCGCGATGCGCATTCGGAAGTGCGTTTTCTGTATGTTTACCGCATTCTTGAGGACGGATGCCATGTTGTATTTGACCTGGAAACCTCGGAAGTGGAGGCAGGGGAACCCGGAGAAATCATTCCTTTTGATGGGGAATTTGCAAAATATAAATACGATATGC
>Ga0247611_10006629_pt1 | contig 14768 bp, 6 predicted proteins | sample 177DNAGHGhighgp2_FD_192422 | JGI IMG/M metagenome (GOLD analysis project Ga0247611, IMG submission 192422) | Sheep rumen microbial communities from Palmerston North, Manawatu-Wanganui, New Zealand - 1770 DNA GHGhigh gp2 | ecosystem: Host-associated > Mammals > Digestive system > Stomach > Rumen ...
CGTGATAGAGGTTATAGGCAGCCACGCAGTTGGTGAAGATATGTGCTCCGTAGGAACCACCCTTGCCATCAGCAGAACCGCCACTCTGCTTGTTACCACCCTGTTTGAATCCGTTGCCGTTAACACCAATACTACCGTCTTCAAGGTATCCGTTCCAGATGGCCCAGCAATTGTCAATCAGACAAGGATAGATGGCATAGTAAAGGTCCCAGCCGTCGTCACTATTCCCCCAGCAGCGGTCACCGTGCCACTCGTTGCCCGGTCCCGGATAGAGTTTGTTGGCGAAGCCGTCAGCATTGCCACCATGAGCCTGCACATCGTAGTTGAAATAAGAGTCGCAATTGATAATCTGATTGTAGCGACCATACAGATACTTGGGGTTGCGGTTGTTGCCACCGTTTCCGTCTTTGTCGAAGCCTAACTGCAATCCCGTATCGCCACAGCGATAGAAGTTACAGCGTTCGACAACGCAGTAATTAGCCTCCAGTTTCATACCACTATCGGCAGCCTTCGTGATGTCGATGTCACGCCAGTACCAATAGTCGGCATTGGGGTTCTGTAAAACACCACGAAACTGCTTGGCAGCCTCATCACCCGTATGGGGCTGTTTGGAAAAATCAAATACGGGGTTCGTGGCAGGTCTTTTACCCTTTTCCGTATCGTAGCCAAACACGCAGATGCGATGGTGGCGGTTACCGCTATGGCGCACGTTGATCAGGTCGCTCACCTCATAAGTGCCAGCCTTTACCCAAAGGGTGTCGCCTGCCACCAGATTCTCGATGGCGCTCTTGATATCCTCACCTGGCTGAATATCCAACTGACGGGCGTTGATGGTGTTGGCATAAAGAGCCAATAAACAGAAAACAAAAACGTTCCTTCTCATACAAACATCACTTTATTTGTTGTCCCAAAGTGTTGTAACGGATACCTTCCTTTTCAATGACGATGCGACCGTTAAGAATAAACTTTTGAGCAGCCATACAACCCTCCTTATTGAGGGAAGGAGCATTGATGCCCGTTGTGGTACCTATAGGGGCAGCGAGGCCGAAGCCACCCATCATATTGGCAGCACGGACGGTATAGCCGTCAGCAGAACCGCTGACCACAAAGCTGTTCTCTGTGCCATCAACGATAGCCACGAATTCGCCATCCTTCTCAATGAGGAAGGCCTTCGCCTTGCTATCGGTTGTCCAAGAGAGGGTGTTGCCCGTCAACTCACAAGCGGTGACGGAAACCTGTAGGCAGTCCTTATCAGGTTGCCAGTCAGGATATACATTACGCAACTGAAAACGGTCGGTTTCATCGGCTTTCAAGATGGTCTCTGCCGTACGACTGGGTGAACCCTGAAAGGTCAGCACGTTGCTCTCTGGACTTACCACATCGCCCTGTTCGTTCATCGTGTTATACTCATAAAACTCAAATCCCGGCTCTCCACTCTGAACGCCCTTGGTTCCCACACGTAGCGTGTAGTCAATGGGCTTCGTTACAGCATAGCCGTCAGCTGCCTTTCCGCTCGTTTGGTCATTGCCGATGCGTTTGGCGGCATCTTCCGACAAGGTAGTATTCAGGAAAGCTGCTCTGGGATGTACTCTCCATCCCCGACCGAAGTCCCAGGTCTTTGATTTACAATCCACATAGCAATCCATGAAGATATAGCCGTGTCCACCGATGTCGTCGAAGTTCTCACCGATGGTATAGGGAGCAGCGATATGCGTGTCGCCTTGATAGTCGCCTTGCTTTGGTTTGCGGTTGACGCACATCAGTCGGCATTTGTTGAAGAACACATCTCCACGACCACAGATATAATCAACCGTGCCCTGAAACTCTGTTGTCTCGAAATAAAGCTGTCCGTTGTCCGTATTAGAATAATAGGTGTCTTGCTTGGATATCAGTCGCAGATTCTTGCCGATGGAGTGATGTCCCTTATCCATGATGGTAGCAGCCTGACCATCGTCACCACTATAGTTGTAGTTGTTATGAATGGTAAAGTCCTGCATATACGTACCGGTTCCCTTTATAACGATAGGAGCCGTTCGGCTGACGCTCGCCATTGTTGGAGTGATGGTAATGGTGACACCCTCGGTGCTCTGACCGATGACAGACACATTGTCCACCATGATGGTATCACGACCATAAGGGTCGGCTCCTGATTCGGGGTTCTTGTAAGTACCATAGTCATAGGTGCCGTTTTTCAGAAAGATGAAACGGCGTAGCGCAGAAGGATTCTCGTTGAACTGCTTGATAGTCGCACGGAACTCATCGATGTTGCTGACGACCGTATAGTCGTTGACCAGCAGACTTGCTTCCGTCACATACTTCGCCGTGAGTGCCATATTACCCTTGATATTGAATGCATAAGTGTCGGCTGTTGACAGCGTCTTACCCGTTGAGGTCTGCCAACCCGTGAAGACGTAGCCTTCTGCGGGTTGCTGTGTCAACGTGACGAGCTGACCACTCTCGTAGGAAGGACCGACAGGACTGACCTGTACGGTTCCTGCTCCTTCAGGAGAGACGTTGACAGACAGGGTGTAGGTCAGGGGCTGTCCAACGGTGCCGTAGAGTGTTCCCTCAATGGTGACATCGCCCAAAGAGAGACCTTTGTCGGCTGCCACATCAAAATTATAGATGTTGACAGCAAGTCCGAACTGCTGTTCGCTGGCTTGCGTGCCGCTGAGGTCGTAGCTGTAGGATGACACCTCGCCTGCTCCAGTACCTGCTCCACGATTGGGATGTGCACCAGAAGCCAGCGTTTTGGTTGTGCCGTCGCTGACCCATGCTGCATCGAAGTTACCCTTGTCGGTCTTCCAACGGAAAGACTTGAAACTTACCTTGGTCGGTGTAAAGGCAATACCCTCTTTCAAGGTAATGAGAAACTTGACTGCATTCGCATCAGAAGCTGACGACGTCTTGGATGTGACAGGAAACATCGTCTGAGTGATGTTTCCGACATCCGATGTCTTTGCAACAGGATTATTCAAGCCTGCGCCTTTGGTGATTTCCACCTTTTCAAAGAACTGGTTACTTCCTGCTGGTGCATAAACAGGAGTTTCCGTCATCGTACCAGTTGTCAGTGTCCAACTGATACCGGCAGCATCATTGTTGGCTGTTTGAGCATGAACAGCAATGACGGCAGCTATGGCCATCAACGTTGTGAGGAATATTTTACGCATTATTTAATGGGAGTTAAAGGTGGAGTTAAAAACCCCTCCCCTCAACAGGGGAGGATGGGAGGGGTCTTTTAAAGTTTCTGTCCTAAAGCATTGTAACGCTGGCCACCCTTCACGATGATGAGTTGACCATCCATGAAGTACTTGCGCGTCTTCACCTCCTTGGTGACGGTCTTTACCGTCTCAATGGCTGTTGGATTGGAAGCAGGACGCTCGTAGGGACCGAGGTCGCGAGCCTTACCGGTGACTGTGCGCTCCAGGAAGGGGAACTCAGCCACCAGTCCCTGCCAAACGTTGTTGATATTGTCGAGGTCGGCATTACCGGCATCTATCAACGGATTCTCCGGATCAGCTGTCAACCGGCCAAATCGACGAGGCAGTCCACCGTAGATGTCACGTGGCAGCAGGGCGTCTTCCTCGTTCAATGTAATATAGTTGTCGGCTGAAATACCTGTTGTTAAGTGATTTGTCCAACCGTTCTTGGACATAGGAGCTGCCAGAGCGTTGTAGTCATCGCTGCCCACGCAGATTTCCTGTTTGCCGATACATACATTATTATAATAGAACGTCTTACTCTCTGAGCCGCCACTTTCGAACATGTAGTCGTAGCCGTTGTTGAAGCCCAGACAGCCAACCAACACATGACCTCCCTTATGACTGTTGCAGTCGAAGCCCTTTACAGAGCCACTCTTATCGCATCCGAAGGCAATGCAGTTGAAAGCATAGTGGACACCCTGCGAAGAGCCTCCCTCACCGTTACCACCCAGTTTGATACCATTACCGTTGCCAGAGAAGGAGGCGGAGGTTGTCAGATACTCTTTCACCCATAAATGGTCTTCAGCATTACCAGACTCCCACGCCCAACACTCGGCAAGCACAACATCGTAATCTGTTTCATAAAGATCCCATGCATCGTCGCTATTACGCCAGGCACGACAGCGGATGAAGCGGTTGCCGATACCATTGTGCATCTTACATGCGAAGCCGTCGGCATCAGAGCCGTAGTTGGCATCACAGTCGCAGTTATGGTGCGAGTCGCAGTCGATGATGTCATTATAAGAACAGTAACTACCATCATTCTTAGAGATGCCGGGGTGTGATTCTTCAAAATGGTGTCCGAAACCTAACTGGATGCCCGTATCAAGGTTGTAAGAGAACTCGCAACGCTCTATACGGTTGTGCGATCCTTCCACTTTGATGGCATTGTCGGCAGCGTGCATAATATGGATACCGAAGAAGAAATGGTAGTCGCCCGAAAGCAGAATACCGCGATCGCCGACCTTCGACGGCTGCCTGTTACAGTCAAGAAGTTGCTGCTCAAAGTCGAATACCGGCTTCTCGCCGTCGGCACAACGGATGACGATAGGATTCTCGGCCGTACCATTTTTGTTCATACGAACAGTTAGTTTTCCGTCAGTACCGTATTTGCTGATTTTATAGGTGCCCCCTTTGCAAACAATATGGTCACCTGCCCGTGCTGCAGCATAGGCTACGGCAATGTTGTACCAAGGTTTGGCTTCAGAGCCGTCACCTGTCACATCGTTTCCCGCAGGAGAAATATAGTAGGTGTTAACGGCTGTCGGGAAAGGTTTTGTCGGAACCCAAGTGCCCTCGGTGATATAAGAAGGATCATCGGGATCGACGGGAACGACATTGGCCGACTTGATGACAATTTTTGTGACATACACATTGCTGTTGTTGCCCACAAAACGGAAACGTACATTGGTTTGTCCGTCGAGACCGGTTTTGGCACTATATGACTTTGCGCCGGAACCCCCTGAGGAAATCTCAGCGAGCTGCTGCCAAGCACCATCATTGACAGAGTAGCTGATCGTCAGTTTCGTACTACCGCCAGAACCCCAGTCAACGGAAATCTTACCTGGATCGTCAAGCACAGGGGTAATCAGATAAGAAGAGGATCCACTGCTAAATGTAAACAGCTTCTTGCCGCTACTCTCCTTGAGTTCCATCTTCAAAGCCTTCCATTCGCCAGAAGGCAACGAAACAGATTCCTCACTGTTGGCACCATACTTACCCTTAGCCAGCGAACTGAAGTCCTCTGAAAGATCTGTCTGTGCCTGTGCGAAGAGCGCACAGACAAGCAGAGCGAAGAATATAGTCAATTTTTTCATGTTGATTTGTTTTTACAGTTTCTGTCCAAATACGTTATACAACACGCCGTTTTTCATGATAACGACCTTGCCATCCTTGATGAATTTCACGGCTTTAGAACTATTGGCATCCTGAATGGTTACGCCATTGATGCCTGTTGCTGTTGCTGGTACGCGTACGTACATATCATAAATACGGGCACCGCCATTGGCACTACTTTGGGCAAATGTGATGCTGCGAACTTTCTTTGCTGTCTCCTCATCAAGACCTGCCAAATCCAGCACATCGATGGTGTAGGAACCCTTCTTGTAACTTGAAGTTGTTTTAGAACCCGACGTGCCATTAGCCAAAGTCCATGAGATTTTGAAAGTACGACCACCTGTAAAGTACGTATTTAAGTTCAGCTGTAGCAGACCCTCATTGAGATTCAGCTTGATACCACCATTGCTCTGTCCCAAACATACAGCACCTGTAGAGTAACTGCAGCCTGATTCCGTCTTAGTGGGATCAACGTATGTATCACCTTTCTTGTGCTGACCATCGGAGGTGTTCTCCGTGTTGTCACCCTGAACCAGTTCAAGTACACCCTGCAAGTCAACAGGCAGCGCATCCCAGGCATCTTGGAAGTGATACCAGTCACCTGTGAGCACCTTATACGGAGTAACCAGTTTGATCATACCGGTGGTGGTAACGGGTTTTACGCCAGCGGCTGTTGCTTCAGCGTCGCCTGAAGCTGTAACCTTAAACGTACAACTTGCCTGGGGTGTTCCCTTGATCACCAACAAATGGGTCACATGATCATAATTGCAGGTTAGTCCTGCAGAAAGACCTTCGACAGCTACTTCGTCGGCAACATCGTTCACCTCATAGACAATATCCTCGATGGGCTGTCCCTCGATAATCTCCTGTGAAGAGTTTGCGGTCTTACAGGTGATTTCAATCTTATCGGGAATATTATACGGTACAGGAACACCATCCAACTCGTAGGCGCCAAAATCAGGAGCATTATCGTTGTAAGGAATATAGATATCGTCTGCCGTGATATACTCATTAAGACCTTCAATATAACCCAAGCACTGTGCCTCAGTCATCTTACGGGCAGGTGTGAAACCGATAACAGGCATACCCAAATCCTGGAAGATGCTGCCTGGCTTCAACCGGGCGAAGTTGTTATTGGGCAGCGAGCCGTCAGGCTCACGCTCTGCCATAAAATCGGCTACGCTCAAAGACAAGAACTCACCACTATGGTCTTTCGTTGCAGGCGTATAGTCGCCACCATCGGGCTTGAAGCTTTCCTTGATAGGGCTACAGCCGTCGATGGTCGTCCAAGAGTTAAAAGTGGTGCCTGCTGTAGGATCTTGGTATCCGGCTTTGTCTGGTGACAAAAACTCGTGGTTTCCAATCTTATGTCCGCTCTTTGCTGCTGTAGCACCCCAACCGATGCAGTTGTGGATATCCATGAATCCGAACTTGAACTCTGTCGGGAAACGGTAGTTGTACTCATTGCCCCAAGCAACACAGTTGAAAATATACATTCCTTCCCACGCATTATTCTGGTCGAAACCTTTGTGCAAGTTGTCGAAAGCCACACAATTGGTTACTACGTGAGCACCTACAGAGTTGTCGAAGTCTTTACCACCGGCAGAACCACCTCCACCAAGTTTAAAACCATTACCGTTCTTACCTTCCTGACCATCTTTGGTATAACCGGCATGGTAAGCCCAACTGTGATCAATGACTACTGGGTGGTAGGTCATATAAAGGTCCCAGTTATCGTCTGAGTTCGTCCATGCTCGGCATCCATGAAATTCGGTACCAGGACCAGGAAACAGTTTCACGGCAAAACCATCAGCATCGCCACCGTCATCGCTACCGCTATAAGACTTCAGGTCGGCATTCTCATAAGAGTCACAGTTGATAACCTTGTTGTAACGGCAATAAGTGAAATTCGGATTGAACGTCGGCTGACCTTGGACGGGGAACGACTTTGTCTCCTCGATAGAAAAGTCCTTAAACATACCTATCTGCAGACCTGTATCGTTGTTCCAACGGAACACACAACGTTCGATGATGTTGTGGGAACCTTCTATCTTCATACCGTTGTCCAACGCATTCTGCAGGGTCAGACCATAGAATGTCCAATAGTTTGCCAAGTGGTTCACATAGATACAGCGCGACTGCTTAAACTCGATTTCCGACGAAGCAACCATATTTTTACCATCGATAATCACCTTGCCGACAGCATCTTCCGGATAAGCACGCATTTCGCAACGCAAATCAGGATTGGTGGGCAACTCAGGAATCTTCAGACGCTTGGTGATATAGTATGTACCTTCATGTATCAAGATACGGTCTCCTGCCTTCACCAGCTCCAAGGCTTTTCCGATTGTTGCCAACGGAGCGGCTTCTGTTCCTGCATTTTCATCACTACCTGTTGTAGCAACATGGATGTCGTCTGCCATTGCCGTCATGCTCAAAGCACAAAGGCAAACGAAAGCAAACATTTTTTGAAGTAATTTTTTAATGTTCATTGTTGTTTTGTTTTTAGTTTATCTTGTTTCTGTTATTTTATTTGTATATTTTCTGTGTTCGTGTCGTACCGTCGCTCATCTGGAAGACCATAATGTTCAGACCTTTCTGAGGAGTCGCATAGCGACTGCCGTTAACACCGTAGTAGTTGATGTCTACTACCTGTGCATCATTGTTGGAGGTAATACCTTTAATGGCAGTTTCCTCACCAAAGTGGTCATTGCCGCGAGTGGCCAGTAAATCATAGTCGAGTGTTGCACCTGCTCCTGTTTCTGCATTCTCGACGAAAGCTTTGACGAGAGTCTTGTCGAAGGCTGCCACGCCGATAGCAGACCCGTCGCTATAGGGATTGTAGAAGGCATTACTGCCGTAGCTGGACTTGACCTCTTCGCCACCAAGCACATCCGTGATGACGAGATTGTAGTCCTTGTAGTTTTTTTCTGTGGCGTAATTCTTCCATTCCAACGTCTTCGAACCGTCCACCGTATTTTTCGTAAAGTCCGGATTATTGTTGGGCAGGTTCAAGTCGATGGCCGTCATATCGCACTTTTCCTCATAGATATTGGCCAGATAGCCAGGACCTACAAGATAGTGGGCACCTACGTTGGTATAATCACAGTTGACTACATGGATTTTTCCTTTACGTACACGTGGTGTTCGTTCCATACAACCTTCATCGAACCAACAGTAGGCAATGGTGGTGTTCAGGTGTCCAATGTCCTCAGTATTCTTGTCGCCACTTCCGATAAGCAGTGGGAATCGGTGGTCGTTGGCACCACCCTTACCATCAGGCCAGAATGGAAGCAGATAACGGAAACGACACCAGGTGATACTGACGTTGTCGGTTCCTGTCTTGATGTCCAGACATCCGTCCACACCGTCAATGAAGTCGCAGTGGTCAATCCACACGTTCTTACAGGTTACCAACTGCATATTGTCAGCAGAGGAATTGTCGAAGGCACCCGCACACTCCATCACGATGTTACGGATGATCACGTTCTCACACTCCTTAAAGTAGAAAATGCCAGAGGAATCTTGATCTGCAGTGTGAACGCGATTGTATAGCCGTGTACCTGGTTTCCCGTAAAGTGTGAGATTCTTGGCCTGACCTACAAAGAATTTCTCAGGCACATAAATATCTGCATCGAAATAAATAGTACGGTTTTCCACATGATCCATCCCTTTTGCTTTGGTAAAGGCTGCTTTCATCTCGTCGAAGGTAGTGACGTGATAAACGGTATTGGTCTCATCGCCAGTAACACCGTTACCCAATGTACACCAACCGATAGGTTTGTTGGCATCGAACGATGACAACTGTGCCAAGACGGGCAATGATGCAAAGACCCAAAGAAGTGATAGAATAAAACCGTGCCTCATGTCGTTGTTATTTGTAGATTTTCTGTGTTCGTGTCGTACCGTCGCTCATCTGGAAGACCATAATGTTCAGACCTTTCTGCGGAGTCGCATAGCGGCTGCCGTTAACACCGTAGTAACCGATGCCGACGACCTGTGCGTCATCACTGGCAGCAATACCCTTGATGGCTGTCACTCCGTAGTTTTCGTTGCCACGGGTGGTCAGCAGGTTCTCGTCAAGCGTTGCACCAGCTCCATTTTCTGAATTACGCAGCACATCAGCGACGAGGCTCGCATCATAGACGCGACATTTGTAGCTGGTATCGTAGGTGTAGGGGTTATAAACGGTTCCCGTATAGCCTTTACCGATTTCCACAGCATCGTCTTCACCGATATTACCCGTCAACGTAAAGTGATACAGTTTGTTATCTTGGAGGTAATACTTATTGTGGCCACGCATATTGCTCTGACCGGTCATCAGGACTGTCTTCGTAAAGTCACCATTCTCAATATACATCTTTGAACTGTGACCGATACCAATGCAATACTGTGCAGGGTCTGAGGCTGTGCCGTTCTCCCACAGACAGTTGGCAATATGAACCTTTCCAAAACGGATACGCGGACTACGCTGACCGCAACCGTGATACCACCAGCAGTTGACGAAGGTCGCATTCAGGAATCCCTCATCGTCGCCGCGGTTGTCACTGCTGCCCCACATCGAGGAACAGCGGTGGTCGTCGCTCTCTCCTGCTTTCGGCCAGGGAGCAATGAGATAGGAGAACTTACACCACGAAATCGTCATGTTATCTGATTTCGTCTTGGCATCAAGGTTTCCGTCCACACCATCCTGAATATCACAGTGGTCAATCCAGATGTTTTTGCTTTCCACCAGCTGGATATTGTCGCAAGCACTGATGTCGTAGGCTCCGGCACCCAAGAGTGTCAGATTGCGGAAGATGCAGTTCTCCCAATTCTGACAGTAGAAGAAACCAGCATTGTCGGCATTGTCGTTGTGGTCGCGGTTATACAAAGAAGAACCTGGCAAGCCGTAAATAGTGACATTTTTGCACTTGTCATAGCGCAACTTCTCTTTCACCTCGATGTTTCCGCTGATGTAAATCGTCTTTGAGGCTTTACCGCCCTTGCAACCTTGCAGGGCTGCACGCAGTTCTTCCTCTGTCGTCACAACGACAGGATTCTGGTTGTTGCTGCCCGTACAGCCATTGGTTAATCCAACTGATGCCCATCCTACAGGGGCATTCTCGTCATATGGCGACAACTGAGCATAGCTGTTTGCTATGCCCAGTGTTGCCAGAATTATAACTGATACTAATATTTTTTTCATAAATGAATTTTTAATGTATCACAAAGTCTTCAGGGGGGAGGTTGGAGAGTTATTTACTTCACAATTGCTTTTGCAGCGCCCTTGAAGCCCTTGTTGCTTTCTACCTTCAGGACAACCATTCCCTTTGCACCCTGGGGCAGACGGATAGCGGTTGTTGCACCGTTGAAGGCATGCTGTCCTAAAATCTGACCAGCTGTGTTGTAGAGGTAAACCGTATAATCTGTTGCTTTCGCAGTATCGTTGACCGTAACGAACAGTACACCGTTTTGTGCCTGGAACAGACGGACGCTGTTATCGGCTGACTCTTGGTTGATGATTTTGATGTCGTTGCTGATTTCACCATCGTATTCGTATGCACCCAGATCGGGAGCCTCACCAACAAACTCAATGCCATTGACAGCAATACCGCGATAGGTGCTTGCGTCAATTTTCACACCCTTATCTATCAGGAGGCTCTGTGATGTCGCGGTTGACTGGTCGTTGTATGTATGTGTTCCGTCTGCTTTGATGTGTGCAAATGTCGTTTCAGGCAGATTACCGTCTTCATCGCGTGGAGCCACCAACTCTTCGTGATTGACGACGCTGACAAAGAAGTCTGGATGAGCCTTATGGAATTCGCAATTGGTAACGGTCAGACCACTGAGCGTTTCGTCAACTTCGAAACGACCCCATTGACTGTTTTTCCCGTGTCCGTCTGATGTTACATTCGCCTTATCTGTATCTTTGTTGTCATTGATGGCAATACAGTTGGTCAAACGAACCTCGTGACCGCTGGCAATCGCTTCATAGATACGATAAGAATAGGTCTTGTCGCTGCTGCTGGCCAATACGCTGGTATTGGTAATACCCGTACAGTTGTTCAGGATAATGTCACCCGCATTATGGTTTTGGTCGAAGCCCTTGGCCTTATTGAATACAGCCAGACAACGGTTCATATACACATTCATGGCGCCTTGATTGGAACCGCACTTGAAGCCGTTACCATTACCCTTAGGAGCCACCTTGTCGAGCGCAAGGAAACCGTTCTTATAAGAAATACTATTTTCAATGATAACAGTCATATTGTCGCCAAATCCACCTTCTTTCTTATAGAAAACATCCCAGCCATCATCGGAGTTTGCCCAAGCACGACAGCCATAGAAATAGTTGTTGTCACCTACGGAAAGTTTAGGAGCAAAGCCGTCGGCATCACCCTCATCCTCATCACAGTTCAAGTATGAGTCGCAGTTGATAACCATATTGTTTGCTGCGAGATTCTTCATCTGAAGACCTGTATCACCGTTCTTATAGAAGTTGCACAGTTCGATGATATTGTCGTGACCATCCTGTGTACGATTCAGGATATCCGAAGCTGAGCCGCCAGTAGGTTTGTTGCGTTCAATCAGCATACCATTATCTGAAGCGTTGGTGATATCAATATGCTTGAAATGCCAGTAAGAACTCGTATGACGGATGCCCTGTAGCGGATTGCCGCTATGGGCGTGATAAGGCATTGCAGAAAAGTCGAGGACAGCCTGTCCATCCTTGCCGAAGAGTTCTATCAGTTTGTCGGGTTCGCCGTTGACGTCATTAATATTGATACGCTTATCGTAAACATACGTACCCGCCTTCATCCAGATACGGTCGCCAGGCTGTGCGATATCAATGGCTTTCTGCAGATCGTAGAACGGATTCTGCTCAGAGCCGTCAGCTGTTGCGTCGTTACCATCGGGCGAGCACCAAATTTCATCACCCTTGATGTCATCAGGTATTTCAGGAATATCTTGTGTGACGAAAGCTTTCTCTTCGCCGTAGGCGGTACCCTTCGCAGTAATCGCATAAGCACGGACAAAGTATTGGGTAGCCTCATCGAGTTGAACAGCAGTAGAGAATTTATAAGAAGCACTCGACATTGTCACGCGCGTACCATTATTATAATGAAGTCCAGGCTCTTTGCCATAGATAACTCCTACCTCCTGAAGATCCATACCACCATCATCCGTTACGATACCTCCCAGACGGTACTTCTTACCATTCATGGTGACATCAGAAGTAGCAACGACAGCTGCAGTTGCCTCTGAGGTGGTGAAATTCTTCGTCTCGCCAAAGGCATATCCAGCATTAGAAAGCGCATAAGCACGATAGTAAACTGTTTGTTCTGCCTTCAAACCCGTGATGAGTGCGGAGAATTCTGTCTGATCTTTCTTCAAATCATCAATGATGACCGAGTTGTCTGCCTGCGAAGGATTCGGATTGGTGGTACTCCAGAAGAAACCAACTTCCGTAATCGGCTGGTCGCCTGCATCAACAATCTGAGCAGAAACCATCGCCTGGTTCTTTGTGATACCTTCTACATCACCTGTTGCAACAGTTGCTGGCGTACCAAAGGCCTGTGCATAGACGATCAGATCGTCGATATCAGCATCGCTACCCGCATTGTTAGCGAGTTTGATGCGGTTCACATTGAGACTGTTAACCTCAATGGTGCGCAGTGTTCCGTCGCTGCTAATGGTCGCTGCGGTCCAAGAAGTACCACCGTCAGTAGAGGTATATGCCGTCACTTCTTTACGCGTCTGGAGCCAGGTCACTTTCTTTACACCGCTGTTGAAGATTGGAGTAATCACGTATGAACCGTTCTTCGGCATACGCAGGTTGGCCGTAGAACCGTTTGTATAACTTGAATTGGTAGAAAGGCCAGCCTTGGTGTAAATCCAGGTTCCTTGGCCTGCGACATAATATTCTTCATCCACTGCTGATGAGTTTTCAGGATACTGTGTCTGATCCTCGAAGTCCTGTACGAAGTAGCGGCCTTCCTCGTCAACGGTCTGTTCCACTTCATCCTGTAAAGTCTTGAAACTCTTTACCTCACCATAGGTTTGAGTGCTACCATATTTGGCATAAGCACGATAATAAACGGTACGGCCTTCCGCCAACTCAGACAGCGTTACGGTAAAGCTGTCACCTATGAAAGAAGACGAAGCTACTACATGATCTTTCAAGGTCGGCTCTTTGTTGGTATTGCTCCACACAAAGCCTACTTCGGTAATCGTTGCTTCTTGTTTGGTTACCTGACCATTGAGGGTGGCGGAGGTTTTGGTAATATCCGTTGCATCACCTGTTGCCGTTACGACTGGCGTATCATAAGTCTGTGCAAAAATGCTCAGATCGTCAATATCAGAGTCCTTCGAACTTTCATTCGCAACCTTGATACGGTTCACCGTATTACTATTGATGGCAGCCGTTACGATTTTTCCGTTGGTCGTTGTCTCTACAGCCGTCCAGGTTGCGCCCTCGTCAGTAGAAGAATAGACCTTCACGGCATTACGACCCAGATAAAAGGTTACCTTGCTCACGCCATTGCTCAACACAGGAGAAATGACATAAGAACCATTCTTCGCCAGTCGAAGGTTTTGTGTCCCGCTGCTGACATAACTGGAATTTGTTGAAACGAAGGCGTTCAGGTATAGCCATTCACCCTGTCCTTCTACATTAAATGCTGTTTCTGTTTCAGGTTTCGTTGCAGGAAAAGTCGATTGGTCTTCGAAGTCTTGTAATACATATAAGCCATCACCGCCTATATTCCATGCTGCAGCAACGCCACAGCATAGTACCAGAAGCATGAAACATACTCTTTTAAGTACAGAATTCATCATGATTTGTAGTAATTTTTTAGATATAACTTGTAGTTTGTTATGCAAAATTAAGATTATTCCTATTTATATGAACTATTTTTTTTCATTTTTCTTACGAAAACGTTTACAGAATTGTCATAAAAACACTTCTACCGTTTTAAGGTATGAGAAAAGTTTTTTCCTAAAACGTTTGCGTTAATCACGAAAAATTGGTATTTTTGCAGTCTAAAGACAAAATTCCTGTACCTAATACCAAGTATAGGACGAGTATTGATGGGCACAACCCATTCGCAAGAGACTTGCAGAAAGAACATACATTTAACGTTAAATATTTAAAAATCAAACTATTATGTGGTTATTCAATTCATCAATCGGAAGAAAGGTAGTGATGTCGGTAACAGGCATTGCGCTGATTCTCTTCCTGACGTTTCATTGCTGCATGAATATTGTGGCATTGTTCTCTGGTGATGCGTACAACACGATTTGTGAATTGCTGGGAGCCAACTGGTATGCTGTAGCGGCAACACTGGGATTGGCAGCTCTGGCTGTTTTCCATATCGTGTATGCATTCATTCTTACGGCACAGAACCGTCGTGCTCGCGGCAATGAGCGCTATGCGGTGACCGAGAAACCTGAAAAGGTTGAGTGGGC
>Ga0247611_10006630_pt1 | contig 14767 bp, 1 predicted proteins | sample 177DNAGHGhighgp2_FD_192422 | JGI IMG/M metagenome (GOLD analysis project Ga0247611, IMG submission 192422) | Sheep rumen microbial communities from Palmerston North, Manawatu-Wanganui, New Zealand - 1770 DNA GHGhigh gp2 | ecosystem: Host-associated > Mammals > Digestive system > Stomach > Rumen ...
ATATTAAATATATAAATAAAAAAAAGTTATATCTCAAAATAATTCTCCAAATACATTTAAAAATAGAGAGAAAATTAATCTAATTATTTTCAAATTAAAATGGATAAAAAAAATGAAGAAAATAAAGATGAGCATTTCAATTATGTATATTTCATAGAATCCCATGAAGTTACAATGGAAGTATTAAAATTATATTTAACAGAGGAATATTCTGAGTCAGAAACTTTAGAAAGAGTTGAAACAATTGAAGAAAAAAAGTTTGAGTTAATTTTTTCGGTGAATATTTACCGATTTAAGATATACCCAAATAGAATTATTGATAAAGATAAAAATCATGAAGGGTTTGAAGTAGAAGTGTTCATTGAAGATGAAAATAATAATAAATATTCTACCAAGATTAAAAATATAGATATAAACAATAATAATTTTATATATAATTTCCAATTTAATTTCGATGATGAGGCTAATTTGATAGAAAATGAATTACCTATACTGGATTTAAAAATGAGCAATTCAGAACAATTTAAAATATATATAAATTATTTAAAAAGTATAAAAGGAAATAAATCAAAAGAAAAAGAGGATTTAATAAATAACACATTAAATATTTTATCTGCAGAAAATGATAAAAATAAAAAATATGATTTTTCATTTATTATTTCGATATTTAAGGAATCTATAGGAACAAAATATATACCAAAAATAATAAGACTATTTAAGCCGGGAAATCTAAAAGGATTAACTGAATTGGATGAAGCGGGTCTAGTCCCTATTTTCAACATAATGAAAATTATCGAAAAAAAAAATTTTGTTAGTTTTGAAAAAGAGGAAAATCAGGAAGAATTATTTTACAACTTTTATACCCTATATCTTTATTTCAATATGAAATTGCACAAAGACAAAATAGATGAAATGTTCCAAAATGAAAAAATCAAAAAATACCTGTATAAAACCTTATTGGAAAATGAAGACTTTTTCACTGCATTAACCTTAAAAAAAGAACAAATTTTAGATTTTATAAATTCTTTCAATTTGAATTTCCAAAAAGTAATAGGTCAACTCAAATATAATAATGATGTGCTATCTTTGCTTCAAATAATAAATGAAAAAAAAGATTTTTTTTTGGATAAATATAAGGAATATACTAAAGATAGTCAAGAAAAAATTTACATAGATGTTGATTTGCTGACATTACCCAAAAAGGAAGATGATATCAATAGTATATATAAGCAAATAGAAGAAATTGTTTTGTTTGAAAAAGAGTCTAAAACTTTCTTTGTTGAAATATCGCCTAAATTATTAGAAAAATATATTGATTTGTTTAATAATACTTATTTAGATAAATTGTTTTCTTTAGCTAAACTTATTTCTTTTCTTAAAAAAGAACAAAAGGAATTTGTATTTAAAACGAATATTGATGAAATAATACATAAAAATGGAATTAATTTATCAAAACAGGAAAAACTAAAAAATATTGAGATTTTAAACTTTATTGAGGATGATATTTATTATAAAGATAAAATTTATAGTAATAATTTAAATTTTCGTTCTTTAGAAGTATTAACTGGGATTAAACTTTCTTCAATAGACGATGAATTTATCAATAAATGGAAAAAATTAAAAATGTTCAAAATTTTTGAAAACCAAAAAAAAGCTTTTATTACTCAAGTCTGCAATCTAGTAAAAGAAATGAATTATTTTGGTACTCTATTTGTTTTATTAAATCAAAGTGACAATAATAATAAAAAAGAATTTGATCAAAATACAATTTCAACAATGCAAACAAAATTTGAAACATTAATTTCAACATATTCTCCAGAAAAGTGCCCACATTTTATAGATGATGTTGCTGACTTAATTTATTATAGTGATTTGAAAAAAGTAAATTTAGAAAGTTTCATAAATGAATATGTGCAAGTAATGCTAAATATTGAAACTGTAAGCAAAATATATCAATTATTGCCAAAAAAATACAAAGATATATCTAAAAATCTTAATAAAATAATTGTTAATTTTTTCACAAAAAATCCTTTGAATAATAATCCTCAATTGTTAGTAAGTGTAATCAAAAACAGCTCAGAACTGAGAAAAAGCTTACTATCAAATATGAACAACTATATCATTACAGAAAATGATATATTTCAAAGATGCGATACAGAAAATTATAAAGTATTAGAAGGATTAAAGAAATTAGGTATTTTCGATGAAAATAACAATGATTTAGAAAAAACAGAGTATATTTCAAGTTCAAATATAAAAATATCTAATACAATTCAAAAAATTAAAGATTTAAATGTGAGTTATTTGCTTGCGAATTATAACTTTGATGATAAATTTGAGGAAATATTTTATAATAGATTATTAGTATTAAGTTCAAATGAAGAAGAGGCAATAAAATGCAAAGAATTATTGAAAAAATATATCTGTGTTATAAAGGAAGCTCTAGATATTCTTGAATCTATTTTAAACGACTTTAATTTCTTTTACAAAAATAAATACAAAAAGGAAATCATTGAAATATATGAATTAATTAATAAAATTAAAAATGATGCCATTTCTAAATTTTTAAGTGAATATAAAAAACAATTTGAAGTTTTTAAAGATAAAAATCAAAAAGAAGTAGAAGAAAGAAAAATTTTATTACAAAGTAGCTTTTTTAGGACTATATATAAGAGAACAAGATTACTAGTTGAAGATGAAGATAAATGCTTAAATGAAACAATGGAAACTTTGAAAAAATTAAGTAGTATTTTTGACCAAAGTATCTTAGCTTCACTAAAAAATTTTTTTAATTTAGGAGATAAAGAGTCAAATGAGAAACTAATCGGAAGTTGTTTAAAATCTTTCCAAAAAGAAAATGTCGAACAAGATTTAAACAAAGAAATTGATATTTTGGCTAAAATATTACAAATAGATTATGAATACGATAAAAGCAAAATAATTGAAAATTTATTAATTTTATATAGAAAAGAAGAAATATTGAATATTGCAAATGCATTAAAAACTTTCATTGAAAAAACAGAAGTTAAGAAAACTGAATTTTATGAAATGGTTGATAATATTGTTACAAATATTTATAGACAAAAAGATATATACATTATTAAACAATCAATGGATGATTTGGAACGTTATGGCATAGTAAATTTTAAAGATAAAGAAAATAAAGATAATTCTTATGTACAAATATTAATTAAATTAAAAGAACAACCTGATTCAATTAAATCTCTATTAGAAACCAAAATTGAAGATTGCAGACATTTACAGGAATTAAATTTAGAAAATGATAGTGATTTTCTAACACCAAATGATATTTTGGATTTTGAAAAGTGTATAGAGTTTATGAATAAATTGGGAACAAGTGAACATATTAAAAAATATTCAGACAAAGAATTAATAGTTAAATTCAAGGAATTAGTTTGTAAAAATAATGAAATAGAATTATATTTTAATAAATTTATTAACAATTATGGAGAGATAATAGAATTAATGAATAGAGGATTTGATAATTCAGAAGTATCAAGAAAAAAAATTGATTTTATTCTTGAAAGTTCTGAATTTATTTTAACCAATAAAATAGATAAATTTTTCAAATGTCATTATTTGGAAAAAAAAATAAGAAATAATAAAACAGATTTAATCACAAAAACTATAAGTTTAGAAGATTTATTAGAATTAAGAGACAGAGCGCAACTATCAAAGGTTGTCTCCGGGGATGAAAAAGAAAGGAAAATTATTGAAAAAAGTCATAAATTTATAAAATTTGTATCAGAAATAAATATCATATATGAAATTGTTCAAGAAATATATCATAAAGGATATCCAAAAGACATAAGAATTGAAATAAAGACAAATAAAGATGAACATGGAAATTCAATAATCAAATTCGAAAATGAAGAATTCAATGATTACAATAAATTAATTCCTAGATTAAAAGGCTTATTAGATGAATTAAGACAATCCCAAGTTAATGCTTATTTAAATAAGCCTTTAATAAGATATATTTATGGACACCAATTTAATTTGATAAGCAGTGCGATTAAAGACAAAAATAAAATAAAAGAAATATTATCTTTTTTAGAATATTTCACAAATAATTTAATATCTAAAAACATAGAAGAATTAGAATATAAAAATGATAAGAACTTCCTGGACGAACTTATAATTAATTGCGAAAATTACCTTAGTAAAGTTCTAGAAATTAATAATTTAACACTTGAAACAATTTACAAAGAAAGTTTAATTGCAAAAACAACAAATTATGTAGAATATAAAGGTGTCTACATTTATTTATGTGAAAAATTAGAAAAAGAAATATTCCAAATTTATAAGCATTTGACACAAAATATTCCAATGGCTCAAAATATACTTTTATGCAATGAAAATATTTCAAATGAGGAAATCACTTCATTTTTATATAGAGCAATTTTATGTGATTTTAATGCTTGCTTTATTGTTGGAGGAATTGAATCCTTAAATTCAGAACAAAAAGCAACATTTCTTGAATTGCTAAATAATCTTTATGTTGAAAATCATGAAAAAATGAAATCATGCCTGATTTTCCTATATACTAATAAAAGTTCTGATATATACAAAAGTTTAGAATCAATAAAATATAGAAAGATATTATCTTTGGGAAGAAAAGAGTTTGAAAAGCAAAAATATGAAGGAAATAGTGTCGAAGTAGTTTTTTCTGATAAGTCAGGAGTTGGGAAAACTCATAAAATTAAATATGATATTTTTGATGATGACAATAAATATGTTCATTTTCCTCTGGGTGGAGTATTATCAAAAAATGAAATTATTGAAAGATTAAAGAAACTAAAAATTGACCAATATACAGAAATACATTTAGATATTTGCGATACAAATCAAATTCAGTTAATGCAGGAATTTTTGTTTTCTTTATTGATTACTAAATTTTATTGTTATAAAGAAAGTATATTTTATTTTCCTAAAAATGTCAAAATTAAAATTGAAATACCAAATAGTTTCATTGATTTTTTTGCTAAATTTCCAATTTTAACTTTATTTTCTTCTTCTAAATTAAGCATAGAAAAATTATCTCCACTAATTATTTCAAGAGACATAAAATCTAACGAGCAAGTAGTTGCAAATTACTTAAAAGCCTTAAAAGAGAATAGAATAGATAATGAAGATTTACATTTTCCTATGATAACTCCAGAATTAAATACATCCAAAATGAAAAAATTTAATAAAAAATATAAATATGCTTTAACTAATGCTGAAATAATTTCTGAAAAAGAATGTAATGAATTAATTATTGAAGAAATAAGATCCAGTAATAATATCAAATATCCAACATATTACCAACTAAAAACTTTTATTGATATATTAGGTGTACAACTAAAGCAATTCACCCAAAATAGTTTTCTAACAGCTTTAAATATTTTTAATATAGGAGATAAAGATCTATTCTCCATTAGAAGTAATATTGTAAAAAATTTTATAAATATTACTAAATATTTTACTCAAGGAGCTTTTGATGATTTATTGAAGAATCAAATAATAACTCATAAAATATTATTTGGTCAATATGATGAAGGAAATGATATAAAAAATGCTATAGACAGTTTGGCCGAAAAAAAAAGTGGTGTTTTTTCTTTTGAAAAGATTGATTCTTCATTACTTTTCTTTCATCAAGGAGATAATGATGGTTTCAGTATTCTAACGAACAAAGATATCAAAGATAAAGAATATCAAAATTTATTAAAATTATTAAATTATTATAGAAAAGAGAAAAAAAAGCCAAAGTTGACCAGTTTACCAAATTATAATCTATATAGTCAAAAAGAATTTTTGATGGAATTTAAAGAAATTTTAAATTTGCAAAATCCAGTTGAAAAAAGCGAAAAAAATGAAAAAAATAAGAATCTCAAATCTTTAGAAGAAATTGCTGAAAATTATGTTTTTACTTCTGATAATTTTACAAAAATGATTTTTATTTTAATGAGAATAAAATCAAATGTACCTGTTATAATGATGGGGGAAACTGGTTGCGGGAAAACTGCTTTAATAAGAAAATTATCTGAATTAACAAATAATGGGGAAACTGATAAAATGAAAATTTTAAATATTCATGCAGGAACAAGTGATCAAGAAATAATTGATTTTATTCAACAAAATGTAATTCCAGCATCAATTCAGTTAACCAAATCAGAGTTAGAACATAAAATTGATAATTTAAATCAAAATAAAATATATTTTGAAAAAAAAATATGGGTATTTTTAGATGAAATAAATACTTGTAACTCAATGGGATTAATCAGCGAATTAATGTGCAAAAAATCATGCCAAGGAAACCTAATTCCGAATAACATTATGTTCATAGGTGCATGCAATCCTTATAGAAAATCAGAAATAACAAAGGAGGAAATTGCCGGTCTTGATGTCAATTTAGCTTTTAAAGAAAAAAATAATTTAAATGACCAAGAAAAAGAAAAAATTAAAAAAAATTCTCTCAATTCAAAGGGTAAATTAGTATATACTGTCAACCCCCTGCCACATTCGTTACTTGTTTATGTTTTTGATTTTGGTAATTTAAGTTCTAAAGATGAAGTTAAATATATTAATAATATGATTCAAGGCCCAATAGATAATATTAATAACAATAATATTCCAATTAAACCTTTTATTTTAGACATTATCAAAAATTTAGCTAAAGATCTGATTTCTGAAAGCCAAAATTTCATAAGAAAGAACAATGATATATCTGCGGTTTCTTTAAGAGAAATTAGAAGATTTAATATATTTTTAGAATTCTTTTATAACAGTTTATCCTTCAAGAAAAAAAATTCAGAAAAGCTAAGGGAATCATTGGAATTAGAAAAAGAAATTAACATTTATGAATCTTTGACAGAAATTGACTTATTAATATATTCAATTAATCTAAGTATATTCATTTGCTACTATTTGCGTATTACCAATAAGACTTTAAGAGACAATTTATTAAAGATATTAAATGAGATTTTAGCAAAAAATGAAATATCTAAAAAATATAATGACTTCCTATATATGCCATCTTTGGAAGAACAATTTATAATTAAAAATATTAATTTAGATAAAGGTATATCAAAAAATCGTGCTTTATTAGAAAATATATTTTCATTATTTGTCACAATAAACAATAAAGTTCCAATTTTTATTGTGGGTAAACCAGGTTGCAGTAAATCATTAAGTGTCCAATTAATAAATAGGGCAATGAAAGGAAATTCATCAACAAATTTATTATTCAAGTCATTGCCAAAACTAATTATTAATTCATATCAAGGATCAATGGGCAGCACCTCAAAGGGGGTAGAAAATATTTTCAAAAAAGCAAGAAATATTTTAAAAAATTTATCAAACGAAGACAAAGAAAAAAATATCTCAATGATATTTTTCGACGAAATGGGTCTCGCTGAATATTCCCCTAATAACCCTCTAAAAGTTATACATTCAGAATTAGAATATGATTTAAATGAAGGAGATAACAAAGTCGCTTTTGTAGGAATTTCAAATTGGAGATTAGATGCATCTAAAATGAACAGAGGTATATTTATATCTATTCCTGAGCCTGATAAAGAAGATACCAAAACTACAGCTTTTAACATAGGACAATCTTATGATGAAATATTGGCAGAAAAATATAAAGATTTCTTTGAGAATTTGGGTATAATATATTATGAATATAAACAATATTTAAAAACGAAACATAATTTAGATGGGAAAGAAGATTTTCATGGAAATAGAGATTTTTATCATTTGGTTAAAAACTGTGCACAAAAAATGATAACAAAATTTAATAACAATGAAAATATCTTTTTAGAAGATTTAATCCAATTTGGATTTAAAAGCATTGAAAGAAACTTTTCTGGACTTATGTTCGGTGATATTAAAAAAACATCAGTTAATTATGTTAAAGATTTATTTAATGGTATTTATAAAGAAATTAAATATGAACAAAAATTTGATGTTATTGAATGTGTGAAAGAGAATATTAATCATTTAGATAGTAGATATTTATTATTGGAATCAAAATCATCTGTTAGTACTTATTTATTATCTTCTATATTATCCGATTTAAATAAGGATTATTGCTTTTATATAGGAAGTAGATTCACTAAAGATATACAAAATGAGGAGTATATTCTAAAAGTTTTAAATAAAGTACAAATTTATATGGAGCAAGGAAAGATTTTAATCATGGAAAATTTAGACACAGTATATCCAGCAATGTATGATTTATTTAACCAGAATTTTACAGTTGTTTCAAACAAGAATTATGCAAGGTTGGCTATCGGTTCAACTACTAACACATATTCTTTAGTCAACAAAAACTTTAGATGTGTAATTAATGTAAATATTAATGAAATGGATAAACAAGAAGCTCCATTTTTGAATAGATTTGAAAAACAGATAATTACTTTTGATTATTTATTAAGTGATGAATTAATAGAAATAAGTAAAACAATAAATTCAACTTTAAAAGATTTGGTCAAAAAAGATAAAAATTATAAAGGCATAAATTATGACTTAGAAAAACTTTTAATAAACTGCGACTTAGAAGAAATAAGAGCTATGGTATATGAATATAACAAAAAAGGAATAAGCAAAGAAAAAATTATTGAGGAAATTTTCTCAAAAATATCGCTTATTTTACCTCAAGATATTATTTTATATTCAAAATTTAATGGATTTAGTCAGAAGTATGGCAAAGAATATAAAATTATAATTGATAATTATAATAAAGGAGAACATATCAATTTATCAAGATTTATTAAAGCAATGACTCAAGATAAAAATATAGTTTATACATTTAGTAATGATTTAGATCAAATACAAAATATTGATAATATTGAAAATTCAATACTTGGTAATATTACTAAAGAAAATACTAAAATTATAACTATAAGAGGAATTAATTCAGAAAATGAATTAGAAACAGAAATAAATCAGTTTATGTCTAATGAATTTAAATTGTGTATCATTCACTTTAGTCCTGATGAAGGAGATTTAATGAATTATATTCAATATTTTATAGAAAATAAAGAAAAAGAATATTTAAGTAGAAATGAAGCCAATAAATGCAAAAAAGCTTATATATTTATTATGCATATGAAAAGAGTTTTTAATAATGAACTTAAAGATTTTTCATCTAAATCAGAAAAAGAAAAAAATGAAATAAATAAAAAAATATTAAAGGAAACAATTTCAAATTTATCTGGATATTATCAGATATTTATTGATAATTTAAATGGAGATGAACAATTCACATTAGATAATTTAATACAGATGAAAGGAAATGAAGCTTTCAATAAGTTCATGACATTTGATGAAGAATTAAATAAAAATATTTTTAAAAGTATATTTTATATGAATTACAATATAATTTCTTATATTGGAGGATTAAACAAAGTTTCTTATATAAATAGACTTATACACTATATAGAAAAAAATGAATCTTTAAGAAAAATACTAAATAAATACATAATGGAGAAAATCACCTATGAAGAAGATCTAATAAATAAAATTTTTAAAAATGAAAGTACAATTACTGAAAATGATACTGATATATTATGCATTATTAAAAATTATTTATCTCATTCATACACCAAAAGCCTAAGCTTAATTTATTTCAAAATAGAAAAAGAGCATTTATTATCATCTTTATTATCATTTACAGAAATAGAAAATATTTATAATGATAAACATGCATCTGATAATAAATTAAGTTTAATTTCCTTAATTTGCCCTGAAATAAATGAGAAAAATCAAAAGGTGGATGAAATAAATAAAAAAATTAAAGTTATGGTAGAAAAAGCAGAAGAAATTTATTTTGAAAATTTAACTTTTGAAGATGGCTCAATGAGAATCACGGAAAAGCCTAATGCAAACAATATTGAAATTATATTAGGACTAAATTTGCCTGGGAGCAAAGTCGTTTTAGATAGAATTATCAAAAAAGTAAAAGATGAAATATGCAATAAATATTATCAAAATGAAATTTATTTGAGAGGATGCTCTAGTGAAGAAGATCAATTAGAAAAAGATTTACAAATTTATTTTGATGAATTAAACAGATGCAATAATTCAACATTAATTGAAATAGGAAAAGAAAAATATTTAAAATCAATTGAGAATTATTATTATAATAGTCCAAATGATTTAAATCTTTTCTATTGCATTTTATTGAATGATTATTATACTTTGTATATTAATTATAATTTAAATAAATCAAATGATAATAAGTTACAGCAAAATTTAAATCAAAATGAAAAGGCAGATGAAATAAATAAGATTGAAAAATTTGACTTTGAAGGCACAAAAAAATTTTTAAAATATTTAGTTTCTTTAAAAAATAAATATTCAAAAAATGAAAATTGTGATAGAATTCAACTTTTAGCCAATACAATAAATTGGCTTGAAAGCTATGAAGTAGAAATCACTATATTATTAAAAATGTTTTCAAAATTAAGTACAATTATTCCTAATTTATATAATGAAGTTGAAGATGTCATTAGAAGTAAACAAATTAAATTTGAAGTTTCAGAAAGGAATCCAGAATATAATATTATATTAAATAAATCATTCTTTTTATGCATGGAAGCAATACTAAGAGTAGTCTCAACAAAAATAGCTAAAATTTTTGAAGAATCTGAAGATAAATTCACAGAACTTCAAAATATAAGTAAAGAAATATATCAAGATGCTATGCAATTAAATAGTAATTTAGGCCTATATTCAAAAGAAGTTTATACTTTAGAAGAAATAATAATTTTAGTTGATGCTTTTAATATGAATCATGCTGCAAATCTTGACAACATTAAAAACTTAATTAAAATTTTTAGTTTGGAAAATAATTATATCAAAAAGGGAAAAATAGATTATTTGATTAAAAATTTAAAAAATTTATATGGATTTATAAATCAATTCATTGGAGGTAGCAAGGACTATTATAAAATTATTATTAAAATATTAAATAATGAATTTTTAAAGGTTTATGATGAAAATTATCGAATAAATATTTTAGAAATAATTTTCTTAAATAATGAAATCATTATAAATAATACTCAATTATTTAAAATAATTATGAAAAATTATATTATTAATGATCCTTCTGATAATTTACTTAACAATATTAAAATATTATCAGACGAAAAATTGAAATTGATTCATTTATTAAATTCAAAGGAAAATGATAATCTTAATATGGTTCTATTAAATATATTTGAAAGAGAAATCTTCCATTATTTTGAATCTATTCCTTTTATTAATGACCCAAAAATAAAACAAAAATATCCTAAATTTTTTAAGTCACCAAAAAAAGCATCAGGCATTATTCTTGACAAATCCTTTGTTATTTTTCAAAAACTTGTTGAAAATTTAGAATCCATAATTGTTAAAGAAAGTAAAAATAAAAAAATTTCAAATTTATCTAAATTATACTCAATTACCTATGTTAAAATATATTTGAAATATTTTGTAACTTTTATAAAGGAAAAGAAAATAAATTCAAAAGATATTAAAGAAATTATAGATTATTTATGTGCTGATCCTAAAAATAATTTTAGAAAGGTTCTAAAAATATATTTTTTGAAATTGTTTTATAGTTTAATGGATAGTTTTGAGGAATTTAAAACATTTAATTTTCAAGAGTATGGAATCGACCTCAAAAAAAACTTTTCTATATGGGAAGAAGAACAAACAAAAAATAATGGCATTTTAAATCAATGCTTAATTAATTTAGATAATAAAGAAGATAAAGATAATTTTAATGAAGTTTTAAAAAACTTTGAAATTTTAAAAGAAGAAAAATATTTAAAAGATGAAAAAATTTTATTAAATAATATAAAAGATTTTGGGATAGATCCATTTTTATGTATAACAATTAATAAAATTTTTTCAAATTTAGGAAATGTAGATACTAAACAAAATGAAGAATTAAAGAATTTTTATAAATTTGCAAAGAAATTATTTGATAAATATCAATGTAATCAAAATCTAAAAGATTTATTGCTTTTGTTCTTTGATGAAAACAATTTTAATCAAAAAATAAAAAAATCAATAAAATTAAATTCTAAGACATTTGAGATAATATTATATTCATTCCGTTTCTGTGTTCAATCATTAGAAGCCATAGATATACAAATTAAAAATAGAACAAATAAAAAATTACTATATTCATCATTATTAGAAAATAAATGCATTGCAAATTTATCATCCTGCTATATCCCAGGAAATGAGCTAAAAGAAGGAATGCATTTAACTACTTTAGAATTTATAGAAGATCATCTTAATAACAATCCAGATAAAGTTGGATGTTATGTCTGTAGTTGTGGATATTATTATTCAATTCAGCCTTGTGGATTTCCAAATGAAACCTCAACTTGCCCCATATGTAAATTAAAAATAGGGTCTGGACCAAAAAAAAAGCAAGTTGGAATACATGGGTTAGTACAGCGAGAAGGACATTATAGAATTTTTAAAGATGAAAATCAGCATCAGACTTGCATGAAAAGATATAATGATAGTGATGATAATGTTCCAAATATGACTTTGGAGAATTATAAAAAAAATGTAATAGAACCTCTTTTAAATAATCATATAAAAGGATTTAGTATAATTTCAAAAGAGTGGTTTTTGCAAAAGAATAAAAATATAAGAAAATTAAATGAATTAAGCTATAGAATTTTAAATTTTATTAATTATAGTCATATATATTTTGCAAATTGTTTAGGGTATATTTCTAATGCTGATTTGGAAAAGTATTGTTTAGTTAAAGGAATGAAATGTATTGAAATAATTGAGAAAGGATGGGGATTAATTGAAGAAATATTAAAACAAAAGAATATTCAATCAATCCAAATATTTATGAATTTAATTTTTAAAAGAATTTCTGATTTAATTAAAAATTGTGAATATTTCATTGATTTCAATCAAAGAAATAATTTTGAAGACAAAATTGTAAATGTAATTGATGATTGCTTAAATGAATATAAAGATTATAGCACTAAATTTATAAATGAAAATCAATTATTATTGCAATTAGATAATAAAGGACTTAAATCAACCATATGTGAATTATCTCCTCCAACCGAAGATATATATCCACCTGAAGAATATCCGCTATTCAATTATTTTGTTCTAACAAAATATTGCTCAGTAGAAGATCTCAAAAAGAAATTAGGCCCAGAAAATGTATATGCAATGAAATATCCTTTGCTATTCCAGTATTTAAAAGATAATCCAGATATATTAAAAATGAAATATCTTCCAGCTTACAATATATTTACAAATTATATGGTAGATTATTATTCCTTTAGAATATCAAGAGATGATGCCAAAAATAGAACACTTAAAAATGAGCCTATTTTTAGTGAAAAGAGTTTTACAAATAAATTTAATAGTTTTACTAAAGCTTGGAATGAAATTAAAAATGATGCTATTAAATATAAATGCAGGCCAGATATGAAAAAAAAAGATTTGAGTTCAAATGATAAATTGGTTTATTTTTTGAATGATGATGGGGAATTAGGGTATGGTATGTATTTGGCTGCAGCAGGTCAGAATTTTATAACTTGGCAAAATTCATTTTTACAACCTATTATTGATTCTGTGGCTCAAAATGGTATTTTACATTGCTTTGCTAAAAATATGCAAAGAAAAATACCTTTGCAAAATGCCAAATTAAACCAAATTGTATTAGTTGAGGATTGCTTCACTAATTCATCTTATTATAATTTTGAAGATATTCTATCAACCTTTAGTAAAAGAGATATATTTAAAAAGGATAAAACAATTGATTATTTTAATTATAATTCATTTATATATGACTTCGCTTCAATTGAAGAAGAGCTTGGGAAATTGCTTTTACCAGGAAAATGCCTATTTGAAAATGAAGACAATCTTAACTTTATAGCCTATTGGTCTGAAGGATTCAGGGGAGGGAAATCTGATACTCTTAGTTCATTTTATCTAAAATATCCACAAAAAGATTTAAGTGAAGATGAAAAATTACTTATTATAAATTATTTAGAAAAACAAAAAAAGAAAAAAGATAATGATTTAAAATCATTTTTCGGCTCGATGCAATTAATAATTTTTTATTTAGCTACTAGTTTATGCAAAAATGATGAAAAAATTATAAATGTAATAAGCAATTCAAGTCAGTATTTAAATGTATCAAATGATTGTTACAATTTTTTCAAAAATGAAGGAAAGGAATTTACTTTAGAGAACTTAATGAATATTTTCTCATTTATTGAGCATTTGTGCTTTAAAGAATTGAGTGATACTCTTCAACCAGAATATAAAAAAGAAATACCAAAAGATTTGCAAGAAAAGATAAAGCAAAAATTATTAGGACAAAAAGATCAAAACGAAGTAATTTCCATAAGTCAGTTAGCATCTGCAGTAAGAAGATATATTTCTAGATACTTAGCAGGAAAAAGACAAACTGTTGATATTGATGATAAAAGAGATTTGGCATTTGATTTATCTAGAATTGATTTATGGGATGAAAAAATCGGAAAATTGGATAATTTAGAAGATTTAATAGTTTCCAAATTATTTGATTTCAAATTAACTGTTGGACAAGCCTATGAATTTTATAAATTAATAGCCCATGAAGATGAGGTTCCAAAAGGAAAAAATTCTTCTTCTTATTGTTCTCCTCAATAAAAAATATATCGAATATTCAGAGATAATTAAAAAAACATAAATTATATGTATGTAATTTAAAGATTTTATATTAATTTATATATTAAAA
>Ga0247611_10006633_pt1 | contig 14762 bp, 19 predicted proteins | sample 177DNAGHGhighgp2_FD_192422 | JGI IMG/M metagenome (GOLD analysis project Ga0247611, IMG submission 192422) | Sheep rumen microbial communities from Palmerston North, Manawatu-Wanganui, New Zealand - 1770 DNA GHGhigh gp2 | ecosystem: Host-associated > Mammals > Digestive system > Stomach > Rumen...
TTAGCGGCATCAGCAGATTTCTGAGCATCAGCAGCAGCTTCATCACCAGACATTTTATCTATTTCTTCATCAGATGAACCTGAACCACCTTGACCTGAATTACCCTGTCCTCCTTGACCACTTTGACCTCCTTGGCCACTTTGTCCTCCTTGTCCACTTTGACCGCTCGGACCACTTTGACCACTTTGACCACCTTGTTGACCTTGTTGTTTACCATCTTTTTCCATATCATCAAGAAGTTTCTTAATAGCAGGATCTTCCATTAACTTTTTCATTAAGTCTTTCTGATCATCAGCTACTTTCTTCATCTTAACATATAATGAAAACTGAGTATCATTCTTTCTGTCATATTTTACTCCAAATTTTTGTTCAACCCATTCTGGAGTAACAAGACCATCAGGAATATCTTTCTTACGATAATATACTAAATAATCATTAATAACACAGTCAGAAGCAAGATTTAATATCTCATGATTATAAGAACCATATTGTTCTTTAATTCTTTCTGCTACACCAAAAGTATCCCAAAGTTGATGAAGACATTCATGGTCATATGTGAAATCCCATTGTCTTACATTTTTAACAACTTTATCTTTTGGACAATTTAAGTATATTAATTTATCTGGGGTTGTATAAGCAAGAGCATCATCTTCTGGTTTTAAGAATCTTACAAATTCAAGCATATCAAAGAAGAATTGGTCATCTTCAGCACTTGAGGAGTCATTGATATATTCAATAACTCCTACTCTATAATTCTGCTTACCATCGATTTGAGAAATATTTATAAGACTTTGTTTAACAAACTTAAAGTCCTCATCATTTAACAATGAACTATGAATTTCTATTTCTTTTGCCATAATTAATCTTCACCAAAATATTGATCTAAATTATCTACTTTTTTAGATATTGTTCTATAAGATACACATCCATGTTTAAATATCTGTGAATCTTCATCTCTAATAACAAATCTCTTACCAGCCTTTACAGCATCTTTATATCCTTGAGTAAAATCAAAATCGGCAAAATATCCAATTGTACCATCTTCTTCTTCATACTCTTTTGCTTTAAGATTAGGTGCTACACAAAACTGATAAAATTCTTCATCATTATCAAAATAAATTACTTTATCATCTTTATCTAATTTATTTTCACAGATAATACCATTTGTCAATTTTAACATTTCTTTCTCTATATATATTTAAATTAATATAGACATTTTAAGAATTAGTCTGCATTAGGATCTTTGTAACCCTTTGCTTTCCATTCTTCATCTTTTTCGAATTTGAATTTAATACCATCAGCTTCAAGTTTTCTGATAAGTCTTTCCATCTGTTCTCTATTGATTTCTGATTCTTCAAGTGTATAGATGTTTTCTCTTGAAATACCATACATTACAGTCTTACCGCCTTCTTTCTGTTCGATATAACCGTACTTCATACCCTTCTTAACAGCATTAATAATATTAGGATCAATCATATTGATGTCTTTTCTACTCTTTCTTCCTTCACCTTCTCCACCTTCACCTTCTGCTTTAGATTCTACACCCTTAACATACTTGAACATTGCTTCAGCAAGTTTAGCAAGATCCTGTTCTTGTGTTCTAGTTAAGTCTTCCTTAGCAAGATTCTGAAGTCTTCTTAACCACTTATCAGCTTTATTTCTTCCACCAGCATCTGGATTAGCTTTAATCTTTTCAATAAATCTGAAAATCTTATGTTCAATTTCACGAGGATTTTCAAATAACTGAGCATTCTGTTCGAATAAATCTACAAAATCTTTACCAAACTTCTTATCCCACTGTGTGTGTAAATATTTGAATGTCTGCTTCCAAGCTTCTGGAGTATCAGCATCCCAAACAATAAGAGGTTTAAATCTTGATTTAAGTGGTCCTGAAAGTTCATTAACAGCTGAGTTTTCATTTTCAAAGTTACCAGCAGCACCTACAAAGAAGTTCTTAAATTTAACATTACAAATTTCATGTTCAAGAACGATAGGCATAAGTGCGTTCATAACATCAGGAGCAGCTTGGTTCATTTCATCGAAGAAAAGAAGGAATTGTTTATCTTTGTTCTTAAGCATAATCTTTGCCCATGCTGGCATAGCCATTTCCTGAACAGCGATATCATCCTTATCCTTTGTAGGAACAGGAATACCACCAAGGTCAGAAGCAACAGCCTTATCAAGATAAACAGTTACAGGAATTCTTTTGAATTTCTTACATAAAGACTTAATTGTTGAAGTTTTACCCCAACCAGCTTTACCTACAATAAAGAAATCTTCTTCTGCATCAAACTTATCAATTAAATCTTCCATTGATTCTGTATTATCTGGAGAATTTAAATCAATAGTATCGGCTGCATCATCATCAGTTGGTTCATCAACTGACCAATCAATTTTTGAAGAACCAAAATTATCAGCAGGTTTACCTTGAACATCCTTAAGATCTACATCTTCAGTTTTCTTTGTTCTATATTCGTTAATTACAGATTCATCAATCTCATTAACGTAAGCGCTTAATTTTTTCATTTTTTGTATACAATAAATTTATATATTTCAACTTATATAATAATAAATTATTCAGTCGACTATTTCTATCTTATTTATATAGTAAAATGTAAAAATTATGCAAAAGTTTGAAATAATTGGAAAAGATATTGTAGACCAAAGTAATTTTGGTTTTGGTGCATTTAGATATATAGTAGAAAGAAGTAATGAAGATACTACTATATATAAATTTGATGATCATTGGCAAGAAGTTTGGATTGGTAAAAGTAATCAAATTTTATCTGATGATGATATAAAACAAATGATACTTGATTGTAATATTGATTTTATACAAGGAAATTCAGAAGAATTTAAGAAATATTTTATGTCTGATGAAGATGCAAAATGTTATTTCTTTTTTGAAAGAACTCTTGGTAAAAAGAAACATGTAAATCATGGATATAAAGAATGTAAATATCCTTATGAGAAATGTCCTCATTGTGGAGCAGATATAGAAGAAATGGTAATGGAACCAGAAAATGCTGTTGATTGTTTTAATAGCAGATATGGAGGATTTAATGGTGATTATGACTCATATTCATGGGAGGAGATTTATGAATGTCCTGAATGTGGAAAGAGATTTTATATAGTTGGAGAAAACTAATAGATAAAATTAATAAATATGAAACCTTATAGATTTTTATATGAGTGGAAACAAACTCATGGTGCTTTTGTAAAACCTAAATTAAAGTGGTATTTTGGTCCTTGGTGGAAAGAAGGTAATCTTCCAGTATGGAGAAGAGGAAATACTATTCATTTTGGAAAATATTCTGAAAGAAAGGATAATTATAATTTTGCAAAACTTGAAACAAGTGAATGGACAGAAGAAGGAAAGAAAAATCATCCAATTCTTTCTAAGCTTGTTAAACCTTCTTATGAACTTCCAAGATGGTTGAGTTTCTATTTCTTTAATTCAGATATTGTATATAAGACAAAGTGGAGTGAAGATGATTTTAGATATGAGTTTCCTGCTCATATTACTTTAGTCATCTTTGGTTTTGCTATATCTATTACAGCATATATTCCTAAATCAGAAGAAAATGATTTTACTTCTAATGATGATTATTGGGAAAGTCTATTAACATATAATTATTTTAAAGGAGATATTAAAAAGACTAATGAAGTAATGGGTTATTGGAATTCTCCTAAAGATAAAAATTTCAGATTTAGATTTCAACCAAGATTTTTAAGCAATGCTGTAGATAGAGATGATCTTGTTGCTCTTCAAGCTGAACAACTTCCAAAAATAAGAGAAGAATATGAAAAAGAGGAAGCTGAAAGAAAGGCTAATAAAGTATATGCAATATATGCTGATATAGTTAATATTGGTGAAAGAAATACTAGTGATGGTTGGTATGTATGTACTTATGAAAAGACTCCACTTATTTTCAAAGAAGAGAAAGATGCTATGAATGTTCTTAGAAACCTTCAACCTATTGAAATAACTAAGGATGGAGTTAAGAAACATATAGATTATAAATGTTGGATTGGTGATAAGAATTCAACTTTCTTTGATAATAAGATTACTCTTTATAAAAAAGCTATTAAAAATAAGGATATGAATATCCTTGATAATGTATATTATGAGTAATTGGGTAGCAAAAGAGAAAGATGGTTCTATTAATGTATTCAAAGATAAACCAATTAGAGATAATGATCAATGGCATGATATTAATAAATCATGTTGTTGGAGACCAATAAATGATGATGCATTTCCAGATTTAAAATGGGAAGATGAACCTTTAGAGATTGATGATTTATATTTTGGTATTTATTTATGGTAAATGATAGAATAGATTTTAATTTTGCAAAACTTTTAGACAATAGAGTTTTTGCAGATGTTTATGATGATAAGTATGCAGCTGAAGAAGTAACTTGTACTTATGACAATTATCTAGGTACAGAAAAATATAAAGCTGGTGAACTAATTGAGAATGGTGATCATATTCATGGTAAATTTTACTATGCTCCTACTTATGGTGAAGTTATTGATTGGTTATTTGATACTAGAGGTATTATAATAAACTTTGATCCTGCTTTCACAATGGCTACTAAAGAAAAGATTGCATTCTATTATACTGTATATAAATTGGATAAACATGAATGTAAACTAAAAGAGTTGTTTGGTGACAAACTTTATATGAGTTCTTTCGGTCTTGCTATGAAAAATATTGTAGAAAAATTAATTAATGAAAAATATATAGATTAAGATATGATAAATATAAATATATCAAACTTAGAAGATAGAACAAATGGTAATTATGAAGATGTATCTTTAGGTAGAATTATAGTTGATGCTAATATTCTTTCATTTGCAGATTTTATTGAGTATTTACTTAGAAAAGAAAATGAAAGATTAAAATTAGATAATAGAATTGATATCAGAATAGATAATGGTACATTGAATAAATGGGAATTACCATTTGATGAATTTTGTGTAACATTATATCGTAATGGATATGAAATGGATAAAGATTTCACATCTAATTATATGTATATGGAAATGAATGGTTATAGAGTATTCTGGTTAGATTTATATTATTCTAGAAAAGATTATGATATGGATGATGTTTGGAGAGATATTCTTAGAGAAATAAATAATCTAAAAAATAGAGATTTGAATGCATATTTAAAAGAATGTGAATATGAAGAGATTTAATGAAGAATTATTAGAATGGCGTGATATATATGATTATGTCTATGAAATGATTGATACTTTTCAAAGACATAGAGATATATATTCTTGTGAAGATGAAATGTGGAAAATAATCTATGATATAGTATTTTCTGAAAAGATAAATAGAAGACTTCAAGAAATTTATCCTTTTGATTGGTATGACCCAGATGCTTCATATGAAGATGATGTTCGCGGTTGGTTAAGTGGTCTTGATGAATGTTATAATAAACAAATTAAGATATTATTAGAAACACAAGATAGAGTAGATGATTATGATTAAAGTAGTTACTCCTGAAGGAATATATTGTAAAGATGATTGGTTTAAAGATGAAAATACTATTAAAGTATTTTTAGCTGGTACAATTGATGATGGTAATTCTGATGATTGGCAATATTCACTTATATCAAAATTATTATATTATAATGAAAATAATATAGATTTTGATGAAGAAGATGTTTCATTAGGAGATTTAATTATATATAGCCCAAGAAGAAAAAATTGGAATCCTAATTCATCTAATGAAGAAATAATAAAACAAATAGAATGGGAACAAGAAAAACTTGATGATTCAGATTTAATTATTATGTATCTTAAAGATAATTCAAAATCTCCAATATCACTTCTTGAACTCGGTCTTTATGGTCCACAAGGAAAAATGATAGTATTTTGTACAGATAAATTTTATAGATTTAATAATGTAAAATGTACTTGTAAGAAATATGGAATTGATTTATTAGAAACAAATAATTTAGATGATGTAGCTAATAAAATTAATCAAATATATAATGAAATTAAATAATAATATAGTCAGATAATATCTATATTAATATATAAAAAATTTTCTTATTGGTACCCAATAAGTTGGACTAATTCATTGATTATCAAAGATTTATTTTTCAATAATTTTCAAATTTTGGGTTTATTATTAAAAACAATAAGATAATAAAAATATAATATATAAACAAAAAATATGAAGGTTGAGAAACGTGATGGAATGATTCAGCAGTATAATTTTGATAAGATTGCTGCTGCGGTTACGAAAGTGTTCTCGGCTATTAATGAAGATGTTCCTGAAAAATTGCTTGAGCAATTGAAGGAACATTTTGATAATATAATAGCAAAGAAGTCTAATGACTTTGTTATGCCGATTGAACAGATACAAGATATATTAAGAGATTTTTTAATTAAAAAGAATAAAGTAAAAGCTGCTGAAACTTTTATTCTTTATAGAAGAAAAAGAGAGGAAATAAGAGAACAAAAATCTTGGTTAACTAAAGAAGTTACAAGAACATTAAGTGGTAAAGATGTAAAGAATCAGAATGCAAATCTTGATGAAGCATCATTTGGTGGTAGAATTGGTGAAGCTGCAAGAGTTGTTACAAAGGATTATGCTCTTAAGTATTGTATGAGCAAAACAACAAGAAAGAATCATGAAGATAATATTTCTTATGTACATGATCTTGATTCTTATGCAGTAGGTATGCATAACTGTGATTCTATTCCATTTGATAAATTACTTAATGATGGTTTCAATACCCGTCAGACAGATGTTAGAGGAGCTAATTCAATTAATACAGCAATGCAGCTTGTTGCTGTTATATTCCAGCTTCAATCACTTCAACAGTTTGGTGGTGTATCAGCAACACATCTTGATTGGACAATGGTTCCTTATGTAAGAAAGAGTTTTGAAAAACATTATATCTCTGAATATCTTAAAGAACTTGATTCATTCTATGATTTAGATATACTTAATGCTGATTATGAAGAAATAGCAAAATGGACAGAAAAAGGAATTGCACAGTTCTTTATTGATTATCCTGAATTAGGCGATGATGACTTTACTTTTGCAAATAAAGATAAATTTGATCCTTATTACTATCAGAGAGCTCTTTATGCAACAAGAAAAGAAGTTTATCAGGCAGTAGAAGGTATGTATCATAATCTTAATACACTTCAATCAAGAAGTGGTAATCAACTTCCATTTACAAGTATTAACTATGGTACATGTACTCTTGAAGAAGGTAGAATGATTACAAGAGCAATTATTGAAGTTTCAATTAAAGGTCTTGGTAAATATGAAAAGACATCTATCTTCCCTTGTGGTATTTTCCAATATAAGAAAGGTATTAATGATAAACCTGGTACTCCTAATTATGATCTTAAGAGACTTGCACTTAAGTCTACTTCAATGAGACTTTATCCTAACTATGCAAATTGTGACTGGTCTAACCAAGTATCATGGTTTAAGAAAGATAGAGCTGATAAGCAAGCATATATTGATACATTACCTGATAGCGATAGAGAAAAACTTATTGAATTACTTAAAACATATCCTGAATATAAAGAAGTATTTGATTTAGATGATGATTTACATGTAACATATAATGAAAGACCTTGTGAGTTATTCAGTACAATGGGATGTAGAACTGTAAATGGTCTTGATGTAAACTTTATGGAGGAATATAGAAGAAGTATTAAAGCATTCCTTGAAGAAAGATTTGATGATGTAAATACAACATTTGTATCAGCTGCTCAGAAAGATGGTCGTGGTAATATTGCTCCTGCAACTATTATACTTCCTACTATTGCTATGATGGCTATTGAATCAGCAAATTCAAAACTTAATGAAAATGAAGATTTATCACAATCAGCATTAATTGAAGAATTCTTTAAACTTCTTGAAAAGAAAATGGATGAGACTAAAGATGGTCTTATTGAAAGATTTAGATGGATTGCTTCTCAGAGTCCTAAGAGTGCAACATTTATGTATGAAAATGGAACTATGGAAGGTTACCATCCTGAAGAAGGAATTATTTCAGCTCTTAAGCATGGTACTCTTACTATTGGTCAGTTAGGTATTTCTGAAACACTTTATCTTCTTGTTGGTGAAGATCAATGTTCTCCTAAGGGTATGGAACTTGCTAAGAGAATTGAAAAACTTTATTGGGATAAATGTGCTGAATATAAGAGTAAATATTCACTTAACTTTGGTGTATATTATACTCCTGCTGAAAGTCTTTGCTATACTGCAATGAAGAAGTTCAGAACAAAGTATGGGGAAATTGAAAATGTAACTTATTTCATTAATGAAAATGGTGAAAAGGAATATAAAGAATACTTTACAAATAGTACACATGTCCCTGTATATAAGAAGATTTCTCCATTTGAGAAAGTAGATATTGAATCTCAGTTATCAGGTCTTTCATCAGCAGGATGTATTACTTATATTGAAATTACTCATGATATTGTAAATAATATTGATGCTCTTGAAAAGATTCTTGACTATATGATGGAAAAAGATATTCCTTATGCTGCATTTAATGTTCCTTCAGATCAGTGTAAAGATTGCCATTATCAGGGTTATATTCCTATTGGAAGTCCTTGTCCTAAGTGTGGAGCTCCTTCAAATCATATTGATAGACTTAGAAGAGTTACAGGTTATTTAACTGGTAATTATACTACAGCATTCAATGAAGGTAAACAAGATGAAGTAAGAGATAGAGTTATTCATAAAACTCAATATGATTTTTAATTATGAAAAGTTTAAATGAATATATAGAATTATTAAAGAATGATATAAAAACACATCATCATGATACATCTTATAATGAATATTATGATGATGTGGATTTACATATTTTGTTTGAATGTCAAAATAAATTTAGAAATGAATATAATCATCCTGAATATAAAATTTATGGTGATATATTTGAAGCTCATGGAATTTTTGATAAATCAAGAGAATTTGCTTCATTTATGACTAAATTTTTAAAAGAATTCATTACTGATTATGAAGATCATTCAATTCTATTTATGTGTAATGATATTCCAGAATTAAAGAATAAATACTTTGATACTATTTATTTAAATTTTGATGGTAATTTCTCTGATAATGAAATAAAAGGAGAATATGACCAAACAAATGCTGAAGAAAGATTTTTAGATGATAGATTTGAATATATTACTATAAGTTTAAATAAGAATATTGATAAAGAAAAAATCTATAAAACACTTGAACATGAATTAAATCATGCTTATACTGATTTACAAAAACTTATACATAATTCAAATAGTTTAGAAATAGACACTATAAAAAATGAATATCATTTATTAAATTATGATGATTCAGATACAGAATTTGATAAAAGAATAAAAGATATTTGTTATTTACTTGATAAATATGAACAAAGTGCTTATATAGCTGAATTTGACGGAATATTAGGAGATAAAAAATATAATAATATTCAAGATGCTTTTAATAAAATATATGATTCAAAATTATATAAACAAGTAAAAGAATTTGAAAAAATAATCAAATCAGAAGATAAAATTTTATTAAGAGCAATTTGTAATTCATATCATAAAATTTATCCTGAAAAAAGATATAATGATGAAAAAATATTATCTATATTAAATAAGAAATGGAATCATTTTTGGGATAAATTTATTAATCATGTATATCAATGTGTATGTGATCATGTAGAAGAATATGAAGTAAGACAACATCCTTCTATTGATAATGATATGATTAATAAAATGAAAACTTATATTAATAAAAGTATATTTATAGAATAATATGAGAGTATTAACAGTAACTACTCCAGATATTGAGAATGGGTTTGGATGTAGAGTAACAATATGGTTCGCTGGTTGTAATAGAAGATGTCCAGGTTGTCATAATCCACATACTTGGGATTACAATCAAGGTAGTAATTTGTTTGATGAAAAGGTTTTTAATAAAATATTTGAAGAAGTAAATAAAGATTATATTCAAGGTATAACTCTTTCAGGTGGAGATCCATTTGCACAAAATGAAGAGTCTCTTAAAGAATTACTTAAGTTTATTAAATTATATAAGTTGAGATTTCCAGAAAAAGATATATGGATTTATTCTGGTGGAGTATATGAAGATTTTATCAAAGATGATATTATAAGAGATATTCTTCTTTGGAGTGATGTACTTGTAGATGGTCCATTTATTCAAGATAAATTTGTTCTTGATTTACCATTTCGAGGAAGTACAAATCAAAGAATAATAGATTTAAAGAAAAGTTTAGTTTCAGATACAATAGTAGAAATTCCAGTTTAATCAACTGGAATTTTTATTTTTATATATAAAAATTAAATTAATATGAATAATTTAACTCAATATATAATAGAAAAACTTAATCTTAATAAAAATACTGATACTAAAGATTTATTAGATAAAGCATTAGATGAAGAATATATAAAAGATATACCTTCTGTTACTAAAAATATTATGAATAGAAAGGGTATAATGACTGAACCTTCAGATTGGCCTAAAATGCAAGAATATTATAAGAAAGGTTCTAAACCTGAAAGATTAGTTAATTCTATTAAAGATGATCATAAATTACTTCGTAGATTTGCTACAGCAATAGATATGAAATGGGATGATGCAGTAAATGTATTTGGTCATGCTATTATAGATAGAAATATTTGGAATCAAGATGAAGTAATATTATATATTTCAAAAAGATATAAATAAAAAAATTATTATGAATAATTTAAATCAATATATAATAGAAAAACTCCATCTTAATAAAGATATTAAGTTAAGTAATCATTTATTTGCCGGATTAGAAATTGCTCCTAATAATTGTATCTTTAAAGGTGGATGGTATGATAAAAATGGTAAAATGGAATTTATTAATGAAATTTTATATAAACCATGGAAATATGATCAATGGGCTATACAAGATAAAAGTTGTTGGTTTTCTTTTAACGATTTAGGATGGTATTTTGATAATAAAAAATTTGATAATAATTCTGGAGATATTGAATGTAATACAAAAATTGATGGATATAGAATACCTACGTTTGAAGAATGGCAAGCTATATTAGGAACAGATAGAGCAGGCAGTACTGTAAATGATAAAGATAATTGTCATTATTCTTTTATTAACTGTAATAAAATTCATGGATTGTTATTATTTCCAGATAATGAAAAAATAAAAGGTGCAGATATTAAATGTGATATTGATAATGGTAAATTTTCTGAAATCTCAGAAGATGATTTAATGAAATATATAAAAGTAGGATGTGTATTTTTAGAATATCTTGGTAGTAATATCGGTTATTCTGATGGTATTCAAAATCTTTATTATCGTGGAGTATATTGGAGTTCATCTCAAAAAGATAGAGACCGTGCTCATTGTATATTGTTAGGATCAGATTCACGTGGCGGTAATATTTATTGTAAAGATAGTGATGGACTTACTTGGGCTAGTAAAGATAAAGGAGGATATTGTTTAAGACTTGTAAAATAAATAATAATGAATATGTTAACAGAACAATTAATAGATGAAAGTATAATTCCTATGAATATGGGATGGAGAGCTGGTATTGGACAAAATACTGATTCTATGCCTCCTATGGATTGGGGTCCAACAAATATGCATTCACAAATACAACCAAGAAATAATTCTATAAATTCTCCTTGGAATCAAGAAGATCCTCTTCTTCCTGGACAAGAAGATTTATGGGATGGTGGTATCAGATTAACTTATTCAAAAGATAATAAGAATAATGTTCCTATTGGTCAAGTACCACCAAGTTTCTATCAAGATTTTATGTATGAAATTGAAAGTCAAGTAAAAGATATTCAAGATTCATTTAAAGGTAGAGAACTTGATACAAGAACAAGTATGGAATATAGAGATAAATTAAAATCTGTTTGTATTGGACTTAAAAGAAGATATGGCCAATTTCTTAATGATGGATTTTATGACTCATTATATAATAAATGTGTAAGTGAATATAATAGAGATTTTGCTAACTTAAGACCAGGATGTAATCCTACAATAGAATTTATAGATGCTAATCAAAATATTTATGCAAATCCTCTTTTAATATATCAGTATTTCCAATTATGAAACAATTAGATAATTACATATTAGAAAAACTTAAACTAAATAAAGATATTAAAGAATATAAATATTTTCCTGAGGATGAAGCACAATTAATGAATATCTTAGTTGATGAAAAACAGATTCTCAAGAAAAGAAAACTAGATTTATCAGATATTGAAATGTCTAGTATAACTAATATTTCATCAGCATTTCAAGGTTGTAGAAATTTAATAGAAGTAGATTTATCTAGTTGGGATGTATCTAATGTTACAGATATGGATCATTTATTTAATGATTGTAGAAATCTTAAAAAAGTAAACTTATCTGGTTGGAATACATCAAAAGTTAAAGATATGAGTAGAATGTTTGAAATGTGTCAGAAACTTGAAGTAATTGAAGGTATTGAAGATTTTGATACAAGTTCTGTTGAAAATATGGAACAAATGTTTTATGGTTGTAGTAAGTTTAACCAAGATATTTCTAAATGGGATGTAAGTAATGTTACAAATTTTATAGCAGCACTTACTGGTTGTGTGAAATTTAATCAAGATTTAGAAATTTGGGAAATCAATGATAAAGCAAATACTAAATGGATGTTAAGAAATACTCCATCATTATTAAAAAAACCTAGTTGGTGGTAATGAATAATTTAAATAAATATATATTAGAAAAACTTCATTTAAATAAAGATATTAAACCAGTATATAATTATCATCCTAAAGATAGAGATGAACTTAAATCTTTAGTAGATAAACTTATAAAAAAAAGAGGAAATAATGCAGATTTAAATGATATTGATGTTAGTAAAATTACTAATATGTATTGTATATTTGCATTTTCTGAATTTAATGGAGATATATCTAAATGGGATGTAAGTAATGTTACTAATATGTATGGTATGTTTTCCGGTTCTAAATTTAATGGAGATATATCAGATTGGGATGTAAGTAATGTTACTGATATGAGGAGTATGTTTTTTGATTCCAAATTTAATCAAGATATAAGTAAATGGGATGTAAGTAATGTTAAAAATATGGCCCAAACTTTTTGTGATAGTTTATTTAATCAAGATATATCAAAATGGGATGTAAGTAATGTTACTGATATGAGTTGGATGTTTTCTAAATCTAATTTTAATGGTGATATATCATCTTGGAATGTAAGTAATATTACTAATATAAGTAGTATGTTTTATAATTCTCCTTTAGAAAAAAATCTACCTAAATGGTATTATGAATAATTTAAGTACATATATAATAGAGAAACTTCATCTTGATAAACATATAAAAAATACTTATCTTAATGAAAAAGATAAAGTATGTTTTATTCATTTAACAAAACCAGGTAATTATAGAAGAGAAGGTTGTCCTGTAGAAGTAGATATACATAGACCAATGATAATTGATGAATTTGATGATGTTGAACATAAAATAACATATTATACACCAGATAAAAGAAAACTTGAATCAGAATATACAAAAATTAATAAATATGGTTTTCTTCAAGATAATTCAAGAGATTATTGTATAGATATTATTTTAAATACTGAAGATGCTATTCCATTACTTAAAGAACTTTATAAAAGTACTAAACGAATAACATTAGATGTTTTAAAAAATAAATATTTTGAAGATATTGATTCTTTAGATTTTACATATTGGAATAAAGAAATAAGATTTATAACAGTTATTAATGGATGTGTTGTTGATTTAAATAGAAAAATTATACAAGATTTAATTGATCAATATGAAGCAGATAAATAATTATATATTAGAAAAACTACATCTCGATAAGAATATAAAAACTGATAGTATCTTTAAAAGTCCAGATGAAATTAGTGAAGTACTTAATATAAAAAGTGTAGGAGCAAAAGATATTATAAGAAGATGGATGGTAGATAATAAAATTAATGAAGTAGTCATTTATTTTAAAGGTATAATGGATCTTATAGAAGATGAATATAAAACTGAAAAAATGATTTATGATCCTGATAAAGTAAAAGAATATGTTAAATTAATTGATGATAAAGATATAAGATATAATTGGAAATCTGCTGATGCAAAGGAATTAAAATCAAATAAAAAATATGATGATTTTTTAGTTTTCAGCGATACTTATATTAATGCTGACTTTATATTAATAAAAAATTCTTAACTTTTTTGAAAAAAATTTTATTTTTATTTGAAATTATTTGAATTTTGTTTCTATAATATATTAGGAAGATGAAAAAAATTCTTCCAAGTTAAAATATTTAGTTTATTATTTAATTGAAAAGATAACATAGTTTAATATAGTAAAACATATGAGAAAACAGTATACATATAATGATAATAGAAAGAATGAACAATTAGATAATTGGTCAGTCTTCGGATTATATGTATATGAAATAGATGAATAAGAAAAACTTTTCACATAATATACAAACAATAAGTAATCCGAAGCTCCTTAAAAAGAACTTCGGATTTTTTTATGAAAAAATTTAAAGTTTTTTTGAAATTTAAAAATTACATACTATATTAAGAAAGTTAAACAAAACAAACATTAGTTCATTGAAATAATGGGAGAGTAACGGAACTGGTCTGTAAAACCAACCTGCGTCAACAAATTTCCGTATTGGCCTTTCGCAGTAAGTGAGTTCGAGTCTCACCTCTCCCACAACTATGTATGT
>Ga0247611_10006635_pt1 | contig 14758 bp, 14 predicted proteins | sample 177DNAGHGhighgp2_FD_192422 | JGI IMG/M metagenome (GOLD analysis project Ga0247611, IMG submission 192422) | Sheep rumen microbial communities from Palmerston North, Manawatu-Wanganui, New Zealand - 1770 DNA GHGhigh gp2 | ecosystem: Host-associated > Mammals > Digestive system > Stomach > Rumen...
CAGAGCAGTTTGCTTCAAAGTGGGCAAGGATGAATTACACCTTTGTTATTGTTGATACCAACGAACAGCTATTACAAAACTGCGACGTGCTGGTTTCCGCCGTTACGGAAATGCCGGATTTGTTCTACGCAGATGACGCAATGTACCCAAAAGGAGTTTTGCTTGTTCCGATACATACGCGAGGATTCCAAAACTGTGATTTATTCTTTGATCATGTGTTTGCTGATGATAAAGGGCATGTAGAAGGATTCAAATACTTTTCTCAATTCAAAGCATTCAATGAGTTAAGTGAGGTCTTGTTGGGAAGAATACAAGGACGCAAAAATGTTGAACAACGAATATTAGCATATAATATAGGTCTTGGTTTGCATGACGTATTATATGCGTCGAAAATCTATGAGAGATTAACGAATGGCTGAAGATTTATCAAAATATAATCCAGAAGGTTCTACATTGCGCAAAGCCCAGTTGCGCATGTTGGAGATATTGAAAGCGGTGGATAAGGTATGCCGTGAAAATGATATCCCATATTTTTTAGAGAGTGGTACGTTATTGGGCGCGGTGCGTCATGGTGGTTTTATTCCATGGGATGATGATATAGATATCTCTGTTATGCTATCGGACTATCCACGTCTTCGCAAAGTATTACAGGAACAGTTGCCGAGCACGATGGTATTCCAAGATATAACGACCGATCCCAATTATCCTATGCTGATTGCTAAAGTAAGGGATACAAAATCATATTTCGAAGAAGAGTATACCCATAAACTCCAGCACAAAGGTTTATATATTGATATTTTCCCGTTAGAGAAAGTGCCTTGTTGGAAATGGAAACAAATCTTAGACTACGTGTATGGTCATTGCGTGCGCGCATTGCATAATTATAGTAATAAGGCAGATAAAATCCGTTCGGCTTTCGTATATCCGTTCGCGAAAGTATTGGTCTTATTAACTCGTCTGATAAATAAGGTTATTCCTACAACAAAGATCTCTTATCAGTATGGTCGGAAAACATATGTGCGATATGATCTAAAGGACATCTTTCCGTTGAAAGAGATGTCTTTTGAAGGATACTCTTTCTTGGTCCCAAACAATCCAGATGCCTTATTGAAGACATGCTATGGTGATTATATGCAGATTCCGCCAGTAGAAAAAAGGGCTGTTCATACTTCTAAAATTGAATTCTACGACTGATGCCACTTGTTTCGATTATAGTACCCGTTTATGGCGTAGAGCGGTATATAGCGCGCTGCGCGGTGAGTTTGTTTGAACAGACCTACAAGGATATAGAATATATCTTTGTCAATGATGCTACGCCGGATAAGTCGATAGAGGTTTTACGGACCGTTATGGTGCGTTATCCGGAACGTGCAAAGGCTGTACGGATCGTTGAGCATCCGAAAAACAAAGGTCTTTCTGCGGCACGAAATACGGGCCTAGACCATGCGAAGGGGGATTATATCTGGCATGTAGATTCCGATGATTATGTAGCTACGAATGCTGTGGAGAAATGGGTAGAGGTGGCAGAAAAACAGAGTGCGGATATCGTTATCTGTGACATCAATATTTTAACGACAAAAGGCATTGAAACGGAGCGAGTTACGTATAAAGATAAAGAGGATTATATCCGGCGTTTGCTTCAACATACTCAAAAATGTGCACATTGGAACAAATTCTACAGCAAGTCCTTTATAGACGAAATAGGAATTCGCAGCGATGAACAGATACGCATGGCTGAGGATTATGCGGTGACGCCGCGCCTGCTATACTGTGCGAAACGGGTAGCTATATTGCATGAACCGCTTTATTTCTACGAGACAACGAACCAAAGTTCGTACGTGCATAACTTAAGACGTGTGTCAATAGAAAGTCATCGTAGAGCAGAAGGTATATTAACGGAATTTTTTGCAGATAAACCGGAGTATGCAGATATAGCAGCAATCCTTTCCCAGCGGAGTATTACCTCTTTGGTTAAAAACTCAAACAAGGAAGGATGGCAAATGATAGCGGACGTGTATAGCGATAGTATGATGCGTTCCGGCAAAGGCATGACGCTCGTCAATCGTATCATTTATGCCTTGTTTAAGAACCATCATTGGTGTCTATTGCAGGCATTTATGAAGTTGTATCATTTTGTAATGCAGGATAGGTCATGATAAGGGTGATTTTACAAGGCGGTTTGGGAAACCAGATGTTTGAGTACGCTGCGGCGTATGCTTTGGCACGTCGGAACAACGTTCCCTTTGCTTTGGATATGTCCTATATGGATGTTTTTGGGCATAAGTCATGGTGTCGCCCGTACGAGTTATCGGTTTTTGCGTTGCACAACGCAGCTACCTTCACACATGATAAGCATATAGCGGTACGTGTCCTGCCTCGCCTGAGGACATGGTGTCGCAAAAGGGGAATCGCGACCTTGGGTAGGTATGTATTTGAACTGGAATGTTTAGATAAGGCACCAAAATGTAACTCTCTTATCCTGTTTGACTACTTTGCCAATGCGCATCTGTTTGAGCAATATCGGGAAGAGTTGTTGCGGGCTTTTACGTTTGCAGAGAAACCGAACAAGGCGAATGCGACCTTACTCAAAGAAATAGATGAGACCGATTCGGTGGCGGTACATATTCGTCGCGGCGACTATTTGAATAATGCCAATGCGAATGTGTTTTATCATCCGACCGTGGCATGGTATCGGCAAGCGAAGAAGAAGATGGAAGCGCAGGTGAAAGCACCGCATTACTATTTCTTCTCTGATGATATCGCATGGGTGAAGGAGCAATTTGCGGATGTACAGAATGCAACGTTTGTGGATATCAACCATGATAAGGACGCCTATAATGACATGCGGCTGATGCGTGCGTGCAAGCATAACATTATTGCCAATAGCACTTTCAGTTGGTGGGGTGCATGGCTGAATACGAACCCGCAAAAGATCGTTATTGCCCCTGCAAGATACTACATCAATGACGGGGGGAATCAGAAATACATATCCCGGATGATACCAAGTAATTGGATCACAATAGAATGAAAAAAATATCAGTTATAATACCCGTATATAATGTGGCTCCGTATATTATGGATTGTATGGAGAGTCTTCGCGCGCAGACAATGCAAGACTTTGAGGTGATTTGGGTGGATGATCGTGGACAAGATGACTCGATTCAACTCATCACGGATTATATTCAATCGCATGACTTGCCGTCTTCGTGGTATATTGTGACAATGCCGGAGAATGGAAAACCGGCTCGTGCAAGGAACTTTGGCCTATCATTAGCGAAGGGTGAATATGTTCTGTTTATAGATGCTGATGATTGGATTGAGCCCAATATGTTAGAGGTACTATATGCCCATGCGCTCCTATATAATGCGGATATCAGTTCCTCTGCCGCAATAATGGATTTTACAGATGGAACACATCGCATAATGTATAATCCGCATGTCGGTAATGGAGAGCTTACAGAGTTGCAACGCAGTTATCTGCTCCGGCACTATGTGAGTAATTTCACTACGATGCTCTTTAGACGGTCATGGTTGCAGGATAACGAAATTTCTTTCCCGCTTTCCTATAGTGGTGAGGATAGCAGTTTTATGGGCATGTGTTATCTTATGTGTCGTAGGATAACCCAAATCGATGAACCGTTCTATCATTACCGTATTCATACCAACTCTATCAGTCATCGTAAGCATGTCTATCGCGGAAAGCAAAAAAAAGCAGCCTTTCGAGCGCTTATAGATTTTGCTCGCGCGAAAGACTTACTTTCTACCTATCGTTGGACGCTATATTGGATTTATTTCAAGAAAGCGATTATCACTTCCGTTCTGGACTATTTCTGTTTCAAATAGGTGCATGATTGTAGCAGCGGGATATGATTTTCTATGGTGGGGTCGAATATTGAGTATCTTCCGTATAACAGGCCCAATAGAGCTTTCCCTATATCTGTATGAGAAGGAAGCATAGCACCCAATTGTTCCTAAACTCGTATAACCGGCCATGACAAAGAATACCTGCATGTATCCGCCGGTTAGGATATAGGTCCATTCGGGGCATGGGTGCCATAAATGGGCAATAAAGACCAATAGCAAGCATAAACCCTTGACGGCATCTATCCAATCAATCCTTTCTCGCATGGATAAAAAGTGTATATAGCGGGTAAAGAATCAATCCCAAACTGATCAATAATGCCAGGATAGTAAGTGCTAAACTCCACTTATCCAGACGTATGACGGCCGGTACAAATTCCATCTTAATGGTGTGTTCTCCAGCAGGGATGACTGCGGCACGAAGGATATAGTTGACGCGACCGATTTCTTGCTCTTGACCATCAATATAAAGATGCCAGCCTTCGGGATAATAGATCTCCGAGAAGACGGCTACACGGTCATTGGCTACGTTGGCATAATAAGTCAGCGCATTCGGTTTATATTCTGTCAAAACAATTTTGTCTGATTCGTTTGGCTGCGGCTCGCAGGTTAAGACAGTGCGGAATTGTTCATCGGCGACGGCGGTGTTGTGCAGGTCGAGCGTATTGAGTGCGGCACTCTCGTCGTCCGGCGTAGGAACAAACTGTACATTGTTTACAAACCATGCGTTGCCCATCGCATCGGGGTTGGGATAAACGCCCTGACGGGTGACGATATACTTGGTATTAAGCATGTTGAGAACGCTCCAGTTCATCTTGCTGATATGTTCGTCAATCAGGTCCTGATAGCGACGTAACTTAACAGCCGAATACCCTCCGATCGATTTGAGACGATAACTCGTGCGCGCGTCATTAAAGGTGTTCGTATTGAGATTCAGTACGCGGTAGTCAAGACTCTTGTCTTGCAAGATCTGTTCCTCCCAGGGTTGCATCTTAAAGAAGGCTTCGCTGTCTTTCTGCTTTACGAAGTTATCATTATTGAAGAAACGCTTGTTGACAGGAACTAAATCCGCTAAGATGAGTACTGCCAAGCCTGCACAGAAGATATAGTTATATTTGGGTTGTGCGTCTTTTTCGCGTTGCCATGCGTACCAAAGAGTTAGTCCGCAGCCTATTACAACAAAGAGCAGGCTACGCCAAGCATCGGCTTTTACCATCGCTACGCGTTGGTCGATGATCATGCTGTAGAGCCAGTCAGGTACTTGAGTCTTCCATTGTGCATCATAACTGCTCGTCATATCGAACGAACCCGCAAAGAATGCGGCAAAGAGACAGATACCGGCTGTTACGCCTCCGGCGATAAAGAGACTATTACGCAGTTTGGGCCATTCGATCTTTCCTTCTATGATACGCTGCAGCCCCAGAAAACCGAGTAGCGGCATCGTGATCTCGGCCACCACCAGAATGGACTCCACGGCACGGAACTTATTATACATCGGGAAATGATAGAAGAACCATTCCGTGAGCCACATCATGTTTCGTCCCCAAGCAAGGAAAATAGACATGAGGGTCGCAAAGAGCAGCGCCCATTTATAGGGTCCGGGTACGATCAGTAAACCGAGTACAAAAAGGAAACAAATGACTGCACCTACATAAACGGCACCGGAGGTGAACATCTTCTCCCCGTGGTAAGTGGGCGCACTCTGGCAGAACTGTTCCGCCGTGCGTTTATCCACACCTTTGCTGCGCATCGCTTTGCATAAGGGTGAGTCTTTGCCTAAGTTATAACCGCTGGCACCACCTTCCCAATTCGGGATCAGCAGCGTCATGGTCTCTGCTTTACCATAACTCCAGTCGGTAGCATACTTGATATCCAGTCCTTCGGCAGGTTGATCTTGCGTCTGTTTGGTCAGTTCGCTATGTCCGCCACGCATGGTTTGCTTGAGGTAGGAGTTATTCATCTCCATCCAACTCCATTTGGTACCCAGGATCAGAACAAGGCATGCAAGGCATATAGCAACACCGATGCCTAAGTCTTTCCAGCGTTTCTCTTGGATATGGATATAGAGTTCGGCAATCGCCATCACACCGAGGAGCATGGCGATATAGTAACTCATCTGCGGATGACATACGATACCCAGAAAACTGAATAGCAGCACCATAGGAATGCCCAGCCAATAGCGTTTGCGGAAAATCGCATATACGCCACCGATGACCGGAGCCAGATACCCGATAGCCATCGCTTTGGTAATATGTCCGGCAGGGATAATAATGAGGAAATAGGAACTGAGTCCCATCGCCAAACCGCCTGCTATACTGAGCCATGGGTTGACACCAAAACAGATCAGCATCAGGAAGAAACCGAGAAAATATGCAAATAACAGACCTGCGGGTTGCATCGTTCCTGTCATACCGGCGTGGGCGATTTTCTCAATAGCTACGCGCAAGGAGTTGGATGGTAAATGACCTGTGATCTGATAGGTCGGCATGCCTCCAAACATCGAGTTCGTCCACCAACTCGTTTCGCCTGTTTGTTGGTAATATTCCTGCGCTTCATGCGCAGCACCTTTCCAGTTATTCACGTCACCTGCTTGTAGCACTTTACCGTCCAGTATCGGTGAACAGTATGCCAGGGCAAAACCTACGAACACTACCAGCGCCACCAGATACGGCGCTATTTTCTTCCAATCTATTTTCATCATTTAATCATTTTACGTATTTCACATAATTCCTCTTTGACGCGCAGCAGGATCTCCAATGCGGCTTGGCGTTCATCCGAGCGCTTGGTGTTGGTCGCCAGTTCTTTCCGAATCGCCTCAATGCGGGTGATCTTCAGCTCATCGCGGATGTATTTGATGCGCTTAATCAGGTCCTGGTCTTCGCGGGTGTAGTACCGGTTACCATGTCCGTCCTTACGCGGCGAGAGTTGGTCAAACTCTTTCTCCCAGTAGCGCAAGGTAGAGATAGGTACTCCCGTCTCTTTTTCTGTCTCGCGTACCGAGAAATATATTTTTTCAGTATTCAGCATTCAGTATTCAGCTTTCAGTTACTTACAGATTTTCAGTTTTTTACCGGCACGAATGTTATCGTTCTTCAGTCCGTTCCATTGTTTAAGTTGCTTGACCGTACAATGGAATTTCTTAGCGATACCGCCGAGCGTGTCGCCGTTCTTGATCGTATAATAGGTCACGCCGTTCACGCGATACGCTCCGTTGATACCGGTCACTTTTGCCAGGTCTATCTCGGCACGACGGTTATGAATGAGACTGTCGGCTTTGTAGCTGAGGATGCTGTCCTGCATATCGATGAAGGGTCCCACTTTATCGGCCGGCAGACAGAGTGCATAAGTACTGCCTCCGGGGAGGATGTCACGCGAGTACTGCGGGTTGAGACGACGCAGTTCAGCCATGTCGATACCTAAGTTATCGCTTACTTGCTGTAGGTGCATCCGTTGGGTGGTACGGATCGTATCGGTGAGCATCACATGCTCCATAGGTGCTTTGCAGATACCGTGCTCCTGACCGTAATTCATCGCATAATTGGCAGCAATGAAGATAGGCACATAGTTACGCGTCTCGCGGGGCAGGAACGGATAGATAGACCAGAAATCGCGTTTACCGCCCGCCCGTCGGATGGCTTTGTTCACATTTCCGCCTCCGCAGTTATACGCGGCGATGACTAAGTTCCAGTCCTGATACACAGCATACATACTCTTGAGAAAACGACAAGCCGCTTCGGTGGCTTTGACCGGATCCATGCGTTCATCGACGAGCGAGTTAATCTCCAAGCCGAAGAGTTTACCCGTGCCGGGCATAAATTGCCAAAGACCGGCGGCACCGACATACGAACGGGCCACGGGGTTGAGGGCCGATTCGATGATGGGCAGGTATTTGAGTTCGTACGGTAACTCATAGCGTGCTAAGGTCTCTTCGAAGAGCGGGAAGTAATACTCACTCATCCGCATCATTCGTGCCACTTGTTTCGGGCTGCGCTTGACATAACGCAGGATGAACGCCCGCACGCGTTCGTTGTACGGTAACTCAATCACGCAAGGCAAAGCCTGCAGGCGGGCTTTATAAACCGAGTCGGGCAGGGTAGTGGTGTCATGGACGGCTACGCAGTCAGTCGTATCGAGCCATCTCAGGCTCCAGTCCAACGCCCGCATCTCGATATCAGTGAGGTCACTATCGTTCCATAACTGATAGAAAGGCACAATGGGAATGATCGTGTCTTGCGCCACCTCGATGCTGTCCAGCATGACAAGGCTGTCTATACCGAGCGTATCCGAAGGGATACTGTCCGGAAGGAGAGCTTGTTGTGCACGGATACCCAAAGCGGCAAGGCAGAGTATGATAAATAAAATCTTTTTCAAAGTCGTATCGCTAATTTGATCTCAGCGCTGCGCTGACGATATTGGTCAAAATAAATCTGGGGTTCTATATTGATGGACAAGTCCGGCGAGATGTCATAGTCAAAGAGTTGGGCATCGACATAGGCATCGATGAGCGTGAGCGCATAAATGACCACCATTCCTACGATCATGTAGTCGCGTGACCGGCGCAAGGCATTCTGCTGACTATAGAGCATATTCATCCATCGGGTAGCCCCACCTACGCGGGTAAGGGTGTACCCTTCGGGTAGAACGGCGATGTAGGACTTCGAGGGGTCTTCGGTCACCGTCCCGGCCTGATTATCATAATAGAGATCCAGATAGGCGGATTTATAACTGTCGTACCGACCCTGGGTCCAAGATATCGCGTATCCCATGCCCATGAAGGCTCCATAGACGATAGGAAGTTTCCAGAAGGACTTGTTATACATCTGTCCGGCACCCGGGAAGATAGCACCCAACCACACCGCTTTGATGGCATCGGGTTTCTTCTTGAGGTCAAAATAGTACATATGCTTCACTTCCGTCTCGGTAGTATCGGGACGGAAATACACCTCGTTCTTCTGCGCGTGCAGCATAGCAGGGAGGCATAACAGGAGCACTATGTACAGATATTTTCTCAACGGATCTTGCTGATGATACGGTTCAGTTCTTCTTCGTTGGCAAAGGCGATGGTCAACTTACCGTCTTGGATCTTGATCTTCAAGCCGGTTTGTTCGTTCAGTTCGCGCTCCAAAGCCGCGTACGGGTTGATGCTCTTGTCTTTGGGCTTGCGGCTCTCAGCTTTGTCTTCCTGCGCCAGCGCTTCCACTTTGCGTACGGAGAGTCCTTCACGCAGGATACGCTGGTAGAGCGCTAACTGGCGTTCAGCCGAAGGGGTAGCTAAGATGGCACGGGCATGACCCATCTCGATCTTCTTCTCTTTGATACCCACCTGTATCTCAGCCGGTAACTTCAGCAGACGCAAATAGTTAGCTACCGTCGCACGTTTCTTTCCCACGCGTTCGGACATCCGCTCCTGGGTCAGGTTATAGTCATCCATCAGACGCTGGTATGCAAGCGCTATCTCGATGGCGTCGAGGTCCTCACGCTGGATATTCTCGATAAGGGCCCATTCCATGACCTGTTCGTCTTTGGCGGTGCGGATATAGGCCGGGATACGCTCGAGACCCGCCATCTTACTGGCCCGGAAACGACGTTCACCGGCGATGATCATATAGGTACCATCCCCGTTGTCACGTAGCGTGATAGGGGAGATGACACCATGCTCGCGGATGGAGTCAGCCAGTTCCTGCAGTGCCTCTTCATCGAAAGTACGACGAGGTTGGTCGGGATTAGCAATGATAGCGTTCAAGTCGATTTCCGAGATCGAGCTACCACCGTTGGTATCTACATGCGAGGTGTCAATAAGCGCATCGAGGCCTCGTCCAAGTCCTGTGAATTTTTTCATATGAGTAAGTCTTATTTCTGTCTGTTAATCAATTCTTTAGCTAAGGCCGTATAGTTCTGCGCACCCTTGGAAGAGGGGTCATAATCGAGTACGGACACACCATGCGAAGGTGCTTCACTCAGACGCACATTACGCGCAATGACGGTATTGAAGACCAGATCACCGAAGTGCCGCTTCACCTCTTCATAGACTTGGTTGGAGAGGCGCAGTCTGTTATCGAACATCGTCAGTAGGAAACCTTCCACCTTCAAAGATGGGTTCAGTTTGGACTTGATGATCTTGATGGTATTGAGCAGTTTAGCGATACCCTCGAGGGCGAAGAACTCGCATTGTACGGGGATGATGACGCTGTCGCTGGCGGTGAGGGCGTTGACCGTGATCAGACCCAAAGACGGACTGCAGTCAATGAGGATATAGTCGTACTCGTCCTGTACCTTGCTCAGCATGTTCTTCAGTAACTGTTCGCGGTGCTCGATATTGAGCATCTCTATCTCGGCTCCTACCAGGTCGATATGACTCGGGATGAGGTAGAGGTTCTTGGTGTTGGTCTCAATAATCGCCTCATGCGGGTCGATACCGTTCACCAGGCACTCGTAGATCGTGCTATCCAACTTACTGATCTCCACTCCCAAACCGGACGAAGTATTCGCCTGGGGGTCGGCATCGATAAGCAGGACCCGTTTACCTTGGGTAGCTAACGCCGCGGATAAGTTAATGGATGTAGTGGTTTTACCCACGCCTCCTTTTTGGTTCGCTAATGAAATAATTTTATGCATATATTCGTTCTATTATTGTTTTCGCTTCTATAGCCCGGCAGGCATAGTTACCGTACCGGCAGTGATTCGTTCCATGACAGGAACAGGGTCGGCATCGTAAGTCATGCCGCTGGATGATATCTTCATCCTGTTGTTTCCATCCCTGAAAACCGATCATGGGATGGGTGGCGCACCATACGCTGATGGCGCGAAGGCCTACCAGACTCGATAAATGCTGATTCGCACTGTCCATACAGATCATGCAGTCCAACATCCGCATCAACTCCAGTTCCTGGTTCAGTTTGAGTTGTCCCGCCACACTGGTGGTACGCGGGAAAACGGTGCTCCATTGCCGCAACATCTCGCATTCTATCTCACCGGCACCGAAGAGGAAGACCTGCGTGTCCTCGCGTTGTGTGAGTTGGTCAATGATCTCTTTGGTCACACGATAGGGCAGCATGTTCGACCGACTCTTGGCAAAAGGTGCTACTCCTATCCATTGCCCTTTCTTGGTGCCGAAACGCTCTTGTACAGTTTGTTGTGCGGTGGTGTTCACCGGCAGGGCGGTAAAGTCCGTATCGGTTTCCAGACCTGCTCTACGGAACGCATCGCGGTACCGGTCAAACTCGGTAGGTAGGCTTTTGATACCGATGCCCCAGACAGTGATGAGGTGTTTACGGATACGACCATAATGCACGCGTGTCACCCGTACACTACTCAACCGCATAAGGCAGCCGAAGATACGGGTACGGAGGTTGACTTGCAGGTCGATCATCGCATCGAACTCGTACCGCCAGGACCGCCAAAGGGCCATCACGCCTTTCCAGTTTAAGTGGTTGTCCACCTCCCGAAACTCCACATTCGGGAAGGCGGCGAACATCGCTCCCAGGTCTTTCTTGGCAGCGATCACAAACCGGTCATTCGGATAGCGACGACTCAGCGAAGCGATCACCGGAACGGTCATCGCTACATTACCTAATGTCGCCAAACGAATGATCAGATACGTCATACTTTCACTCTTTCATCATTCTATCATTCCATCATTTCATCATTTCATCATTCCCTCTTTCACTCCATTCACTCCAGGTTGCCCCGAAGAAATACGTTAGTGTGTCGCCAAGTTGGTAGTCCTTCACAGCGATTAAGTTACCGTCCTGCATGTCCGTGACTGTAGCATCGGGTGTACGAACGGTGAGGTAGATACGGCCTTGCGAAGTAGAACCGTTGTAGTCGTAGTTCATCTGCGCCGCGGTCTTGTCACTCAGTGCATCCTCTTCGTAGAAGATCGTGCCTAAGTCTTCATACACCTCAAAATGGTCAATCGTGTCATGCAGGTAGATACCGCCGCCTACTAAGAGGTTAGCGGTTAGCGGGTTAGCGGTTAGGGGTTCGGTCAGTACCACCTCTGCTTTGTTGAGCGGTTCGCCTTTCTCCGCGGTGATGGTGATGGACTCTTGGAGTATATGTCCGGCTACCAACAGGCTGTCGTACTCCAGACGGAAGACGAACTTGTCAGGTGTCTGTTCGAGGATCTCCCAGCGGTCGTAAGCACCACCGATCCAGGTCTGGTCTTCTGCCAGCACCACCAAACCACCGGCACCACATGTATGTCCTACTTTGTAGCAGTCGAGCCCTTTTCCATAGTTGATATGATACGGCAAACCGAGTACATGCTCGCGGTAGTAAAAACTATCTACCACCAGTTCAGGGGAGGCCTTGAGCCATAAGTCCACACCGTTGGAGGGGTTCTCGGGGCGCAGTGCCGGACCGTACATACGGAAGGCGGCGTACTCGTTCTCCCACGCGAAGTCATCCTTGCGTTCCGGAACGTACCGCCCATAGACACTCGGTTGCACCGCCTCTTTGTGACAAGATGTCAGCGTGAGCACCATCAATGCAAAAAATACTATCTTTTTCATTTTGGCTGTCTTCCAATATAAGCGAGGATTCCGCCATCTACATAAATAATCTGACCGTTTACGGCATCACTCGCGTGTGAAGCCAAGAACACAGCTGTGCCGCCTAACTCGTCTGCCTCCAACCAACGGCCTGCAGGGGTCTTGGCGCAGATGAAGGCATCGAAAGGATGTTTGCTACCGTCGGCTTGGGGTTCACGCAGCGGTGCGGTTTGGGGAGTAGCTATATAACCCGGACCGAGACCGTTACACTGGATGTTATACTCTCCGTATTCGGAGCAGATATTGCGTGTCAGCATCTTCAAGCCACCTTTCGCGGCAGCATAAGCGGATACGGTTTCGCGACCTAACTCACTCATCATCGAGCATATATTGATGATTTTTCCTTCGCGCCGCTCCATCATCTCCGGCAGTACAGCAGCGGAAACGATATAAGGGGCTACGAGGTCGATGTCTATCACTTGCTGAAACTCCTCGCGTTTCATCTCATGCATCGGGATGCGCTTGATGATACCGGCGTTGTTGACTAAGATATGAATCGGTCCTACCTCGGCATGGATCTGTTCTACGAGCGCTTTGACGGCTTTCTCGTCCGTTACATCGCATACATAGCCGTGGGCATTGGTGATCCCTTCGGCGCGATAGAGTTCGTACGCTTTATCGATGGCTTCTTTGCTGCGGGCATTGAAGATGATGTTATCTGCACCGGCTTGTGCAAAGGCTTTCGCGATAGCAAAACCTATTCCGTAGCATCCGCCTGTTACCCAAGCGTTCTTGCCTTCCAATGAAAATAAATTATTCATAACTTTACACCTTACACTTTAACTTTACACTACTTCAAGTCGGTAATCAGACTAAAATCTTGATCACCATAATCGAGGTTCTCACCACCCATACCCCATATGAAGGTATAGTTATGGGTAGCAGCAGCGGAATGGATCGACCATTCGGGCGAGAGTACCGCTTGGTTACCTTTCATCCATATATGACGGGTCTCTTCTACTTCACCCATGAAATGACATACGGCCTGGTCTTCGGGTACTTCGAAATAGAAATACGCTTCCATACGACGGCTGTGCACATGGGCCGGCATGGTGTTCCATACGCTACCTGTGTTCAGTTCGGTCATGCCCATCTGCAGTTGACAGGTCGGCAGTACTTGGTTAACCAGCATCTTATTGATATCGCGTTCGTTACTCATCTCGAGACTACCCATGTGGGCTACGACGGCATCGGCTTTGGTGATTTTCTTATCGGGGTACGCACAGTGCGCCGTGGTGGAATTGAAATAGAAGAGGGCGGGATGGTTGGCATCGAGGCTCTCGAACTTGACCTCCCGGTCACCACGACCGAGGTACAGGGCTTCTTTGTAGTCCAGTTCATAGACTTTGTCACCGGCGAGCACACGACCCTTACCGCCTACATTGAAGATACCCATCTCGCGGCGGGTAAGGAAGAAAGGTGCTTTGAGCGGGTCGATGGCTTCGAGCAGAAGGGTCTCTCCTACCGGCATCGCACCGCCTACAATCATGCGGTCGTACATGGAGTAAACCATGTTCACTTCGTTCTTCACAAACACATGCTCGATAAGAAAGTCCTTACGGAGACGAGCGGTGTCATAACTCTTGGCATCGATAGGGTTCGATGCGTACCGTACTTCATAATTTGTTTTCATATCATTGTAAAATCTAAAATCTTCAATCTTCTTATCTCGATAGCTCTCGAACGATTTTTTCAATCTTCAATGTCGTCCCCGTCGTAAGGGCCAAAGCCAACCGAGGTTGATACTCAGATCCAAGGGACTGGCCATTCGGAAATGGTCGGCCGCACTGGTGCCGAAGATACCACCGAGGGAGTAGTTCACCCGTACCTCGAATTGATAGAGACCGGCCTTGGGGGTGTCGATATAAAAACCCGTTCCACCCGTGACACCCCATTTGAAGGGTTTGCGAATCGCTTCGTACTGGGTAGCGGTCTCGCCGTTGAGCAGCACTCCATAGTTACCGTCATCCTTGATGCAGTATCCGATCATCGGACCGGCATTGAAGAACCAACGGGCGATGTCGGACCCGAAATTGAGATGCATCAGGATGGGGAGTTCGATATAATGCAAGCGACGGAAGTAACGACCTTGTTCGGGATCTTTCTCCATCCATCCGTGACCCGCGTAGTTGAGTTCCATCTGGAAAGCGCAGTACTTATGTCCGGCGTAGCGGAAGACCAAACCACCGTTACCGTTGAGTGTACAAGCGTCGTAGATAGGACTCATGAACGAGGCGGCAGGATTGAAAATGACCGTACTGGCACTGATACCACCGTGGACACCCAAGTAGAACTCAGGCTCCTGCAGACGAGGTTGAGCAGTGATGCTCAGCGTGGCCATCATG
>Ga0247611_10006636_pt1 | contig 14757 bp, 11 predicted proteins | sample 177DNAGHGhighgp2_FD_192422 | JGI IMG/M metagenome (GOLD analysis project Ga0247611, IMG submission 192422) | Sheep rumen microbial communities from Palmerston North, Manawatu-Wanganui, New Zealand - 1770 DNA GHGhigh gp2 | ecosystem: Host-associated > Mammals > Digestive system > Stomach > Rumen...
CTTGCGGTGCCTCTTGAGGCTGGAAGCGTGCTGGATAGTAGTTCAGCGCCAGCGAGATGACGGTTTGCGCACCCTCTAGCAGCAGCGACGGGTCGCGCCTCAAGTCACGGTGCCGGGCTGCCCACAGCATGCAGCCGTGGTGCCCCTTTTCAATCCAGTTGTCATAGCGTGCCACCGTCGCGTCATCGACGGGGACTGCACGGGCAAGGCCACAAGCATCAAATCCCAGGCTGGCTGCCTGGGACTTGATCTGTTGTGCTATGTCAATGCTCGGGGATGGCATCTAGCTTGTAACCCTGCTGTTGCAGCCACTCGATGGCACGCGGCAGGGCATATTTCATGTTTTTCTGAGCTTTGAGCGAGTCGTGGAAGACAATGATCGACCCGTTGCGGGCATAGCGCTTGACGTTGTCCAGCACCTGCTCGCCAGTGAGCTTGCGGCTGTAATCACGTGTCACCAGGTCATACATGATGATGGCAAATCGTGATCGCAGCACCTTGCTCTGTCCCCAGCGCAGCAGGCCATGGGGCGGACGAAACAGCGTGCTGCCAATCAGTTCGTTGGCACGGAACACATTGTGCAGGTAGTGCTTGGTGCCCACATGGGCTCCTTGCAGGTGGCTCATCGTGTGGTTGCCCACCGAGTGTCCGCGCCGACGCACCTCCTCGAGCAGCTCAGGGTGGCGTTCCACATTCTCGCCCACCATGAAGAAGGTTGCCTTCACACCATAGCGGTCAAGCGTGTCGAGCACCCATGGCGTCACCTCGGGGATGGGACCGTCGTCAAAGGTCAAATAGACCGTGTGGTCGCGCTTGTGGATGCGCCACACGGTCTCGGGGAATATCATTCTGTAAATCAGCGGAGGACGTTCAACTAGCATTCTTCTTTTTTAGGCTTTTAGGCTTTACCAGTAAGCAGATACTTCCTAATTCCTAATTCCTAATTTCTAATTTCTAATTCCTGACCCCTACTCTTGCGTTTGCTGTTGCTCCTGACGCTCCTGGTACTGGCGCATCAGTTTCTCCTCATAGGCTCGCTGGTAGCTTTGCAAGCGACCCATATTCACTCCCGCTGCAGCAAGCTTGGTGGCCAGTTTCTCGTACTGTGCATCACCGCACTGCTGACCGTAGTCACTCAGCATGTCCAGCATGTGCTGTTGATCGATGATCTTGTCGATGCGCGACAGGCGCTCATACATGGCAGGCGACAGCGACTGGTAGTAACGCAGGTACCCGGCATAACGCATGATCTCATCTTCCAGGATCTTGTTGCCCTTGTCCTTCATGGCCTGGTTGCCGCTCACCTCACCCAGCTTATAGTAGGTGCGGGCCACCTGCTCACCCATCTGCACTGCAAACGGGCAAGTTGCAATGGGCATCTTCTCCATCATCATATCCAGGATCTGGCCTGCTTTCTTGTAGCGGTCGGCAACATAGGCCTCGCGCGTCATGCCAGCAGGGAGTGGGCTCTCATTATTCTGGGCCACAACGCCCTCGCTCATCAGGCTGTTGGCCAGATCCAGCAATGCGCTGCGCATCGTGGTTACCATGCGGCTCACGGTCTCGTCAAGGTACAGACTGCCGGGCTTGGCGGTGTCAAGACCGCCCCACAGGAACTTGTTCACCACGTTGTCATACATGACGTCGGTGGACACGCCCATGTCACCGCGGCTCATGTCGCCCATCACTGGCGTTACCTGATAGGTCAGACCTGTCAGGCGCAGGTAGGGCTCCAGACCCAGGTAATAGCTGTTGGGTACTGTCATGGCAAAGTAGCATGGACGGTTCCAGCCCTGGGCGATGCTGCTGGCAATCATGTCAAACGACATCAGCTGGCTCGCTGTCATGCCCGAGCCCATGCGCTGCAGGTCCAGATTGATCGACTCCTGGATCAGGTCGCGCTGCTCCTCCTTGACCACGCCGGCCTTGATGGCCTGGTCGGCATTCACGGGGATATATACCTTGGGGTAGCGGATCTCGGTGATGCCGTAGGGGTTGTTCTTGCTCTCGGGACCGTAAACCGCTGCCAGCGACTTGAGGGCCTCGGTGGGTGTCTCATCGGGCTGAACAAAGTAGCAGAACTGACGCTCATCGTAGGCATAGGTGTTCTTGTCGGCCAGCATGGGAAGCGGGGCAGACTCATAGGCTGCACGCTGCATCTGGCTGATGTACCAGTCGGTGGCCAGGTAGCTCAGGTTCACGGCACGCACGTCGGTGCGGTAGCCCTCCACCTCCTGCAGGTACCACAGCGGGAAGGTGTCGTTGTCACCGTTGCAGAAGATGATTCCGTTAGGAGCAACGCTTGACAGATAGTTGCGGCCAAAGTCTCGCGCGGCGGTCCTGCCACTGCGGTCGTGGTCGTCCCACGTCTGGCTCACCATCTGCAAGGGCACCAGCACGCCTATCAGGGCGGCACAGCAGGCCACAGCGGTGGCCATGCCTCCACGTGAGCCACTGGCGGTCATCGCGGCGGCTTCCTTGTCGGCTTTCTTGCCCTTGCGGTTCACGAGCCACATCACAAAGCTCCACAGCGCAGCAACACCCATTCCAATCCAGATGCTGAAGGCATAGAACGAACCCGCATAGGCATAGTCGCGCTCACGCGGCTGGCTGGGCGTCTGGTTCAGGTACAGCACGATGGCAATACCGGTCATGAAGAACAGGAAGAACACCACCCAGAACTGCTCGATGCCGCGGCGGCCGCGATAGGCTTGCCACAGCAGGCCGATCAGACCCATGAGCAGCGGCAGCAGGTAGAACACATTGTGGCCCTTGTTGCCCTTGCCCAGGTCTTCGGGAAGAAGGCTCTGGTCGCCCAGACGGGGATTGTCGATAAAGGAGTAGCCCGAAATCCAGTTGCCATGGGTCACCTCTCCCATTCCCTGAATGTCGTTCTGGCGACCGGCAAAGTTCCACATGAAGTATCTCCAGTACATGTAGTTCAACTGGTAATCGACAAAGAAGCGCAGGTTCTCCATCATGGTGGGCTTCATCTTGGGCTCCTTGTTGGCGGGATCTCCGTTAGAATCCAGCTGCGTGGTGGCCATCACCTGTGTGCCCTGCATGCCCAGCCACTCGACATACTCGCTGGCATGGTTTGAGTCATGGATGCGAGGGAACAGCATGTTCTGCTCGGGACTGTAGCGATAATTCTTCTTGGGACCAAGCTCCTTGTAGCGGTCGGGCTCGTCGGGGCTGTTCTTCACCACGGGGGCATACTGCATGGGACCGTCGGTGGTCGCCGGCTGCATGGCTCCGTTGCTGCTGGGCTGGTACATGATGTCGCTATAAACCGTGCGCCCATACAGCAGCGGCGTCTCGCCATATTGCTCACGGCTCAAGTACTTGGCCAGCGCAAACGTGTTGTTGGGTGAGTTCTCGTCAAGGGGCGTGTTCTGTGAGCTGCGGATCAGGATCAGCGCATAGCAGCTGAAGCCAATGAAGATCACCAGGATACACGACACAACGTTGGTGAACACACGCACGGGGATGCGCTTGCAAAACTTGAACAGATACACGCACAGGGCAATCATCAGCACCAGCGGGATGAGCAGGCTGTCGCCCAGCAGCACCACGCCCGAGAGCAGGATGGCCAGGGCAAACGATAACTTGATGCGCAGGTCGCTCTTGTTGTTGTACAGCTCCCACAATGACCAGGCCAGCACGGCAATCAGCAGGATGGCATAGGCCAGCACACCCGTGTTGAACGACATCCCCAGCGTGTTGACAAAGAATAGGTCAAACTTCTGTCCCCATTCCACAAATCCGGGCTCCAGGCCGTACAGCACCAGTCCCACTACCACAAACGACAGCAGCAGCGTGAGCAGCGAACCCTTCACCGTCGAGTCCTTGCCCTTGCCGCGGCACTGGCGGTAGTAGAAGATGAGCGCGATGGCGGGGATGCACAGCAAGTTGAGCAGATGCACACCCAGCGACACACCCAGCACATAGGCTATCAGCACAATCCAGCGGTCACTGCCTGGCTCGTCGGCGCGGTTCTCCCACTTGAGGATGAGCCAGAACACCAGCGCTGTGCAGAACGATGAGAAGGCATACACCTCGGCCTCCACTGCACTGTACCAGAACGTGTCACTCCACGTGTAGGCCAGCGCACCGCAGATGCCGCTGCCCATCACCACCAGGTACTGGGCCAGGCTCATCTTGTCCTCTTCTCCGTCCTTCACCACGAGCTTCTTCACCAGGTGGGTGATGGACCAGAAGAGCAACAGGATGGTTAATGCACTGAAGATAGCCGACATGGCGTTGACACACTTGGCAACAGCCATCACATTGTCCCCGGCAAACTTGCTGGCGAAGTTGGCAGCCAGGATAAAAATCGGGTTGCCAGGCGGGTGGCCGATCTCAGTCTTGAAACCTTGTGCGATAAATTCCGGGCAGTCCCAGAAGCTGGCGGTCGGCTCAATGGTCAGCAGGTAGGTCGCTGCCGCCACTATAAAGATGAGCCATCCCAGCGTGTTGTTGATGAGCTTGTACTTCTTCATCGGTTTACTCTTTCAAAATTAGTTTGGTTTGATATTTCTTGATTTTCCAGTTCTATATGAATACTAAACGGCAAAGGTAATGATAATCTTTCAATTCAACCCCCTGTTTACCCTATATTTGACCAAATTTAACCACCACAACGCAATAGGTAACAATTCAGCCCATAGAACACCATGCTAAGGAGCTAAGCCGCTAAATTCCTTATTATCAATTTAATGTGTGAATCCATAAAGAGTTTTTTTTACAAAAACTTAGCGTCTTCGCGTGTTAGCGTGAAATTTAGCACTGTAAGCTGCGGCGTGAGATTTTTGTGCTGTAAGTTGCGCCCTAGTGTGAGGAATGTTTTAGGGGCGCTGTTTTTGGTTATGTCGAGACTTTTGTGTATATTTGCAACATGATTGTAACAATGATTGCAAGCGAGCCTTTATCAACCTACAGTGAATTCGTTGTTATTCATATATTTAACCCTTTAATTCACGATTAGCGTTATGAAGAAATTGTTTTCTCTCCTCCTTGTCGCCATGCTGGCTCTGACGGCGTGGGCCGACGTGACCGTAACCTTTGTCCCTGGTGAAACCGTCGGCAAGAACACATCGGCCAACAAGGCCGACGTGATGACGCGTGACGGCGTGACCATCACCTGTACCTCTGGTGCGTTTGCCGCTGCGCAATACCGCTTTGCCGGTGGCAGCATCGCAACATTCACCTCCACCGTGGGTAACATCAAGAAGGTGGAGTTTACCTGTGTGGGCACCTATAACGATGCCTATGGACCCAATCAATTCTATGGTGATGGCTATTCCACCCAGTCGGGCAGCAAGATAGGCAAGTGGCAGGGCGATACCTCCTACTTTGAACTGAATACTGCCTCACAGGTGCGCTGCACACGCATTGTCGTTACCATTGCCGAGGAGACTGTCGAGGAACTCGTGGCTCCTGTGTTCAATCCCAATGGCGGTGAGTTCTCGGGTAGCCTTGCCGTGACCTTGAGCTGTGCAACCCAGAATGCTCAGATCTTCTGGTTCTATGGCACACCCGAGGATCAGGGCGTCCACAACTACTACAATGGCCCCATCTACCTGACCGAAACCGCCACGCTGACTGCCTATTCGGTCAAGGGCAATGACATGAGCGAGTATGTGACCGTGACCTTCACCAATGTGGATCAAGTGGTTGAGGCTCCCGTGTTCACCCCCGCATCCTGCTATTTCAAGGACCGCATCGAGGTTGTCCTGGAGTGCGCCACCCCCAATGCCAAGATCTATTATAGCACCGATGGCGAGCTCTGGAGCCAGTATGTTGACCCCATCCCTGTGACCGACGACATCACCATCTGGGCCAAGGCCATGGTGGGTGACTACGAGAGCGAGGTAGTGAGTGCCACCTATGTCAAGCTGCCTGCCACCACGGTCGATGTGACCTTTGACGGCGCTGTGGACAAGGGCAACGGATCCACGACTCGCCACTCCTACACTGTGGTGAAAGAGCCCGTTACCATGTATGTGGGCGATGGAACGGTTCAAGCCGACCACTATCGCATGTACAAGAGCGACAGCACCGCTCTGAACTTCACCTCGACGGGCAAGCCCATCGTCAAGATTGAGTTCAACGGCATGAGCGGATACACTGCCAGCGGATTGTCCAAGGCCGAGGGCAACGGCGGCAACTGGACTACCGGCGGCAACAACGGCGTGTGGGAAGGAAAGAGCCAGTTTGTGGCTTTCAACATCAACCAGCAGGTGCGCTGCACCACGATTATTGTGACGCTGGCTGGTGATGATGAGCCCACCTTTATCCGCGGTGATGTGGATGGCAACAGTGCCGTTAATATTGCCGACGTGACCGCACTGATCGACTATATCCTCAACGGTGACCCCACCGGCATCAACCTGGATGCAGCCGACTGTGACGAGAACGGTGCCGTCAATATCGCCGACGTGACCGCATTGATCGACTATATCCTGAATGGACAGTGGTGATCACCCATTCAAGTTGATAAAGTGTTGACAAACACCCATCAACTTGAATAGCAAGGAAAACTGGGAATTAGGCTTCTTGAAGTGCTTGAAGCCTAATTCTTTTTGGTTTTTTGGTAAAATCTTTTTAACTTTGTCGCTCCATATCAGTCTAACGGATACATCGATTAAAAAACGGAGGAAATGACTATGAAACGGATGAGATTATACATGACTGCCCTTGTGCTGGCTCTGGCTGGCATCGTGGCGACCGACGCGAGCGCACAGGTGCTGCGTGATGCCGACTTCAACAGCATTGGGCGCATCAATGGCAACGGCGTCGTCAGGGACGATACGGGCCGCTCGGCTGGATCGTTTGATGCCGACGGCACGGTACTCAACGTCAAGGGTGTGGCAGTGGGGGTCATCAAGGACCTCGAAATCTTTGATACCCAGGGCACGCGCATCGGCTACATCAGCACCGATGGCACCGTGCGTGACGGCGAGAGCAATGTGCTGGGCTACATCAGCATCAACGATGGCAAGGTGACCGATGCCCAGAAGCAGACCATCGGCTTTGCCCGTGGTGTGAGGGTCGATTGGATCGCCTGCTACTATTTCTTCCACTTCTTTGACAAGCAATAGATAATAAGTAAGGGAAAAACAATAAGTGCAATAAATACAAGCCGTTGGCCATCAAATAATCATTGTTATTATTGTATTTATTGTCTTCTTTTTATCCACTCGTGATATTGATACATGAATAGAATCTTATTGACACTGGCTACCCTGCTGCTGGCGGCAGGTAACCTTTTTGCGCAGCTGCCGCCCGACTCGGTGCTGCGCCGCTATGCCGCTGGCATGCTCATGGTGGGCTTTAAGGGCGACAGTGTTACTGAAGACTGTGATGCGGCACGATATGTGCGGGATCTGCATGTGGGTGCCGTTGTCCTGTTCGACATCGATGCTACAGGAGATGCCACACTGGGATCGCGCAACATCACCAGCAAGGAGCGGCTCACGCGCATGACTGCGCAGCTGCAACAGTGGGCCGATTACCCCTTGCTCATCGCTACCGATCAGGAGGGTGGCAGGGTGGCACGTCTCAAGCCGCAATATGGCTTCATGCCCACCGTCACGGCCGAGTATCTGGGCACAGTCGATGACGAGGACACCACGCGCTACTATGCCGCACGGCTCGCGCGGGAGATGCGCGAGAGTGGCGTGAATGTCAATCTGGCCCCCGTGGTCGATGTGCTCAACCACGACTGTGCCGCTGTGGGTTATTATAACCGCTGCTATTCCACCAGTCAGCAGGTCATTGCCCGCCATGCGGGATGGTTCATCGACGAGTGTCACCGCCAGGGTGTGCTGTGTACGCTCAAGCACTTCCCCGGCCATGGCAATGCCATCGATGATTCTCACTACGGCTTTGTCGATGTGACCAACAACTGGACCGCTGTCGAGCTGGAGCCCTTCAAGCAACTCATTGACGAGGGAAAGGTCGATCTGGTCATGACGGCTCACCTGTTCAACCGCCACATCGATGATGAGTACCCTGCAACCTTGTCGGCCAAGACCATCAACGGATTGCTGCGCGAGGCGATGGGCTTTGACGGCGTGGTGGTGACCGACGACCTGTACATGAAGGCCATTAGAGACCAGTATAGCATCCCCATGGCACTGGAACTGGCCATCAATGCCGGTGCCGACCTCATCTGCGCGGGCAATAACATCAACACGGGCTTTGAGGCCGACCGCCCCTTCAAGCTGGTGGACATGATTGTTGATGCAGTCAAGGCTGGACGCATCCCCTGGGAGCGTCTGGAGCAGTCTCACCAGCGCCTGTTGCGACTTCAAGAAAAATTGAACCAATTAAAGTATTAATGATCTAGATCAATGAAACGCATTCTTCTTATTGCTGCAATCGCTCTGATTGCATCGATGGCCGTTAACGCAAGTGACAGGGCTCCGCGTCGTCACAAGGTGCCCAGGCAACCCAAGCAAGCGGCCCTCAAGATGCCCGCTTCACTCAAGGCCGGTGACAAGATCGCCATCATCTCGCCTGCCAGCACCCCCGGCGACCAGAATCCCCAACAGGCAGCCGCCACGCTGCGGGCCTGGGGGTTTGAGCCGGTCATCGGTCAGCATGTGTTGACACGGTGCCACATGTATGCTGGCACGGTGCGTGAGCGTTGCTCCGACCTGCTGTGGGCACTCAACGATCCCGATATCAAGGCCATTGTGTGTACTCGTGGCGGCTATGGCTCGGCGATGCTGCTCGACCCGATGACCCGCGACGACTTTGCCCGCAACCCCAAGTGGATCGTGGGCTACAGCGACATTACCGCACTGCACAGTGCGATGGTGTGCAGCGGTGTGATGAGCCTGCATGCCAACATGGGCGGCGCCCTGGGAGAGCGTGGTGAGAGTGACAGCATCAACCTGATGCTGCGCGATGTGCTCATGGGCAAGTTGCCCAGCTACAGCGTTCCCGCTCACCCGTTGAACAAGGTGGGACGTGCCCGCGGCATCGTCATCGGCGGCAACATGGCCGTGTTCACCAACATTGGCGGCAGCCGCGAGTGGGACTTCCTGGATCGTGACAACATCCGTGGCAAGGACATCATCCTGTTCTTTGAGGACGTGAGCGAGAGTATGCCTCGTGTCAACAGCATGTTACAGCAGTTGCGGCTCAAGGGCGTGCTCGACCACGTCAAGGGCATCATCGTGGGGCGATTCACCGAGTACGAGCCTCGGGATGGCTATAACGACATGAACGAGATGTTGAGTGAGACGCTCAACAAGTATGGTATCCCAGTGTGCTACGATTTCCCTGCCAGTCACGACGAGAACTGGAATTACCCCATGATCGAGGGTTGCCCCGCTACCCTGGAAGTGACCCCCGAGGGCGTTAACTTGACCTTTGAGAAACGATGACACGCAAGGACAAATTCCTGTTGCTGGCTATTATTGGCGTGCTGGCTCTGGTGGCGGTGCATGCCTTCCTCTCGGTAGATATGGTGAAGGGGGGGCGCAAGGTCATCTCGCGTGTCGAGCTCAAGAACCTGGATCCCGCCAACAATGGCATCAATATCGAGGTGACGCAGCCATGGTACAATCCCCACAAGGAACTCTCGTTCAACGTGGGTGAGGCCGATGAGCGCAACTTTGACCGCTTTGACGTCACGCGGTGCTTGCTGCAGTGCGCCCAGCAGTTGGGTGAGCGTGACTATACCCGCATCTTCCTGTGCAACAAGGGTAATCGCTTGTACTATATCAATGCTGCTGATTTCAAGCGGCTGGGCGAGCAGTACAAGACGGGAGAAACGCTCAACACGTTGAGCCTGTACGTCAAGCTGCCCCAAGTGACCTATACCCTTAACGACAGTCTGGCCTTTCAGCCCCACCAGGGAATGTTGAGCAGTATCGCTGATGCTCAGGACTGGAACACGATGATGTCCAACTTGTTGAGGTAGCTCTCAGGCTTCAGCACTATAGGCAACGCCGCCGTCCGATAACGTTCTCGGGCGGCGGCGTGCCATAGGAATAGATTTTTTATATCTTGCCTGTTTAGAACTTGAAGTCGATGCCGGCACCAAATACCTTGTTGGTGCGGCTGTAGGTGTCCTTGCCGGGCAGCGTGGTCTCGAAGTAGTTCGTCTCGCTGCGGTCATAGTCCTTGTAGGTGGTCCAGAAGTAGCCCACGTTCAGTTTCACCTTCTTGCTCAGGTTGACGGCACCGCCAAAGCCGATGCTGTAGCTGTCGCAGGAGAACGAGGTGTGGGTCTGGTAAGCGTCACTCAGACCGTAGTCGGTGTTCTGGGCACCGGCACTCACGGTGAACGTCTTGTTGATGTCCCACTCCACGCCGGCCAACACCTCGTGGGTGCCGTGGCGCAGGTGTTTCTGCTTGTCGTGAGCCATCTCGGCATGCTTGTCGTCATAGTAGTGGTACTCGACGGTGCCGCGCAGCTTGCCAGGGATGAACTCATAGCCCAGAGCGGCATAGAACACTGCGGGCAGGTCGCTGGGCGTGTTCACGCCATGCTTGTAGTCGTTCAGTGCGGCCTCAAAGGCGGCAGGCTCGGCAGTGGCGGTCTTGGTGTCGTTCTCGATGTTGAGGTTGGTCTTGAACTCATACTTGGCAGCCAGCGTGAAGCCTTTCCACACCAGGTCCACACCGATGATGGGGGTGATGCCCCAACCGGTCTGGTTGCAGTCCAGCTCGATGTTGGCCATCTCGCCGTTGACGTTGACCAGATTGCTCAAGGTGGGAGCCAGGGCAGGATAGGAGAGGGCTATCTGCTGTACGGTAGCGGCCATGTCGGGGGTGGGCATCACCTTGACAAAACCACTATAGTTGCCGTCAAAGTAGTTCATGCGCATGCCGGCATAGGCACTCAGCCAGTCCAGCACCTTGTAGGTGGCACCCAGCTGCAGGCCATAGATGTACTGGCGGCCCTTCATGGCCGAGTTGATGTCATACTTGTCGGCAGTCAGCGGCAGCAGGCCTGCCACGCGGGGATCGGCCAGGACGGGAGCCGTCATGGGATTGTCGGCCAGCGTTTTCTTCAAGCCAGCGGTCTGTGCATAGATGCCTGCCATGATGCTGGCGTCAAACACCGGCAGTCCGCTGTCAAAGTTACACTTGCCGCCACCTCCGGTGAAGCCAAAGAAGCCCGAGAACGTCCAGCGGTTCTTCTTGTAGGCACCATAGAGCGACGGAATCACTGGAGCCGAGGCCTTGCCCTTGTATAGGCGGGTGTGGTCGGCCTCAGGGAACAGGGCAAACGTGGTGAGAGCGTCACGCGACTGAGTTGCACTCTGGATGTTCAGTGACAGGGTCCAGCCCTCATGGTCCATAAAGGCCAGGCCTGCGGGGTTGGTATAAACGGCGTCAATCTCGTGGCTGGCACCACGGGCCATCATGCGCATGAAGGCGATGTGCTGATTGGTGTTGTGGAGCAAGCCGCCGGCCATCGCCGACAGGCCTACGGTTGCGAGAGAGAGGGCTAATGTCGTAAATCTTTTCATTGCTATCATTATTATATATATAAAATAAACCTGAAGTGGAGGTCTCAACTTTAGGGTGACAAAATTACTGCTATCGGCCCAAAAAAGTGGGCAAATTGTCTTAAAAAATGGCGTTTTTGCCCCATATCACCACATTATTACACTTTTTAACAGTCCCAAACTGTTAAAATCGCTGGAAAACCAGCCCACATGCGTTCTAACGGCAATTACAACACAATAGGCAACACCCACAATCGATAAAAAGAAAACAATAAACACGATAAATACAAACCATTGATTAACAATGAAGTGATTTGTATTTATTGTGCTTATTGTTGTTGTTTTAGGTCCTTCGCGGCTTTGCGCCTTTGCGTGAGGCCTCAAAAACAAGTTGTCAGTGTTGTCAACTGGGTTGTTCTTGTTGTCTGATATCGGGCGGTTACAGGGTCACGACGGTGCCGATGGGCTCGCCGCTCATCACCTTGCGGAGGTTGCCCACGACGTCCATGTTGAACACGTGGATGGGCAGCTTGTTGTCGCGGGCCATCACGGTGGCGGTCATGTCCATGACCTTGAGGCCGCGGTTGTAGATCTCGTCATAGGTGATGCGGTCAAACCGGGTGGCCGTGGGATCCTTCTCGGGGTCGGCGGTGTAGATGCCGTCCACGCGGGTGCCCTTGAGCATGACGTCGGCCTCGACCTCGATGGCACGCAGCGTGCTGCCCGTGTCGGTAGTAAAGAAGGGACTGCCCGTGCCGCAGGAGCAGATGGCGACCTTGCCGGCCTGCATGGCCTCGATGGCGCGCCACTTGCTGTAGGGCTCGCCGATGGGGAACATGCCGATGGCGGTGAACACCTGGGCGGGCTGGCCGATGGCCTCCAGCGCCGACGAGAGCGCCAGCGCGTTGATCACGGTGGCGAGCATGCCCATCTGGTCGCCCTTGACGCGGTCAAAGCCCTGGGCCGCACCTTTCAAGCCGCGGAAGATGTTGCCGCCGCCCACGACGATGGCAACCTGCACGCCTGCATCGACGATTTCCTTGATCTGGGTGGCATAGTCGGCCACGCGCTGCGGGTCGATGCCGCTACTCTGTTCTGCTGCCAGCGACTCGCCGCTGAGCTTGAGCAATATGCGATGATAGATTGGTTTCATTTGTCGGATTGTGATGGTTGTTAGTCCATGAAAAAAAAGACTGGTACAAGACTCACGTCTTGTCCAGTCAACAATTATGAAAAGTCATTCATTATTTATCTCTAATGGATTACTTGCCAGCAAGGGCGTTGGCGCGCTCCAGATACTTGTCGATGCTGAAGCCGGTAACCTGTGAGAACAGGGGATATTTGTCCTTGATGGTCTGGTAGATGGCGGCCTCGTCGGCATACTTCTTCTGCTCATGCAGCAGGGTAGCCTTCTTGACCATGAATGCCGGAGCATAGATTTCATTGTCTGATGACATGCTGATGGCTTTTTCAAAGGCGGCCATGGCCTTGTCATACTTCTTGAGGTTAACGTAGCAGTCACCCATGAGTGAGAGCGAAGCCGGACCAATCAGGTCACCCTTGGGGCTAAACTCCTCGAGGTGCTTCACAGCCTTGTCATACTCACCTTTTTCATACAGCATGATCGCTGCGTTCAGGTGGGCACGCTCACCAGGCGTGTTGCTGAACTCATTGGCTACTTTCTCATAGTCCTTCAATGCCTCATCCTCGTTTCCCTGCAGCAGTTCGATGTCGGCCTTGCCGATCTGTTGCTTGGCATCCTTCAGGCTCTTGTTGTGCAGGAAAATGTACGCACCAGCGAGCACTGCGAGCACTGCGATAGCGATAACGGCCCAGCTGATGTACTTCTTGTTGTCCTCAATGCGTTGTGCCGCCGACGTGAGTGATTCGTTCACCTCTTCGAGGGTCGTGCGGGCACCTTGATCTTGTTTTTTTGCCATTTCTATTGCGTTATTATAATGTTTGCGATTCTTTAGCGGCTGCAAAAGTAATAGTTTTACTTAAAAAGAAAAAGCAAAAAGGGAACAATTTTTCTTTTCAATGCGATTTTGATGCATTTATAACAGCGTGAGAGGCAATTTTTTTGGTTTTTTATTGTCAAAGCATTACCTTTGCAGTCACATTAGTTGCAATTATGGAACTTCAATGCCCGCAGTGCGGTAAATGGATGGCAGTCTCACTCGAGGAGCTGGTGACGCACGACAGCCAGGTCGTGTGCCCCCAGTGCCTTGCCGTGTGCCTCTACCAGAACGGCAAGCTCGAGGCGCGTGACGACTCGGATGCGCCTTACCGCCACATCGCCACTGTGGACACCGCCACCAAGCACGACAGTTCCAAGTTCTGCCACCACTGCGGCAAGCAGCTGCCGGCAGGCATCAGTTTCTGCCCCTATTGCGGTGCTGACCTGAGCGCCCCCTTTGACAAGCAGGAGGCTTCAGTCACAAGGCAGCCAGTGAAGCAGGAGCCTGAGCCCGTGGTCAAGCCGCGGCCCGTGCAGGAGAAGTCCCAGCCTGTCGCCAAGCGGCAGCCGTCGGCGGGCGCATCCCAGGACGACAGCAACCGTGTCGAGGAGAAACTGCGCACCGTCTCGCGGCACTACACCAGCGTGCATCCGCGCCTGCATCAAAACGGCACCATGCCTGGCCTGGCATTCAAGATCGTTGCCTATGCCATCATTGCCATCCTGCTCATCCTGCTGGTTGTCATCATCATTGCCGGCAATTCCCTCGAGCCCGCAGTATAAACACCAACCCTTACCGCAAGTAGCTATTCACCGGATATAGAAGAGGGAGTGTCAAAACTAACGCCTCAACTTTATGATCGCGCTACGCGCGAGAAATTAAACAAAATTATAAATAAAATTAAAATAAAAATTTATTATGTTTAATTTTTATACAAATTTTTGCTTAATTTCTCGGCCGCTAGGCCGATTAAAAAATCAGTAGCGAATTATGACACACCCTCTTAAGGTCACTGATGCCCCATGCGTCAGTTGGCGGCCATGAAGTCCTCTACATCCTGGGGATGGTAGGGGATGCGCTTCTCGCCCAGGAAGCGGCAGCCGTCGGCAGTGATGAGGATGTCGTCCTCGATGCGGATGCCGCCAAAGTCCTTGTAGCTCTCCAGTTTGTCGAAGTTGAGGAACTCGGCGCAGTGCCCGCTGGCACGCCAGTCGTCGATGAGGGCGGGGATGAAGTAGATGCCCGGTTCGTCGGTCACCACAAAGCCCTCCTGCAGGCGGCGACCCATGCGCAGGGCGTTGGTGCCGAACTGATCCAGGCGG
>Ga0247611_10006637_pt1 | contig 14757 bp, 20 predicted proteins | sample 177DNAGHGhighgp2_FD_192422 | JGI IMG/M metagenome (GOLD analysis project Ga0247611, IMG submission 192422) | Sheep rumen microbial communities from Palmerston North, Manawatu-Wanganui, New Zealand - 1770 DNA GHGhigh gp2 | ecosystem: Host-associated > Mammals > Digestive system > Stomach > Rumen...
GAAGCCGCCTGTTACTACTGTCACAGGAAATACAATAGTTCTGACAGACAACGTATTTAATGATGAGGTTGTAAAAATCCTTCAGGGTGGTACTATTAAGCGTGATCCTGTAACTGGTGCATTTATAGGGTATACTCCCCCTGTTGCAGGAAGCAATGACAAAGGAACTGTGTTTAAGCTGTGTGCTTATTCAGCTATTTATAATGAGGCTGGTATTCTTACAGGATATGAGAAGATTACATATCCTAACTGTCAGGGAACTCCTGTAGCATTTAGCTCAGAGGATGGTACTTTCAGGGCCTCTGATTATACTATCAATTCAGCCCCGGCTGGTGGCGAAGCTCCGTATGATATGGATATTGTTGATTCACTTCCTGCGGTTCTTGGTGATCTGTCTGTTGTGTCTGTAGCAGGATCTACTACAGGTACTACTAAGATTACTGTAACTCCCGGCTTGGAGTATGGACATAGTTATAAGTATAAGACAGCTGCTACAGTTGATATGCCCTCTTATGGTGATTCTTCCGCTTCATACACTGATTGGGATGGTGTAGAGGATATCACAGCTACTACAGGCAATGAAATTGTTATTGTGGAAGTAGACAGTGAGGAACTGATTCTGAAGGGTGGAAAGGCAACAGTTGTTTCTGCTATATAGTGTGAAAGTAAAGTAAAAGGAGAAAATCTATGAGTGAGTTAAAAGTAACTTCTATTGAGGAACTAAAAAAAATAGCAAAAGGGGAAGTTGTAGAGCTTCCTCCTTTTGCAGAGGGAACACCCTTTGTAGCACGTTTAAAGCGGCCTTCAATGCTTGCTTTAGCTAAGACGGGTAAAATACCTAATTCGCTCCTTACACAGGCAAATAAGCTGTTTGTAGGAGGTGTACAACAGGCAGCAAGAAACACAGATGATGAAGCTATGATGGATGAATTATTTGAGATTCTTGATGTAATCTGTGAAGAGGCTTTTGTAGAGCCTACTATGAAGGAATTAAAGGATAATGGTATAGAACTTACAGATGAACAGTACATGGCTATATTTAGCTATACTCAACAGGGGGTAAAGTCACTAGAAAATTTTCGTAGCTAGTGGAGAAGTTTTAAGAATACTTGGAACATATAAAATGCTGGATATGCACATTCGACCTTCTGACCTGATGGGTATAGAGGACGCATATACAGCATTTTGCTTTGATGAAGCTTGTGCATATATTATTAATGAACTTCAGGATGGTAAGGAGCCTGTAAAAACTACAGGTAAAGATACTTCTGGAAATGCAAAGCATTGTAGCAAACCTTCGGATTTGTATAAAAAATTTGAAAGCCGATAGAAGGGAGGAGAGAGAAATATGCCTATGATGGCACATGAGGTAGCTTTAGGTACTGCTACTGCATTTTTAATGTTAAAGGATCAGGGCTTTTTTGATGGTATTAATCAGGCTCAATCTGCCCTTCAAGGCTTTTCCAACAATGTAAATAGTGGTATGTCCTCTATGGAAAAAGTTTCAAGACTCACAGGTGATATCGGTATGAGTCTTACAAGAAATATCACTACCCCTGTTGTTAATGCAGGAAAAAGTATAGTTGATGCTTTTAGAAGTACAGAACATGCTTTTATTGGTGTTCAGAAAACTTTGGATCAGCAGAAATTAGCTGATTCTTTTGGTATAGTTCTAAAAGAAGGTGACGATATTGATAAGAAGTTAATTCCTGCTTACAATAGATTGGATGAAGCAATTTGGGATATGACTCAGGAAACTGCAAGCTCTTATGAAGAGATTGCTAGTGTCATGGAAATGGCTGGACAGCTCAATGTTGCGCTTGGTAAGAATGGTCAAGGTCTTATTGATTTCACCAAGAACATTATCATGTTGAATGACACCACTGATTTAGTGGGTGCAGATGCCGCTAAGACGCTTGCACAGATGACAAATATCTTAGGAACGTCTGAGGAGGACTTCGGTCGTTTGGGTGCTACCATAGTTGACTTGGGTAATAATACGGCTACCACTGAGGCAGATATTGTATCTATGGCTAAAAGGATTGCTGGTGCAGGTGAACTTGTATCGTTGACTGACCAAGATATTCTTGCTATAGCGGCTACGCTACAGTCCGTTGGTATTTCTGCTGAAATGGGTGGTACTGCATTTTCAAAGGTGTTGAAAAAGATGCAGACAGCAGCGGAGTCTGGGTATGAGCCTATAATTGATTTGACTAATAAGACGGGGAAAAGTTTGCATGAGCTTGCTTTAATGTCTGAGAATGAATCCCAAGCTTTTACTGCGTTAGCTAGTGATCTTGACATGAAGAAAAGTGATCTCAAGAGTATGGTTAAATGGGGCGAGCTTCTTGAGAATTTTGCCAAGGTGTCTGGAATGACTGCGGAACAGTTTGTCAATACATGGAGAAGTGAGCCTGTAAAAGTTGTGGAGGCTTTTGCAAAAGGGCTGGGTAATGTTGATGCTCAGGGAAAAAGCACAGTCCAGATGCTTCAGGATATGGGGTTTACGGAAGTCCGTCTGAGTGATATGCTGGCGAGGCTTGCGTTGGCACAGGATGGTTTTACTGAGAATCTTGTTAGGGCTAATGATGCATGGACTGACGCTGATGCATTGGAGATAGAGGCTGCAAGACGGTATTCTGAAACTAATGCACAGTTATCACAATTAAATGAAAGTTGGAAAGAACTGAGAGTTGAGCTTGCAGAATTTGTAGTTCCTATTTTAAAAGTCCTTGTGGATATAGCCAGAGGTCTTATTGATGCTATTAAAGCTATGCCTGATTGGTTAAAACAGACTATAGTTAATGTATCTGCTCTTCTTGCCGTTATAGGCCCTGGACTTCTTATAATCAGCCGTATAACTGAATCTATAATTAACCTTAAGCGCTTTCTTGATCTGTTTAAAGCCTTTAACCTTGTATCTAAATTAGGTGATATCGCTAAAGGTATTGGAGGCGTAAGAGATAATTGCCATAAAGTAGGAAGTTGTATGGAAGAAACTGCTGGTAAAATCGGAAAGGTTGCCGGGGGTTTCGGGAAAATAGGTTCTGTTGTAGGTACAGTAATAAAAACAATATCAGGAATAGCATTGATAATTGGTGGTGCTGTTCTAGCAGTAAAAGAATTCTTTGACATGTGGGAAAATGGATGGAATATATTAAGTACAATTCTTGAAGCAATAGGTATTGCCTTAGCTGCTATTGGTGCTGTTATTTTAGGCGCTCCTGCTGCTGTAGCTGCTGCTGTAGCTGCTATTATTTTTGCATTATCTCAGGCTGCTATTGTTATCCACGATAATTGGGATGCTATTAAAAAATGGTTCGGAGAAATGGTTGATGGCATAAAAGAACAGTGGAATAATTTTACTGAGGCATGGCATAAAAAGGTCGAAGAGACAAAGCAAAAGTTTATAAGACTTTGGGAAGATATAAAAGATTCTGGTGGACAGGCTATTGATTGGATAAAAGAGAAGTGGAATGCTTTTGTTGAATGGTGGCAAGGATTAGGTGAAAATATAAAAGAAAAATGGAAAAATCTTTGGAGAGAAATAGCTGATTTTTTTGTAAAAATTATTGCAAAAATTCATTCAACAATAGCTAGTTGGTTTGATAATACTTTTGGTGATAATGGAATAGTATCAGGAATACCACTAATTATAAAAACTATATTAGGAGGTATTCTTTCAGCAGTAAAAGATGTTGTACTTCTTATAGAGGACGTTATTACTGGATTGTTTAATATACTTGTTGACATTTTTACTGGTAATTTTAATAAATTAAAAGAAGATCTGAAAAAGTTATGGGATAGTATAAAGCATTTTTTTAATGATATTATTAATATCATTCGAGAAATTTTTTCTACTATATTCAGCGAAGTAGGAAAATTTTTACAAAATATATGGAATAATGTAATAGAATGGTTTGAAAATATTGTTTCTAAAGTTAAAGAATTCTTTGAAAATTTGAAAAATAATATTGTTGAGAAGTTTAATCAGCTAAAGGAGGCGATATTTAATGCTTTCTCAAAAGTTAAAGAAACGGTAGAAACAATAATCAATAATATTAAACAGGCATTTTCTAATTTTATTGATAATATTAAAAAAGATATTGAGGCCGTTAAAGAAGCTGTTTCTCATATTATTGACTTCCTTAAAGATTTTGTACAAAAAGCTGTTGATGCTGTAAAAGGTTTTTTCTCAGGTATGATTGAAACTGTGAAAAATCTTTGGGACAAGGTAACAGGATTTGTAGAGGATATCTTTGGTAAGATACTTGATTTCTTTACTACTAACCTTCAAAAACTTTGGGATTGGATCAAAGATTTTCCCAGTAAGTTTGTTGAAATTGGGAAAAGAATTATTGATGGGTTGTGGGAAGGATTAAAATCTGCATGGGAACCTTTAAAAAATTGGTTTGAAGAAAAGTTCGGATGGATTGGTGATGCAATAGACAGGATAAAAGGAACTTTTGGAGGAATAGGTAGTGCTATTGGGGATTTCTTCAATGGTAGCCATGCTAGTGGTTTAGATTATGTTCCTTTTGATGGATATATAGCTCAGTTACATAAAGGAGAGCGTGTATTAACCAAACAGGAAAACGAAGAATATACCAGAGGATCTAATGGTTCTTCTGGTGATACATTTAATTTTTATAATACTCAGCCTGATCCTTATGAGTATGCAAGGCAGATGAAACGTGCAAAGAAAGAATTATTATATACTTAGTGGAGGATAAATAATGATACAGGAATTTATACTTAAAAATCTCTCCACTTTGGAAGAGGTAAAGTTTGGGCAGGATTTAGATTGTGATTATATTTATGAGTCAGGTGGGTTGGATTGGGGCAACATACCCGGAACACATAATACTTACAACTATCCTGGCCAGATAGGGGACAGTATTTCAAGTTCTAAGATAAATAACAGGGATATTACCATACAGGCTTATTCTTATTATGTTCTGAATGAAGATGAGAGAGAAGAGTTTGGAAGGAATTGGATTCCTTATGCTTATGATAAAATCAAAGAAAAGAAGGAAGTCCTTAATAGGCTTATAAATCCTCTTGATTATATCAGGATAACTGTAGGAGATTATTACATAGAGGGTAAGCCTGAAGCTACTGTTCAGTACGGTGTTACGGAAGAAGATAATAATGTATTTTTCTGTAAGTTTATGTTTTCTATTTTCTGTGCTGATCCTATGTTCAAGAAAATAACACAAACTGTTACTGTGTTGTCTGGGGATTTTGGTGGATTTTTCTTTCCTTTATCTGTTCCTGAATCTGGTTATCGGTTTGGTGTTAGGAAGAACTATCTTAAACTTGATGTTAAAAATGAAGGTAATTCTGAAATAGGTGGTAAAATTATAATTACTGCTAAAGGAGCAATAAATCACCCTACTATACTAAACGAAAGCAATGGAGAAAGTTTTACAATCAATAAAGATTTGGTCGAGGGTGAACAGGTTATAGTAAATACTATTGATGGGGCAGGACGAGGAATAATAGGTATACTTAATGGCGTTACTTATTCCTACCTTCAGTATTGGTTGTTTAATAGTAATAATTGGATTAAATTTAAACCAGGGATATCTGTGATATCTTATAGCTGCACAAACCATGAAGAAAATCTTATGGATGTAAAGATTGAAATAAATCCTGCTAAGTTTGGTTTGGAGGAAATGTAATGAGATTATCAATATATTCAAAAGATACTTTAGAAGTAGTAAGTATGATAACTGAATATACTTACATTACATATACTCAGGAACTAAGAGGAAAAGGAAGCTTTGAAATACATTTACCTTCAAACGAAAAAAGCTTAGAGTACCTTGTTTTTGGTAATTATATAAATTTTGAAAGAGGTATTCTTGGTATTATAAAAGGCAGAAGGGATTCTGAAAAATCAGATACTGAGGTTATAGTTTATGGTTATTTATCAAACCATTTGCTTGAATATAGAAGTTTCCTTTTAACTGCTAAGTATTATGATTATGTTAATAGAATTGCTTATGATATGGTGTATGATTTGTTTATAAATCCTACGCCCCTTACACGAAAAATAACACTTGTTTCCCGTTCTTCTTATGGAACAAATATAGGGCAAAAAGTAAGAGTTCAAAATACAGGTGATACGTTGTTTAAGGTTCTTTATTATATTCTTGATCCTTATAACTTGGGATTTCATATGATGCCTTATTATACAAGTGAAGGTTTACTTGGATCATTGGAGTTTCAGCTTATAAGGCCAGCAGACAGAACAGTTGGCAATACACAAGGTAATATTCCTGTTGTATTTAGTTTTGACCTTGATAACCTTCAAAATTTGGAGTATGAATCTGATGGCAGAGAGTATTGTAATGTTGCTGTAGTAGCTAGCGAAGGAACTGGGAGCGAACGAAAAATAATTGAAGTGGGTGATACAAGTGCTACTGGTATTAATAGAATAGAGCTTTATGTAGATGCAAGGGATTTACAATCAGGAGTTACTGAGGAATTTGTTGTTGACTATGTAGATGAACAGTTTGGGGAATTGTTAAATGGCGAATATTGATTTATATAAACAGAAATTAGTTGATATAGCAGATTCTATAAGAGGAAAACTTGGAGAGCAATCAACTTATACGTTGGAACAAATGCCAGGAAAAATAGACAGTATTCCTACTGGTGGTGGAGGGATAGAAATAATTGATGGGTATAGTGAAAAAAGTGGATTTCCTAAAGATATTTCTTCTGATGGAGTCTCAACTTTTAATAGTATAAGTGTTGCTTCAGGTTATCAACCTGTTATTGTAACAAAGGAGTAAATAATGTGGAAAGAGAAAGTATATACTGGTTCAGGGGTAACTGGTACAACAACAGTTTCTATAAGAAAATATCCAGATACAAGTACAATTACTGTAAATGTAGCTAAAACAGATACATTAAATACTTGTATAAAAAATTTTTTATTAGAATGCGGAGTTCCTGATGTTGTATATTATCCTTGTACAGGTTCTGATGCAAGAAAAGGAAATATATTTATAAATGGTGTTCCTTATCAATTTTATGTAACAAGCTCATATACTTATTGGAACGCTACTTCAGGTTCTTTTTCAATATACACAAGTTCAAGCTCTGTGATATTTAATAGTGCTGGGGAATATAGCATAAGATTATGTTTGGCAGGAAATCCTTTAAGTTCTTTTGGTTTTGCCATTGCTGGTTCAAGTTCTTATGGGGCTTCTTCTTATGTCACAAATTATATAATGCTGTATAAGCTTAAATCTGAAGTGGATGATAGTATCTGGTGGCTTTCCCATATAAATGGTACTAATTCAATGTGGCTTACAAAAAATGATGGTACTAGGCCTCATAATAGTGCATTAACTACAGGGTTGGTGGATAACTTTAATTATAGTTTACCAACTACTGTGATGAATATTTTTGCAAACAAATACCCTTTAATTCCTAGATATTGTGGGGTGTTTAGAATGGTGGATTGTTATATTTTTATAAGTTCTTCTGCTTTAAACGTAGGGTATTCATCCCCAACAGACTCAAAGTTTGCAAAAATAGGTAACAAAACATACTTTGCAAATTATCCTAGTTCTTCAGGATTACTTATAGATTGTGGGTGATATATATGGCAGAAATAACTGAAGAAGAATTAGAAGAATTAATGCGTCAAAGAGGTTTGGAAAAACTTGAGGAACATATTAAGTTTGAATCTGTAGACAGTACAATAGCTACTCAAAGTATGTCTTATAAATATGGTGTAGATTTTAAACTTGGGGATTTTGTATCTGTATATAGTAAGAAACTTAATATGATGATTCCTATGCAAATTACAAGTGTTACAAAATCTATAAATAATGGGGTTGAAATACTTGATATAGGTTTTGGTAAGGATAGACTTAGTACAATTAATGAAAAAGAAAGGAGTATGTATTAATGGCTGAAGCAAGTGGATTTTTTCAGGCTGTTTGGGATGAATCGTTAATAGACCCTACAACAGGGGAAGCTACTGGTTATTGGGATAGAAACTATATAGCACAACAGTTTGCAGATTATTTTGCTTTATTTATAGGTAATGGGGTTTTTGGTAGTCCTACTAATCAGTGTAAAGTAATTTCTGGAACTGGTCTTACTGTTGTAGTCACTCCTGGGTGGGCTTTTATAAATGGTTTATGGTATCATAATGATGCAAATCTTGTTTTAAGTGTTCCTGAAAATACAGGATCTGTAACAAGACAAGATAGTGTAAGATTACGTTGGTCGGATTCCGATAGGGCTATACAAGCTGTCTATGTAAGTGGTTCTACTACAAATACAAGAACAAGTTCTATATATGATTTGAAGCTTGCAAATGTTAGTGTACCTGTAAATGCTGCTACAATATCAAACTCAAATATAACTGATACAAGAACAAATGAATCTGTATGTGGTTTAGTTAAAGGTTTAATGGAGATAGAAACTACTGCTGATCTATTTGCACAGTATCAGGCACAATTTAATGAGTGGTTTGATGAAGTAAAAGATCAGCTTACCGGGGATTTAGCAATAAGGCTTCAGTTAGAATTTGATGAATTAAATGATAACGTAGACACTTATTATAATAATACACAATCTGCTATATCAGGGTATGAAAGCAATATCTCCCAACAAATTTCTGGGTATAATTCAAATTATCAGGCAACATTGAATCAGACAAGACAAGCTGCTTCTACAGCAGAAAGTTTAGTTGAGGATTATGTAGATAATGACTATGTAATTCCTTTGCAGACGTTTACTTTTACAAATAGAGTGTGTACTATATTGGATGAGAAAATAAAAGCTTCCAGTTTGGTTGATGTATATTTTACTGCTGCTTCAATACCTTATGCTGAGGATGCAGTCATTGTTGTTGATACTTCTGCTGGTACAATAACAATGACAGCTAATAAACAACCTGAAGGAACAATTCAAGGATATATAAGGGTAAGGGTGAATTAATATGAGAGGAAGAACAAATATAACCCCAAGAACAAGTCCTGCTGTAATTGGCACGGATGTTACAAATAAACAGGTTACAGGAAGTGCAATAACTGTTGGGGATTTCGTAGAATTCACAGGAAATACAACTGTATGGGAAAAATTAGTTGGGCCTATTAACTATCAAGGGGAACATTTTTTTAATATATCCGATACTATAAAAGGTTGTATTTTTATAAACACTACATCAAGCCAGTGTAAGTTTGTTATATTTAATGATATTGGAATCCTAAAAGAAACAACTTTAAATTCAGTTGCTTTTGCTAATACAAATGTTGATAACATTGATTATGACAGTGTAAATAATAAAATATATGTACTTCAATATTTAGGATCTGCTGCTTGGTATACTTATAATATTTATGTATTTGATATATCACAGAATTATACTGTAACATATAATAGGACAATAACTTTATTTATTCCTGATACTTATGGTGGAGCCAGAAAAGCAGTTTGCGTTCGTAACTCGTATATTTATTGTATATGTTATCCTAGTTCAAGTGGTACAAGTGTTTCTGTTGTAAAATATAATTTAGATGGGAGTACAGTTGAGGATGTTATAACATTAACTCTTGGAAGTTCGGCAAGTTTTTCTAACACTACATGGTATTCATTAGTGACAGAAGATAAATTTATATTGCTTTCTTCTGGGGATGCTTATAAATTTACTTTTGTATTTTCAAGTGATAATCTTTATGCAACAAAGGCAACTTCTGACAATAATTACTTACGGCTTTTAAATAAATGTGCCAATGGAAAACTTGTGAGTGTAAATGGATATAATTTTCTGGTTGGAATGCAGGCTACAAGTCCATTTTCAGGTGGCTTAACTGTCTTTTATTATGATAATAATAATGATATAAATGTAATACAGAAAATAGAAATTAGTTTTAGTGATTTTGTTAATCTTATTGATATGATAGTCGAAAGAAATGAAAATGACTATAGAATATTGTGTGCAGTTTGCGGAAGTGAGTATGCGAGTAATGATGATATTTATGTACGTTTATATAATTTTAATTCCATTTCTGGGAAGATTACATTTTTAAGTAAAATGACTATGAGTGCAGGATTTGGAAATTATTATTGGTATAAAGATTGTAAGTTGGTTGATTATAGTGGAGTGTATAATTTATTTTTTGCTGGTTGTGGTAATCTTGAAACAAATAATCATTTAGCAAAAACTAAATTTATAGTAAGTAATGACACTATTATACAATCCGAAGCCTTAGATTTGGTTAAAAAGTATCAGAACAGAATTGATGGAGTAGCTAAGACTTCAGGTAATGTTGGACAGACTATAACAGTTTGTATTCCATAATTTCTTATTGACTTCATTGTGTTAATGTTGTATGATAATGCAAAGCAAGGCGTTGTTTCAATATTGAATAAAATCCCTAATATTCCCCTGTATTAAACAATGCCTTGCTTTTGTTATACAATAAACTAAGGAGGGAGGGATGTTTATGAGTGTAGCTTCTGTAGTTTCTTTGGCAGTAGGAATAATTAGTTGTACTATTGGTGTTGCAACATTTGTTTCGGCTCAGATCACAAAAGCAAGGCAAGATGGTGTTTTGATTGAAAAAGTTAATACTTGCATATCAAACACAGAAGAGATCAAAAATGACATAAAAGAGAAAAACAGAGAAATAGACAGTGTTATTGATGAACATACAAGAGCTATAACACAGCTTCAAACAGAAATGAAAACTGTCTTTAAACATATAAATTTAGAAAGCTGATGTTGGAGAACATTATGGGAACTTTTAACAATGAAGATGAAAAAAATAATATTCAGGTAGACAGCACTAATAAGCTGTTGCTTGAAATGGTAAAAAATCAGAAAGATAACATTAAGAACCTGGTAAGGGTATTTATAGCAACTATTATATGTTACACAATTCTTTTGTTAGGATCTGTTATAGGCTTCTTCATTTATGAAAGCCAATTTGAAACTATAGATAGTAATTATGATTATTCTATGGATCAGAACACAGAAGCGGAAGGAGAGGGTAATGCTGTTGGTATTATAAATAATAATGGAGATTGGTCTTATGGCGAAAGTGAGTCAAACAGTCAGGATTAAGGGGACTACCCATATAAAGACTAGTAAAAATGCAACCAAAACCAGAGTTAAAAGTGGCAGAGGAAATCCTAATAGATGCCCAGCTTGCGGAAGGTTTATGTAGGCATGACAAAACATATAGAGCTTAAACATAAAGTTAAAAGCATAAACAGGAAAACAGATTTTGACAGCTTGATAGAGGAGAGCATGTTAAGTGATGTAGAAAAGAATATGATGGTTATGTACTATGTGGAGAATAAAACTATAGAGTGTATAGCAGATATGCTTGGGTATAGTCCACAAGGCATAATAAAAATGCATAAAAGAATACTGAATAAATTAGAGTCATTACTGTAACAGTAGTTCGGTGATGGCTCTTTTTTTATGTCTATTTTTGGTATATTTTTGTTATGTTTCCAGTAAATATATCTACGTCCTCAATATGTATAATAGTATGCATAAGGAGGGAAAAGTTATGTTATATCAGATTATAGCCACTAAAGATTTTGTGGATGTTATGAAGGAAATTCCATTAAAGTATATGGGGATATTATGTAATTCTTTTGTGTCTATGAAGAAAATATCTGATAACTCATTGAAAAGTGGTCAGTACGAATTTCTTAATGATCTTTTATCTCAAATCAGAAATCAGGAAATGGAATAGGAGGAATGTATTATGCCTGGTTATCCTGCTTATACTTATCCGAATTATCAACAGCAATATGGTGTACCTCAAATGCCTATGAATAATCCTATGAATTATTTTACACCGCAAATGCAGCAACAGATACAGCAACAGCAAACTAATGTATTGAATGGCAAGATTGTAGAAAGTATAGATAATGTCAAGCTTACTGATATACCCATGGATGGGAACAGCTTTTATTTTCCGAAAGCAGATGGAACAGAAATATATACAAAACGTTGGTTAGCGAATGGAAGCACAGAAGTTGCTGTATTTAAACGTGTAACGGAAGATTCCCCTGAACAGGTAGAACAGTTTAATTTTGGCGAAATGGAAGGAAACATTATGGATAAGCTTAATGCTATTGATGAGCGTATTAGTAAGATAGAAAAAGGTTTAATCCCTAAAGTTTCATCAAAAGTAAAGGAGGGCTAGTATGAATCCAATACAATTAGTGCAGCTATTGAATACAAACCCCCAACAGTTTGTGAGGCAAGCTTTAGGTAATAATCCTATGGCTGGTAATTTGATAAACCTTATAGGTAACAAAGACAGTAAAGGTTTAGAGCAAATGGCTAGAAATATGGCGAAAGAAAAAGGTATTGATGCAGATAAGCTGTTTAATACATATAAAGAAAAACTAGGTATGTAATTGATATTCAATGGCCATGAATATAACAAATAATTTAAGGAGGAAAAACTTATGTTTAATGATGGAAACGGTTTTACCATGCCTGTAGCTCCCATGTACGGAAACAATGGTGGTGGATTTTGGGGTGGTGATGGTATTGCCTCTATAATCTGGATCGTTGTTATCCTTGCTATTTTTGGTGGCTGGGGCAATGGTGGTTTCGGATGGGGTGGCAATAATGGCAACCTTAATGCTGCTTTAACCCGTGGAGAGCTTTGTCAGGATATGAATTTCCAGGATTTAGGATCAGGAGTTCGTGGAATACAGCAGAGTCTGTCTGATGGGTTTGCATTGCAGAATGTAAACTTTACAGATAGGTTAGACAATCTTAGTACACAGGTAGCTGCAGGATTTGATGCTGTAAATCTTGCCATTGTAAATGATGGTTATCAGACAAGGAATGCGGCTACTCAGAATATGATTGCTAATATGCAGAATACTTATGCTATTCAGAATGCTATTCAGGATTGTTGCTGCAAAACTCAGTCTGGGTTTGCACAGGTAGCTTATAATCAGGCAACAGATACATGTGCCATTCAGAACGCTATTAATAATGCTGCTAGGGATATTACCCAGAATGCTAACGATAATACCAAGAGTATTATTGATTTCCTTGTACAGGATAAGATTGATACTTTGCAGAGAGAAAATTCAGAACTTAGGCTTCGTGCTTCTCAGGAAGCTCAGAACAATTACCTTGTGTCTGAATTAAGGCCTTGTGCTAAACCTGCTTATATAACCTGCAATCCTTATACCAGTGCTTATGGTGTAGGTATGAATGGTTGTTGTGGATGTGGTGCATAATTGAACGATAATCTAATGGATATGCTTTCTGTTCTATCCATAATATTACAGCTACAGGTAATGCAAGAACAGAAACAGCAAACAGATAATGATGATATCATGCATGAACTTCAAGCACAAGATTCAAGGTATTTGGATAAAATTATCCAGAATCAAGTTCTAATTTTAGAGAAATTGAATAAGCTCACCGAAAAGGTTGATATTTAATAACAAGGTGGGTAGGATTATTCTACCCACTTTTGTTATAGAAGGAGGTTAATATGGCTTGTCCAACAGTATGTAAATTATGCAATAAATTGATTATAAGTACAGCAGTAACATTTACAGCTCCTAACCTTATCATAACAATTCCTGCTGGGAGTTATGAGGATGGAGAGAAATATTGTATTGTGGTAGCACAAACAATTCCTGCTGATACTACAATAACTGCTCCTGTATTTATCCAGATTGGGGATGGCACAGAATTATATCCGTTAGATAGGTGTGATTGTTCCCAGGCAACAGCCTGTAATATAAGAACTAGGACACGTTATAGTACAAGGGTTGTGACTGATGCTAATACAGGATCGTTTAGGTTATTAGGGAGAACGTGTTGCGCCCCCAATAATGACTTGCAGTCAATAAATGGCACAGCACCTACATAAAGGAGGAAATGATATGGATGCTTATAGAATACATGATATGTTAGAGGATGTTTCCGAAGCTGCAACTACAGAACTTGCAAAAGGTACAGAAGCAATAAATACCCATGAGTTTGGTGAAGTAGTTGATATGATTAAAGACCTTACGGAAGCAGAGAGAAATAAAGCAGAAGCATGTTATTATAAAACACTTATTGAAGCAATGGAAGAATCAGAGTATGGGGAAGATTATGATGAGTATGGGCCTTTAGATCGTAGGGGTTATCGTTCAAGGGATAGCAAGGGGCGTTATACTTCAGGGCGTAACTATCCTATGCATGATATGAGGCATGATGATTATGAAATGGGTAGGATGGGATATTCCAATGGAGCTTATGGTGGTGGCTCCCGTGGAATGTCAAGTTCTGGTTCCAACTCCCGTTATGGTTATTCCTATGACAATTATATGAGAAACAGGGCTAATTATTCTACCACTGATCCTGAAGATAAACAGGAACGTATGAAAATGATGGAAGGTTACACAAAGGATCTGATTGGTTCTTTTTCAGAAGTCCTGAAAGGGGCTACCCCGGAAGAAAGGAACATGCTGAAAACAAAGCTCACAAATGTAGTCAATACAATGCAGTAATGTTTATAAAAGTTAATAATATAAAATGGGATGTGGTCTTTGTAGCTCCTGATGATTCTAACTTAATAACAAACAGTGGCATATATACCCTTGGAATGACGGACAACAATTTAAAAACTGTATTTCTGTCAAATATTCTGACAGGAGATTTATTATACAACGTACTTTGCCATGAGCTATGCCATGTTTATTGTTTCAGTTATGGAATCTATCTGGATGAGGAAGATGAAG
>Ga0247611_10006638_pt1 | contig 14755 bp, 10 predicted proteins | sample 177DNAGHGhighgp2_FD_192422 | JGI IMG/M metagenome (GOLD analysis project Ga0247611, IMG submission 192422) | Sheep rumen microbial communities from Palmerston North, Manawatu-Wanganui, New Zealand - 1770 DNA GHGhigh gp2 | ecosystem: Host-associated > Mammals > Digestive system > Stomach > Rumen...
TAGTCTTGAAGACATGAGCGGTAAACTTCGTCCAGGGATTATTCTTGGAACGGGTTTGGCTGCGCGCTTGCGAGTTGTCGTTGGTGACAAACTCGTGTTGCAGACGTTCCAGAGTCCGGACGAGGCGATGTCTGCGGGCGGCCCGAAGATGATGATGTGCGTGGTGAGCGGCATCTTCGAGACGGGCACTTACGAGTACGATGGCAACCTTGCATACGTCGGCGTTTCGGATTTGCAGAAGTTGCTTGGCATGGGCAATACCGTGACTGGCATCCAGTTCCGCATCAAGGATCACTGGAAAGCGGGTGAGGCGGTCGATAGCATGGCGACTTGGCTCTCTTATCCGTACTACGGGATGGATTGGAAGTCCAAGAACATCACGCTTCTCAAGTGGATGAACTACGAAAAGTTCATTGTCGCGGCGGTGATTTGCTTGATTATTTTGGTTGCAGCGTTCAACATTATCAGTTCGCTTATCATGGTCGTGATCGACAAGACAAAGGAAATCGGAATCTTGCGCAGCATGGGCTTTAGCAAGGCGGGCGTTATGCGCGTGTTTATGCTGATGGGTAGTTTCATAGGCGTGGGAGGAACTGTTGTGGGTGGGACTATTGGTCTTGTGCTTTGCAAGTTGCAAGAGGCCTACCACTTCATTAAGCTCCCGGGCGATGTGTATGTGATTCCGTATTTCCCGATTTCAGTGCACGCGGTTGATGTTATTTTGATTTTTGTGATTGGTATTGTTTTGTGCGTGTCCGCGACGCTTTTGCCGGCATGGAAAGCAAGCCGCTTGGATCCTGTGGGGGCGATTAGGCATGAGTAGTTTGTTGCAGACAATTGACCTTCGCAGAGTTTTTTCCGAGACGGGTGAAGAACTTGAAATTTTGAAGGGTGTGAATTTTTCGATGGAGGCGGGCGAGCTTGTGGCGCTCACGGGTTCGTCGGGTTCGGGCAAATCGACGTTTTTGAACCTTGTGGGCATGCTTGATACGCCGACTTCGGGTGAGATTTTGTTCAATGGCAAGCCGCTCAGCAAGTTCAGTAGCGAAGAACGCGATATGTATCATCGGAAGCATGTTGGGTTCGTTTTCCAGTTCCATCATTTGCTTAGCGAGTTTACTGCGATTGAAAATGTTTGCGTACCGGGCCGCATTCTCGGGACTCCTGAAAAGGAATGCCGTGAACGTGCTGAGATGCTTTTGGAAACGGTTGGCCTCAAGGATCGTCTCAAACATTTGCCGCGTGAACTTTCGGGCGGTGAACGCCAGCGAATTGCGATTGCCCGTGCGCTCATGAACAATCCGTCGCTTGTATTTGCAGATGAACCTAGCGGTAACCTGGACGAAGCGAATTCGGCGAAATTGAACGAACTTTTTGGAGAACTGAACGAAAAGTTCCACCAAGCGTTCCTCATCGTGACGCACGATGAAAAATTGGCTAGTTTTGCAAAACGCAGAGTCGTCATGCACAATGGAGTGATACAATAGGGAGTTACGAGTTCTGAGTTACTAGTTACTAGATTTTTTCCAGCAAGAATCTCTAGTAACTAGGTTCTAGTAACTAGCCCGAAGGGCGAAGTAACTATCTTTTAGAGCGTGATTTGAGAATGAATAGGAGATTTCCGCTCAGCGGCGGGAATGACAGAAGCAATTATGGCAGATATTAACGGTATTTTTTCAGCTAAGGCAAAAGCAGCGCTGCAGGCGGCCCGTATTGCGGCCCGCAATTTAGGGAGCGACTGCGTTACAGTAGAACATTTGCTATTTGGTCTTGTACGCGAAGATTCAGGTGTGGCTTCGGAAACGCTCAAGGCGTTGAAGGTCAACTTGACGGAACTCAGTGAAACCATCCAGCGCGCACTCAGTACGAGTGGCGGCCTCATGACGGTCGGTGGCGATGCCCGTGGCGGTCTTTTGACGTTTACGGCGCAGTGCAAGGCCGTGCTTTACAATGCTGCCAAGATTGCCAAGGAAGAGGGTGTGCAGTTCATAGGACCGGAACACTTGATGCTCGCCATTCTGCAACAGACGGATTCTCCGGCGGCGGCGACGCTTTCGACGTACAATGTGACGTTCGAAAATTACCAGGACATGTTGATGCAAATCAAGCGTCAAGCTGATGGTCAGCCGATAGATGATGCCCAGCCTGATGATGATTCTCGTGAACGCTATACGCAAACTCGTCAAGCTTCTCCGTCGCGTTCCAAGACGCCGATTTTGGAACATTTCGGCCGCGATTTGACGGCGATGGCGCGTGCAGGCAAACTCGACCCGATTATCGGTCGCGAAGCTGAAATTGAACGATTGATTCAAATTCTTTGCCGACGCAAAAAGAATAATCCGGCGCTCATTGGCGAACCGGGCGTGGGTAAGACCGCGATTATTGAAGGTCTTGCGCAAAAGATTGTGCAACGTAAGATTCCGGATTTGCTGGCGAACAAGCGTGTCGTTACTTTGGATGTTGCGGCCATGGTGGCTGGAACGAAGTATCGTGGACAATTCGAAGAGCGCGTAAAGGGCCTCATTACGGAACTTCAGCGCGTTGGCAATTCGGTGATTCTCTTTATCGATGAACTCCATACGATTGTGGGGGCTGGCGGTTCCGAAGGCAGCCTCGATGCCTCAAACATTTTCAAACCGGCGCTTGCCCGCGGCGAACTACAGTGCATTGGCGCCACGACTTTTGACGAATACCGTAAGTATATCGAGAAAGATGCTGCTCTTGAACGCCGCTTCCAGACGATTATTGTGAATCCTCCATCTGTCGAAGATTCTATACAAATTCTTGATGGGCTTCGTCCGAAGTATGAACAACATCACAACGTGCGCTACACGCCGGATGCTGTGCGTGCAGCCGTTGAATTGGGTGAACGTTATATCAGCGAACGTTTTTTGCCAGATAAGGCGATTGACGTTCTCGATGAAGCGGGTGCCCGTGTGCGTCTCAATTCCATCAAGATTCCGCAGGACTTGCAGAACATGGAAGATGAACTCGGCGATTGCATCCAGAAAAAAGAAGAAGCTGTTGCCAATCAGGATTATAGTTCTGCAGCCAATTTCCGTGCTCGCGAAGAGGAATTGCAGAACAGCATTGCCGAACGCAAAAAGCAACTCCAGAATGAAGAATCGGAAACGCCGATTGTCGATGAAAACGTTATCCGTGACGTTATCAGCAAGATGACGGGAATCCCGGTCAGCAGGCTCGGTGGTGAAGAAGCGCAAAAGCTTTTGCATTTGGGCGACGAAATTAAGCAACGCGTAATAGGCCAGGATCAGGCTGTCGATGCGATAGTCAAGTCCATCCGTCGCAGTCGTGCGGGAATCCGCAACAACAGGCGCCCGATGGGAAGTTTCTTGTTCCTTGGCCCGACGGGTGTCGGCAAGACGGAGCTTGCAAAAGTCCTTAGCAAGGAACTTTTTGGCAGTGAAGATTCACTTATTCGTATCGACATGAGCGAATACATGGAAAAGCACAGCGTGAGCCGCTTGATAGGCGCTCCTCCGGGATACGTGGGGTTTGAAGACGGTAGTGGACAGCTGAGCGAAAAGGTACGCAAGCATCCGTATTCAGTCGTGCTTTTGGATGAAATCGAAAAGGCCCATCCGGACATTTACAACTTGCTTTTGCAGATTCTGGACGATGGCATCTTGACGGATAGCTATGGTCGCAAAATCAATTTCAAGAATTCGATTATCATCATGACGAGTAACGCCGGTGCTCGCGAAGTCCGCCATAGCAGCGGTATGGGCTTCACGAAAATGGGTGAGACCGATGATTACGAACGTATGGAAACCGCCATTCGCGAAGAAGTCAAACGCGTGTTCTCGCCGGAATTTCTGAACCGTATCGATGAACAGATTGTGTTCCGGGCGCTCTCCAAGCATGACCTCGTGTCTGTTGTGGATATCCAGATGGGATTCTTGCAGAAGAACCTTTCCGATCGCGGAATTCTTCTGGAAATGAACCAGGAAGCGAAGGAATTTATCGTAAACCATAATTACGATGCTTCGCTGGGGGCTCGCCCCATTCGCCGTTCTATCCAGAATCTGGTTGAAGACGAAATCGCCGAAGGGCTTTTGCTTGGGACGATGACGGATTTCTCCACGATTTACGTCGGTGTCGAAAACGGGAAACTCTCGTTCAAATGCGAAAAGATTAAGTCGTAGTTTTTCTATATTTGCCTCGGAATTTTAACAATCAACCTATGAGGTTATAAATGTCTCAGATTTCTGCAGTTCTTATCTTCGGTGCACCGGGTTCTGGCAAGGGCACTGTGGGCGCAAAGCTCGCCGCTACAACCGCTCTCAAGCACCTCTCCACGGGCGACATCTTCCGTGGCATCGCTCCGTCCAGCGAATCCGGCAAGCTCCTTGCTTCTTATTCCAGCAAGGGCCTCCTCGTCCCGGACGAAGCCACTGTCGAAATCTTCGGCCGCTTTGTCGAAGGCCTCGTGAACACGAACAAGCTCAACCCGGAAAAGGATACCCTCCTCCTCGACGGTATTCCTCGCACGGTTGCACAGGTCGATCTCATCAAGCCGATCGTTGACGTGAAGCACATCTTCGTTCTCGACATCAAGGACGAAGAAACCATCGTCGCTCGTCTCCTCAACCGCGCCAAGATTGAAGGCCGCAAGGACGACGCCGACGTGAACGTCATCAAGAACCGCTTGAACGTCTATAAGGAATCCACCGCCAAGGTGCTCGAAAAGTACGATCCGAAGATCATCAGCCACATCGTTGGCGACAACACTCCGGACGAAGTCTTCCTCGACGTGCTCAAGGCATACGTCGATTTCACGAAGAATGCTTAATTCGTTTGTTGTCTTGATGACAACGTTAATTTGGTTATTTTTATAAAGTTCCGGCTCGTTCGAGTCGGATTTTTTTTGCATCTTACTTCTTGTTTTTCTTTATCTTATTTTGTATATTGCGCCCAACATTTAATAAATAAGGAGTTGTAATGAACTTAAAAAAGTGTGGTTTGGGCCTTACTCTTTCGACGGCTATGTGTTTCATGGCTTGCGGAGACGATTCTTCATCGAATCCGATTGTGGATGCAGTGAATCAGGTGTCTTCTTCCAGTATTGGCGAGGCTTCTCTGGAATCTAGCCCGTCTGGAACAAGTTCTTCAAGTGTTTCAAACGTGAATTCTAGTTCGTCTGTAAGCGTTCCTGGTTCTTCTGCAACTGTTTCAAGCTCTTCCGTTGCAGAAACGGAACCTTGCACTTTTGCGGCTGCGGACAATGCTTGGGAAATGTCCTACAAGGCAAGCAATAGCAAGGGCAATGCCAATGTCAAAACCATCTATAAAATTGATGGCGAAAACCTTGTAATTCTCGATACAATCCGTTATACGGGTAATCAGGCTAGCATGATTTGCAGAATCGCTGATGGCACTTCTGATTTTAGTTCCAGTGATGGTCAATTTGTTGGTGTGCAGTATTGCGATGGTAGCACGGTGATCATTGCCGGCACGGTTACTCAAAAAGGTTACTTTGCTGCGAACTCGCGTGAAGCGGTCCATGCTGCAGTGAAAAAGGCTTGTGGCGTTGCTGTCAACGGAGGAACTTATGACAAGATTCCTCTTGCCACAAAGACGACTTGCGATTTCAAGGCCGAAGACAATGTATGGTCTTATTCTTATCTTGACGAAGGCTGGCGTGGTCAGGACAGCGTTGTCGTGATTCAGTCGTTCCTTTTTGATACAAAGTTGCGCGTGAAGGCTGAACAGCATCCGTTGCAACATGCAGAATGTATCGCCAAGAACTTCACGGATATTTCAGGAAACAACTACTGCTCTGCGGATGGCTTGATGGATGTTTCTTCTTCGGGCATTACGTCTGAAAAGGAATCTATGTACAATAGCGAACTCCGCATGTGCAAGGACAAGATTCCGGCAGGTTCTGCGGGTACTGAATCCAGTTCTAGCGCTGTCGCTGATTCTGAATTCAGTTCTAGCTCTGTAACGGGTTCTGAAACTAGCTCAAGCTCTGCAACAGCAGCCACGGGCGACATGGTCTCTTGCGATATTCCGGGTGTTGTAGGTGAATGCCTTGAATTCCCGGCTGGTAGCGAAGAAGGTCTTGGTTTGGCCGCAATGTGCGAATCTGACCTTGAAGGAACTCTCGGCGCAGGCTGCGCTAAGTAATTCAATTCCGCAGTTTTTCAAAATGAACACCGTTGGCGAAATGTCGATGGTGTTTTTTTGTGTGTCGTTTGCCTGGGTCTGCTCACGCTGTCATGCCCGCCACCGAGCGGGCATCTCCATTTTTAGTATTTGAAAATGCTAGAGCGTGTCATATAGAAAAAATCTTTAAATTTAACTATGAATTTTAATTAAAAATCAATATTTTGTGTCATGGTAGCCAGCAAATAGGGTATATTTGATAACATGAAACCGATAACAGAATACAAAGATTACCATCCCTTGATCAAGGATTTCTACGAAGAGCAAAAACGGACTTCGTACTTTTCTTGGCGGGAATTCGCAAAACTTGCGGGGTTTTCTTCACCGACTTACTTGCGACTTGTGAGCGAAGGCAAGAGCAATTTGAGCCGAGTTTCGATGAACCGTATGATTTCGGCAATGGGGCTTGCGGGCTTTGAGGCGAACTACTTTAGAGCGCTTGTCAATTTTTGCAATGCCAAGGATGACGAAGCCAAAATGCCGTATTGGAAAGAAATGCGACAGATTGCGCTTGAGTACAAAGTACGCGTCGTCGATAAGGAGGCTGTCGAGTATTTCGATGGCTGGAAAAATCAGGTTGTTCGCGAACTTGCGCCGATGATGAACGGGGCCACCCCAGGGCAGATGGCGAAAACGTGCTGCAACGAAATCTCTGCAGCCGAAGTCAGCAAGTCGCTTGAGTTCCTGACGAAAGCGGGATTCCTGAAAAAAGGCGCGGACGGCGCGTATCGCCAGACTGAAAAGAACGTGACCGCATCAAAGGAGGGCTTGGCTTATGCAGTACACGCGATGCAGCATAAAATGTTGCAACTTGCCGATGAATCTATCGAACGCTTTGAACCGCAAGACCGTAGCGTATCTAGCGTGACTTTTACGGTCAATCGCGAATGCTACGAACGCATCGCTCAAGAAGTTGATGCGTTCAGGAAAAAAATTGTGGCAATTGCCTCGGAAACAGAAAAAGCCAATCAAATCTATCATTTGAATATGCAACTGTTCCCGTTAACTTGGAAATTAAATAAAGAGGAGGTCTAGTATGAAAAAACTTTATAGTTTGTTTGCTCTCGGAACACTTTTGTTTGCCGCATGCTCCGAAAATGCATCGCCAATTTCGGGCTCGACGAGCGTTCCGAATATGGGAAATAATTTAACGCCTGAATCGCCTGTATTGTGCAGCACGATTGGTGTAACGGATTCCCTGGAAGCCGTAGAAAAAGGGTGTATATGGTCGCCTGAAATGTGGAGTCGTACATCGGGATACCGTGTGCGTACAGGTTTCGATAACGGGACGAATACTTCGGGTATTTGGACTTGGCATGTAGAACAAGGATATTATAACAATGTTCGATTTGATTGGCCTGGAATAGCTACGGCAGAATATGATTCGATGGCACTTGCCGATGTTATAGACAAGTGTGGTGGTAGCTTGTGTGGAAAGATTGTGTATGAACCAATTGAAAATAAAATAGATTCTGCCGCTGCGTATATTGAGCCTCGTGGAAGTGCTTATGTCGAATTCTATTTTGCGGGGAAAGATGCTTTGGGTAATATAGGAGAAGCGAATGTCAGCTCCATGCAGGGAATTTGTATTGAATATTCGGGGAATATTTCTAGCTTGGAACTTTTACCCAATGATTCGATTGCTAATTTGAATAAATTCTCTAGCTATAATGTTAATATGCCTTATTTCTGGAATCAACATGATGGTTCTTTGCCTGAAAGTAAAGAAGTGTGTTTCCCTTGGTATCAATTTGCATTGTACACATCTATAGCCGGTAATCAAGAAATGCCTAAACTTGTACATGTTTCGATTGATGACGTTGTCGCCCATTTAAAAGGAGTGCGCTTTAACTTCCTCTTTAGTGCGTCAAATACAGACTTTAATATTATAAGTATTGGCCGATATCATTTGGCTGATATTCCAACGACGAATCTTCATCCCGTCGATGAAACGTGTGAACCGATTGCGGTGCTCGAAACCTTCTGTGATTGTGATTTCTCGGAAGAAAAAGCTAATTTATTTATTTCGCATGGGAACTATATGAATTTCGAGGATAAGAAATACGAAACGGAAAACGATTCTGTACTACTTTCTGATTCATCGAAAAAATGTATAAAAAGTACCCTTGATAGCTTGCGTCGATTATTTGTAATGGCAGCAGAAGGCGATGTGTCCCGTCCTTGTGATAATCCTCAACCTCATTGGCTTATATGCGCCGATGGAACTGAAAGTGAATCGATTGAATTTGCAGAAAAACAAGAGGAATTTAGTAAAGTTATAGAATCGCTTAGTGAGGGGATGATTCCTGCCGATTCCCTATTCGCTCACTGCATGTCTTTAAGTGATTAATTTGTAAAAGTAAGGGGGAATAAAAAAAGCGGCCGGAGAAATCCGGTCGCTTTTCCTGTAAGAATGGAGGTTCCCGGTCGGAGTCGGGAATGACGCAGGAGCCGAGAGTAGCGCGAAAGCTTGCTTTCGCATTACCGAGGCGAACAAGTCAAGCCCCGTAGGGGAATGACAATGTCATTAAGCGAGTGCCTTGATCTGTGAGCCTCAAGCGACTCGTATTGCGATTTCATCGCATAAATTGGCGCCTCAACAATAGAAACAAGCAAGCTTGTTTCTGCTGTACTCGGCTTGGGTTTATTTAACGAGTCGTGGAGGTGAGAGCACTTGCCTGTCGTAGGTTCTTAGTTACACTTAGGCAAGTGCGGCTATAATAGCGTCGCCCATGCCGGTCGTGCCGACCTTGGTGCAGCCTTCCTGGTAGATATCGCCAGTACGGAAGCCCTGAGCGATGACCTTTTCGCAGGCAGCTTCGATAGCCTTGGCTGCTTCTTCTTCCTTGAAGGTGTAGCGGAGCATGAGGGCCACGGAGAGGATCTGGGCGAGCGGGTTAGCAATACCCTTGCCTGCGATGTCCGGAGCAGAACCACCGGCCGGTTCGTACAGACCGAAGGAACCTTCGGCGATAGAAGCGGACGGGAGGAGGCCCATGGAACCGGTGAGCATTGCGCATTCGTCGGTGAGGATGTCGCCGAAGAGGTTCGGGCAGAGGAACACGTCGAATTCGCGCGGGCGCTTCAGGAGCTGCATGGCAGCGTTATCGACGTAAAGGTGTTCGAGAGTCAGTTCCGGATAGTCCTTGATGACTTCGTTCACGACTTCGCGCCAGAGCACGCTGGTGGTGAGTACGTTGGCCTTGTCGATGGAGGCTACCTTCTTGTTGCGGAGCATGGCAGCATCAAAGGCGAAGCGGGCAATGCGTTCGACTTCATAGCGGCTGTACTTCATGGTGTCAAAACCGATTTCTTCCTTGGAGCCCGGAACGCCTTCGCGGCCCTTCGGCTGGCCAAAGTAAACGTCACCCGTCAGTTCGCGGACGGTGAGGATGTTGAAACCGTCGCCAACGATGTCTGCACGGAGCGGGCAAGCGCCTGCGAGTTCCTTATAGACGCGGGCCGGGCGGAGGTTGCAGAAAAGCTTGAAATGCTTACGGAGCGGGAGCAGTGCACCGCGTTCCGGCTGCAGGTTCGGGGGGAGGTGTTCCCACTTCGGGCCGCCCACGGAACCGAAAAGAATACAGTCAGAAGCTTCGCCCAGCTTGAGGGTGCTTTCCGGCAGCGGGGAACCGCTTTCGTCGTAGGCGGCACCACCGACGTTTGCCCATTCGGCGTTCACGTCGAAACCGAACTTCTTGGAAACCACGTCTAGCACGCGGACAGCTTCTTTCATCACTTCCGGACCGATACCGTCGCCCGGGAGCACTGCAATCTTGTAATTCTTGCTCATTGTTAATCCTTGTTTTATAATTTGAACGGTGTAAAAATAGTAAATTGTAAGGTGTTCAAGGTTTTTCTTCGAGGTCTGAAGTGTTTTTTAGAATGTTAATTCTTGGTGCTTTGATGGTTTTTGTTGGCTGTGGTACAAATGAGAACCCAAAGCCTGTATCCGTTACGACTTATAGTGCTTTAGATTCAGTTCTTTTTAAAAAGTTTTTTGATGACAGAAACGCCGAGTTTGGTAATGAAATTAGTAAAATATTTGAAGATATTGAAAAGCTCAATGTAAGGCAAAAGTCTGATAGTGCAAAACAGCAATGTACTTATAAGGTTTGCTTTTCAGACGTTGACGGAGTCATAACTCGTCATCCTTGTTCCTTAGATTCTGCACTGCTTGTGAATGTGGTGAAGAAAATGAATGGTGAAGACTCTCTGAAGGGACTTCGTTTTAAACTGCAATCCATAAGCTACGCGCAATCTGTCATTGAAGACTTTCCGACAATGTCAAAAATAATTCTCAATGAGGATGGTTCTCTTGAAGCGACCTGTGCTTCAAAAGATGGAAAGACTTGCAATCATCTTTATGCTCAAGTGGTTGTATCCAAGAAGTTTTCAATAGAGCGATTCCTAGAAGAAGAAGGTTCGACTTGGGTGCCGGAAAGTTACTATGTTAGCATCGATGAAAATAATTTCGCCAAAGATTTTGAAATGGCTTTACTGCTGGCCTCTATTTTTGAAAGGAGTCTTAAGCACTTCTATAGGGGAAATGAGGTTGATTCCTTGATTCCCTTTGAAATGTGTTATGAAAATGGTTTTGCGGTTCCCTGCGGATTGTCCCCAAAGGAGCGTGATATTGTGAAGAAAACAGTTGAGAATTATGGGGATACTTTAATTGCTGTTACTTACCAAAAAAGTCTAACAATGAATGCTTTTGCTTATGATGGAATGACTAGCAAGCATTTTTGCAAATCCCAGGACGGAATTCATTGCAGTGAATTGTATGCGCTAGTGAGGGAGAAAAATGAAGAATTAGAGAAGTTCTGTAAAATGCTTGAAGAAAAAAATGTAAAACATACATGTGCCGGAGCGATGGATTTGTGTTACGCTGTAGGTTCTAGAATGGCTTTGTATCGCTTTAGCACGAAGGATTTATATGCGGCAAAAGAAGAACTGTCGCATGGAGATATAATGCCGAGCAGCGATGGGATGTTGTACAAAAAAGACGGAACATACCTAGGTTTCGAAAAAAACTCATCGCTGATGTGACAATGCCGCTTCCCGCGGGAATACGTTAATATTTGAGTTTATCGTGCAATCCGCACTTGCTTTACGGTGCCGTTCTTCACGGAGCGGAGCATGTAGACGCCCTGGACTTTGATATCGCTGGTATTCTGGAGTGTTGAAACGGCCTCGTCGATAGTGTAGGCGCGCAGGCGGCCGAGTCGGACGCCGTTCAGGTCGAATACGTCGTACGCCTGGAGGGTATTCGCCTGCAGGTGGAGGCTGCTGCCGATTGCAATCGTGGAATCGGTAATAGTCGTGTCCCTCGCAGTGGTATCTTCCTGAAAATTGAAATATTCCTTGAGCCATGTCATTGCCGGGCGGTCTTCACCATCCCTGATGAGGCCGCAACAGTTAATCCCTGGGTTTGTGATGCATTGCATTAAGGATTGCCCATAGAGATAGCCCCATAGGGTGACTCCTACTACATATTCGGTTTCCATGAAAACAGGAATATGTTCCGCGAAGCAGTTTTTTTGAATACTGTCTATTTCATTGCTGATGTTGTATTCAGAAATGAGTAGAGGCGTTTCTGTTTTCTCGTAAATCTCCTGAAGGGCGTTCTTGAGCAAGTCTGGATTGTAGCATTTCATGGGGCCGGTTCCCATCACAATCAAATCGTTGCCTTCAAGTCCGTAGGCGTCAACTGGGGCCCCGTTGTTCTTGATCGTATTGATTAGGTCGATCCCTTCATTTCTTTCCCACTGGATTGTGTTGTAGTCGTTGTAAATGAGGATTGCTTGGGGCCAGCGTTCGCGGGCCATCTTGAATGCGGTGGTTATGAATTTATAGTCTTCGTTGTCGCCGCCAAGGGCTTCGATAATTTTGTTGTTGCTGCCTATTTGTGAATGGATTCGCCTGGCTTCACTGACCACGTTGATGTATTCTAGATCCGGATAACGCTCCGCAACGGCATCGAACCACGCGGTAATGGCTTCTTTTGTTTTGTCCGCACTAAGGTCTCTAAGCCAAGAAGGGTTTCCCGAAGCCCATAATAGGGCATGAAATTTGAATGTAGCCTTGTTCTCTTTTGCCCAGTTGTAGGGGATGTCGCATTCGGAAAAATCGAAGGTGCCGCGAGTTTGTTCGACGGTTCGCCAAGTGCATTGCCTTTCTGGGGTAATCTGATTCCAATAAGTCCCGAAGTCAGAAGGGACAGGCCCTTCGACAGTTGTACTGCCGAGGAACTTTGCCGCACCGTCGGCAAGGCCAAGGGCGAAAACGCTACTCACGGCCACACACAAAAGGGCCACAGGCGCAATTTTTAAAATTCTAGAAGTCATAGCTATCCATTATAAACATATATTCCCTTTAGGGATAAATTCCCAGGGTTGCGCTGTTTGTCGTGGATAATACGTCAATATGCAAAAAGGAACCTTGCGGTTCCTTTCTGCCTGAAATGTCGATGAAATTAATCGTCGTTTTCGTTGCCCGAGGGCTTAGCGCAGCGGTCTCTCGACCAGTTGGTCTGCTTGAAGCAGGCGCTTCTGGTGTAGCAACATCCGTTGGCGTTGTTAGCTGTTTTTTCGCATTCGCAAGCAATACCGTCGTTGTTGCCATCAGCGTCAACAAGTTCGCCGCTAGCGCAGACCACCATAAATCCCTCACCATGGTAAACATTGTTGATGCAGGTCTGCAGGGTGTTGTGGCATAAGCCGAAGTAGGTTCCCAGGGCGTTGCACGATACGCGGCGCGTCTCGTTAGTAAGGTCGAATTCAAAATCTTCCACGCGTTCTTCAGGAGCGGAGACTGGTTTGTGATTCGTCCAGTTGTAGCCGTGAACTTCTTTCGCTGCCATCTTTTTACTAGGAATCAGGTCCTTCCATTTCTGTTTCGTCTCGAAACTCCTGAACGGCGGGTAGTCGGGGTCTTCGTCCTTGAGAATTTGTTTGCAACGTTCCTCGTTGTAGCAGGGGTTTGGATTGGAAGGCGCTCCGCCCATTGGCTCACCCCAGCAGGGATCACAATTCGAACATTGATCCGTGTCGCATTCGTTCTCCATCTTCTGTGGATCGGTGCCTTCTCTACAAGCGACGGGGCATTGGTAATACTCCTTGTCGAGCGGGTCGAACTTGTTATGGAGCCTTTCCCATTGCCCGTCGACGCACCTGTACATGATGGCGTTGTTGTTGATGTCGTTGTCGCACCTCAGTTCTCCGTTAAGGCATTCGCCGCAGATGGCCTTGTCGGTACGGCACGACTTGTTGCCGCATATGGAAACGGCCTTCTTGGCTTCGCCGGCGACGCATTCGTAGACGGTTCCCTTTCCTTCGTCATCGTTGGTGCATGTGTGTTCGTAGTTCGTGCACTCGCCGCAACCGTTGTCGCGCGGGTCGCAGGATTTCCCGTTACAGCTCTCGGTTACTTTCTTGCCCTTTTCGCAGTGGGTGACGGTCGCCTTGAAGTTCTTGTCCTCGGCACAGGTCTGCACGTCGTCGAGGCATTCGCCGCAGTCTGTGCCCTCTTCGTTACAAGAGACCGTGCCGCACGAGCGGTTCACGACGATTCCTTTTATGCATTCCTTGACAATGCCGATACTTGCGGGGCTGTTGGAACAGGTGCTCTTGTAACTGTCGTCGCATTCGCTTTCGGCAGTCGGAATGTCGTTTGCACATTTCTTGGTTACGATGTTACATACGGAACCGATGTCGCAGATTTCTTCACTGCAGACGCAGATTCCGTCCTTTTCCTTGCCGCCCGATGCTTCGCAGAGCTTGACGAAGTTCTTGAGGTCATCTTCTGAAGCCGACGAACTGCTCTTGGTGCTGGAGGAACTCTTCTTGCCCGAAGAGGATGATTTAGCCTTGCTCGACGAACTTGTCGTGCTGGTGTCTTCGACGGGGCGCCACTTGTTTTCATCGCAAAAATATTCTGCGTCCTGTTCCTTGGCATACACGGTATCGCCTTGGTTGTCCTCGTCGCAGGTTCCCAGTTCGTAAATTGAGTTTACTTCGGTGATGACCTTACGTCCGGAGGAATCGTCATCGCCGCAGGCAGTGAAAAGGAATGTTGCGCCGAGCAGAGCAACACCGGAAATAATGAAGGCTGATTTTTTCATGTCGGCTCCGTTTTTGCTGTGAGGCTGTTTAGTTTAGGCTCATTTCTCTTGCTAGTTCGATAAGCGTCTGTACGCCGAAACCGGTGGCGCCGTATTCGGTGTACTTCCACTTCTTGGTTGTAAACGCGGTGCCTGCGATGTCCCAGTGGGCCCAGGCGGTATTCTCGGGTACAAATTCCTGCAAGAATAGTGCTGCAGAAATTGCTCCGGCGTCGCTGCCCGTATTCTTGAGGTCGGCGAACTTGTCCTTGAGCGCGTCGGCGTATTCTTCTTCGAGCGGCATGCTCCAGAACTTTTCGCAGCAGGCTTCGCCACAGTTGATGACCTTCAGGGCCAAATCGTCGTCGTTGCTGAAGAATCCGGTGATGGCGTAGCCGAGAGCGCGAACCATGGCTCCCGTGAGGGTGGCGATGTCGATGATGTGCGTTGCCCCGATTTCACCTG
>Ga0247611_10006639_pt1 | contig 14753 bp, 6 predicted proteins | sample 177DNAGHGhighgp2_FD_192422 | JGI IMG/M metagenome (GOLD analysis project Ga0247611, IMG submission 192422) | Sheep rumen microbial communities from Palmerston North, Manawatu-Wanganui, New Zealand - 1770 DNA GHGhigh gp2 | ecosystem: Host-associated > Mammals > Digestive system > Stomach > Rumen ...
AATTAATTCTGTGCGCCTTTCCAATGACGGGCGTCTGCTTGCAGTGAGCTATATCAGCGAGAATGCCGCCACCTCAAGTGGAAGGGTAAAAATTTATGATATAGAAAACAAGCGCTTTTTTTCTGTTCCCGAAAAGGGCTTGAAGGAGGCTCTTGTAGTTGCGGTACCTGGCGAGCCACTAAGTGAGTTCTCAACACGGGACGCGGAGCGCGCACTCAGTGAGCTCCCAACACCCTCCGCCCCCGTCTGCTACTATCTGGTTGGTCAAAAATATCTGGCTCAGCACTATTCAATTTATATAGCAAAGATAAACTTTAGTGAGGACGGACGAAGCATAAAAGCTCTTGAACCTTGCACAGAAATTCCTATGCCTGTGGAAACAAACCCCTTTGCATTTACTGCGCTTGGTGACGGAAGCTTTGCTTTCTTAAAAAAAGAGGGCTTAAAATATAGTTTGTGTATTGCTTCGGTAGATGGCTGGCTGCTTAAGGAATTTGCTTTTGAAGAGGGAATGTCGGTCAGGTCACTTGCCTACAGTGAGAAAGAGAAATGCTTCAGCTTCTCTTATGCCAGAAAGAATACGATGCCGCGGCCAGGGCTTTTAAACGTGGAGTCGGGCGAACTCAGACTTTTTAATCAGGATATTTCCGGCGGTGTATTTGAGCCGGTTTTAAATGAAGACGACATTGTTTATATAGGAAAGTTTTATCGTCAGAATCGTCTATTGAGTATAAAAAATATAAATACTCAAGAATGGCTTTCTTCCAGTCTGAATCAAAATACAATTCAAGATTCAGTTGATGTAGAAAATTTACCATTCAAGGAAGGCAGACAATTCAATACAACTTTGCCTTCAAAGTCATATAATCCTTTCCCTTATTTAACGCAGGGAATTTTTATTCCGGTCAGTACTTATCAGACAGAATACTTTGGAATAAATGCAGATTATGTTTCCAATGCGGGAACTTCATACCTTGGTTTTACCTGGCTTACTGCAAATCCATGGACAGAAGGCTCTTCTGATTTATATCTTTTTACATCAGGCTGGAATGCACTTTCAAATGCAGTGGGACTGGAGCTTCAGATTAAAAAGGGTACAGCAACATCTCTCTTTTCAAGTCAGCTGGATATAAAATCTGAATTTGATTCTAAGGGCTGGAAAGTGAGTGGCGGAAATTTAAGCCTTTCGTCAAATGTTTATGCAGGCCGTATTTCTTCAATATCTCTTTCAAATTCATCCGAAGCTTATATCGGCAGACAGGAAACTCGTTTTCCAGAATATTATGAAAATCCGGAAAGCGAAAATTATAAGAGTCTGCCGACTATTGCTTTTTGGGACAAAGAAATCTTTGGTATTACAGCTCCTCAGGATGATATTCTTTATTATAAGCTCTTGAATATTACATCAATCAACTATTCTAATATCAGACGCTGGGGACCAGGTCGCTTTGAATATGCAGGTTTTTCAGCCGGCTTGATTTTTGGTGCAAGATATGATGCTTCTCTGGAAGAAGACAGCTTTACCTTTGTAAATGCCACAGCTTTTGGTGGAGAAGCAAAAATTTATATTCCTCATCTTCTTCCTTTTGAATCAAAATATGGTTATACCTATAATCTGCCGCTTCGTTTGACCGGCTTATTTCTGCCATCAGATTCAATTTATGGTTACGTGAAGCCTGAAAAAGTTTATGGCAGAGTTTTGTTTGACGCCCTTGCAGAAACAACACTTTTCAGCATGGATATTCAAAAGGCTCTTCCTGTAATAACAGCTTTATATATAAATGATTTTTATATTTCAGCAGGATATGCAGCAAGTGGAACTGCAGCCTATACTGGTAAGACTGGCTTTCAAAATAAATACTTAGGCACATATTTTTCTGATTTTGCCAGCGGCAAGGGCTTTTATTATGATTCAGTTTACGTAAAAACGGCTATGGAATTTACTCCCAATATAGGAGTTTTTGCAAGTTCTAACTACAAGATGACTCTGCTTGCAACTTACAGTTACGTTCTGCATAGTCCGGAGAATTTAAAAGCTGTGGAAAGGTTTAGAATGACTATAGGCTTTAACCTACAGTAATCTGACTTAAAACCTGGCCGATTGGCTCGTGAATTACCAGGCTTGCCATGCTGTCCTGAGGTGTGCTCGATTTATTGAGCAGAACAAGATTATCACCATGGAAATAATCAATTAAGCCTGCAGCCGGATATACTGTAAGCGAAGTTCCGCCAATAATCAGTGTGTCGGCAGACTTAATAGCCTTTACAGCTCCTTCAATTATCCTTTGATCCAGACCTTCTTCATATAAAACAACATCTGGTTTTATAAGGCCACCACATTTTTTGCAGTGAGGAAGTTTGTCCGGGGCATTCTCGCTTTCTATGATGATTTTTTCATCATAAAATTCATGGCAGTCCAGACAGTAATTTCGCAGGGTGCTTCCATGCAGTTCAAAAACATTTTTGCTTCCGGCCATCTGATGCAAGCCATCAATATTCTGAGTTACAACAGCCAGCAGCTTGCCAGCCTTTTCGAGTTCTGCAAGCTTGTAGTGGGCAGGGTTTGGTTTAATTCCCTGAGGTAAAAGCTTTGCACGGTAAAAACGGTAGAATTCAGGAGTATTATGATAGAAAAAAGATGCGCTGATTATTTCTTCAGGAGGATATTTCCACTGCTGATTATATAATCCATCTACACTTCGAAAATCAGGAATACCAGATTCGGTAGAAACTCCTGCACCACCAAAAAACACAATTGCTTTGCTTTTATTAATAATTTGTTGTAATATAGATATATTTGATGTACTCATAATTGGTCTCCTTATAATAAAAACGTTTTGTATAGTATAACTCATTTTTAATTAATGAAAAAGTATAAATAAGCCGATGTTTAAAAAGAGAGAATTTAGACAAAAGAATTTTTTCTAATAGAGGGATTAGATGGTAAATACGAAAAAAAGTTTACTAGCTGTAATTCTTATTATGCTTCTGCCCGTCTGCATTTTTGCCCATGGTAAAAAAGATGTAGAAGAAATCAGCGTAGATAATATGAATAGCTGGCAGGAGCAGTTTGACCTGGAAAGCCGCAAACCTGGTAAGTATAATATTATGATTACTGCCCGGGATCTTGGCGGCAATGTTCATATTGAAGGGCCGCATAATATTTATCTAGATCCTAAATCAGACCTGCCAATTTGTGGAATTACAAACCCATACCCAGACATGCGCGTTGTAGGTAACCTTAATATTGTAGGTACCTGTGTTGATGATGATGGAGTTTCGCGCGTAGATTTAGTTCTTGATGAAGGAACCGACATTGAAAAGCATGTAACTGCTGAAGGAAAGGAATTCTGGTCATATTATCTGGATACCAACGACCTTGAAGAAGGCCCTCATACTATTAAGGTAATTGGTTATGATATTAATGACATTCCTGTTGTAAGTAATCCTACTAAGGTTACCTGGCAGCTTGACCGAAAGCAGCCTGTTACAGAAATCCAGGATAAGACAATGGGTATTCTTGTTTCTGGAACCGTTAAATTTGACGGAATTGTTTCTGATGGAAACGGAATCAAGGAGCTTTATTATTCTACAGATAATGGAGAAAACTTTGTTCCTGTAAAGTTTGGCGGAAATAAAAATAAAGATCTTTGTGATTTTACCGTTGCAGTAGATACAAAGAAATTTTCTGATGGACCTGCTGTTTTGTGGTTTAAGGCTATAGACCGGGCTGGTTCTGTAGGCTTGTATTCCTTCCTTTACTTTATTGATAATACAAAGCCAGATGTAGCAATTGTTTACCCTGCTGACGGACAGGTTATGGACGGTAAGTTTACAGTTGCAGGTTATGCAAAAGATACAATAGGTGTAACTGAACTTTCATGGACATTTGGAAGTCAGTCTGGTGTTTTTGATTTAATTTCTGGTAACCCATATTGGGCGGTAAATGTGGATACAATTGGTCTTAAAGATAAGGCTGTAAAATTTATAATTCATGCAAAAGACCGTGCAGGTAACGTTGTAGATGTAACACGAAATATTCCTCTTAATCAGGAAAATGATAAACCTCTTGTTGCAGTTTCTGAGCCTGTAAACGGACAGAATTTTGGTGATTCTGACCCGCTTTTTGTTCGTGGTATTGCAACAGACCCGGAAGGTGTAAAAGAAGTACGTATTCAGCTTGATTCAAATGAGCCAGTTATTCAGGAAACAAAGGGTGTTTTCTATTACAACCTTTGTTCTGCAGAAGAGCTTTCGGCTGGAAATCATAAGGTTACAATTACTGCAGTTGATGTAAATGATGTAGTTGGAAATCCTGTAGTAGTAAATATTGTTTCTCGTGGGCTTGCACCTCTTTATTCGGATGCAAAAATCACAAGCGGAAAAGAAGCCACTGAGTTTACAAACGGAATGGAGATTCATCCGGAAAGTGGAAAATCTTTCTCTGTAAATATTTCTTCTGGAGTTGGAATTGTAAAGGTTTCTTCTAAGCTTAGCTGGGGTGATTCTGGTCTTTCAGAAACTTCTCTGGCTTTGAAGAATGTTGCTTCTTATAATTTTACTCTCCCGATTGGTGCAGAAAGTGCAAAGGGAGTTATGAATCTTGAGGTTCAGGCAGAAGATATTATTGGCCGAGTTTCTACATATCGTGCAGTTTACTATGTTACAAATACAACTGTGGTAAAGTCAGAAGAGCCTGTTGTTGTATTTGACGACAGCACTGTAGCAGAAGACGGTTCTATCATAAGTAATCCTGAATTCCCTGTTACAGGTTATCTGCTTGGGGCAAATGCGGCCAGTGCTGAGCTTGTACCAGCCACAAAATTTGCTAAGGTTGAACTTGAAGGAAACTTAATTAAGCTTATTCCACAGGATGCAGTTGGAAGCTCAGAGCCTGTTGTTGTAAGAATTAAGACAGATAAGGGAAAAACTGTTGATTCCCGGGAATTACGTTTCCGTGCAGATACGGCACTTCCAGAAATTACGATTAATGAATATTCAGATACGAAGGCTTTAAATGGCAGCGAAGGTTCACTTACAATTTCTGGTAGGGTAACCTGCGAAACTGGTGTTGGCGGACTTAAATATAGGGTTATGTCTGCTCTTGTTGATATTCAGAAGGGCATTATTGCTTCTGTAACAGGACCTGCTGCAAATGAAGATTTTACCCCTGTAAGTATTGAAAAGGACGGCAGCTTCCGTTTTGATTTCGATCCAGATGCATATGGAAATGGTCTTCATATTGTAGAACTTATTGCCGAAAGTGCAGGCGGTAATCAGATTGCAAAGGCTTTTGCCGTAAAGAATATTCCAGAAGTAGAAGAACAGAATGGCAAGATGCCAGTTCCAAAGGCACCTGCTGTTTACTGGGCAGATGGTCTGGATGTTTATGCCCTTGCTATTTATCAGGGTGAGATGGAAGAAGATTTTGCAGTATATCCTCGTTCAGAAATGAATGAAGGAAACAATCCTGTAACCTTTAATTCTGCAACCGCAGAAGGTAAGGCTGTTGCAGGTAAGTTTACTGCTGTAAAAAAGCCGTCTCTTTCTGCTCATATTGCAAGCATTAATGATGCCGATTATTTCAGCGGAATGCCGGTTACTCTTGGATATGCATCTAAGGACATCGCAACAATCCGCCTTTATATAGACACCGGAGCAGCTGTTAACTCCGTAAGCTTTGAAATTACCGGCGACGAAATTGCCGGTGGTGCTCTAACTCAGAAGGGGGCTGCAAAACTCATTAAACCAAGTGCCGATGCCCCAATGCGCTGGATTGCAGAGATTCCTGCAACAAATCTTCCATCCCGTGTGAACAAGCTCAATGCTGTTATAAAGGCAGGCGCTCTTGAACAGACAGTAAGCGGTTCATTTACAGTAGTTCGTGCAGCAGATGATTCACGTGTAAATGACAAAGAAGGCTTCTATCCAATGGCCGCAGCAGACACGGAATATGACGAAGTAGACAATAACTACATTTTAAGCAATGGTTCAAAATTCTATTATTATGCAAATTACAATGCTCCGCTGCGTGTAGAACTTGTTTCTCAGACAGCAGGTCTTGCAGCAGAAGCCGATGGAAATCTTATTACTCTTTATGCAGAAAAGGACGGAATCTATAAGAACGTAGTTGTTCGCATCACAGACCGTTTTGGCGATACATACAGTTCGGCTCCTCTCAACTTTATAGCAAATACAAGTCTGCCAGAGCTCAACCTTGTTACACCGGAACTGTTTCAGTGGGTAGGCAACACGCTTAAACTTTCAGGTACTGCGGCTCATCCACTTGGAATCCGTTCCGTAGAATACTCACTCAACGGCGGCGATACATGGGAAGCCTTTGATCTTTCAAAGAATACAAACAGAGTTGGAATTACCTTTAGCAAGGATATAGATATTTCTTCAAGCTACGATGGTTTGATTAGAATTAATGTTCGTGCTACCGATACATCTGGTCACGAAATATCAGTTCTTTCTTCCGTTTATAAGGACGTAACACCTCCAGAAGTAAGAGTAGTTGAACCTCTGGATGTAGATGTGGTAAACGGTGAAAACCTCATCGTATTCGAAGCAAAAGATAACGGACTCTTTGCAGGTGCAGAATATATTGCGCCTCCAGAAAAGGGTAAGACACAGGTTCGCCTGCCTCTGGAAAAGAATCCTCTTATTTATACTCATATTGGTACACTTGAAGCTCCTATCAGCGATGCAATGTCCTTTGTATTTACTGATGATGCCGGAAACTCAACTCCAGTTGAAGCCTGGATGTTCAGCATCGACAGTGAATCTGACCTTCCGCGTGCAGAAATCCACGTGCCGGAAGACATGCAGGTTATTACCCGCGACTTTACAATTTCTGGTGTAGTTTACGATGATGATGGAGAATCTTCTATCTTCTATAAGATTGATGATGGAGAATACAAACAGGTTTCTACAAACGAAATCTACAAACAGCCTGATTCTTATGCAGAGTACAAGCTTAATACAAGCTTCTCAATTGATGTACCTCTGAGCACAATGACAGACAACGAGCATACAGTTACTGTTTATGCAGTTGATGTTAATGGCGTAAAGGGACCTGAAGTTTCACGTACATACCGCATTTCTTTGGAAGAGCCAAAGGGTGCTGTAGAAAAGCCTACAATTGATACTTCTGTTCGTAACATTGTAACAATTTCTGGTTGGGCAAGCGATAAGAACGGAATTGCAAATGTAAAGGTTTCTCTGGATAACGGTAATACTTATAACGAAGCCGTTGGAACAGAAAACTGGAGCTACACTGTAGATACTCGAGCCATTCCTGGCGGAACCCAGGTTGTATTCCTTAAGGTAACAGACGGCTATGGTATTCAGGGACTTTACTCAAGCCTTATCAATATTGATAACAATGCTCCTGTATTGAACCTTGAACTTCCTCTTGATGATTCAACTACAACAGGTATGCTCTTCTTCTCTGGTTATACTTACGACAATGTTGAAGTAACAGATTTGTATATTACAATCCGTAACCTTGAAAAAGGTTCTTCTCCAGTAGTGAAAGACCTTAAGATTGACCGAATTATTGGTGAAACAATTGATATGACAAACCTGACTGATGGCTTCTACAATGTTGAGCTTACTGGAAAAGATAAGGCAGGAAATACTTCTAATGTCAGCCGCAATATTCACCTTGAAAAGAATGTTGCTCCTGCTACTGTAGATATTCTTTATCCATTGAATGGTGAGCACAAGAATGGTATGTTCACGGTTTATGGTCAGGCAGAATCAGAAAGTGATATTTACTACCTCAATCTTTATATTGATGGAAAATATGTTGCTGAAACTACCCTTACAGACTGTGGCTTCTTTAAGTTTGATCTTGGACCTGGAAGCATTGAAGATGGTGAGCATACATACCATGTAGATTCAGTTCTTGCTTCAGGTAAGACTGTAAGTTCAAGAGAGCAGACAATTACCTATAGTTCAGTCGGCCCTTGGATTACTATTGAAAACTTTACGTATGGCGACTTTGCTACAAACCGTCCATATATTCGTGGACAGGCCGGATACTCTATCAGCGAAGATGAACTGCTCTTCTCTAAGACTAAGGAAGCAACTCCTGAGCAGAAGGCCGCAACAGCCGCTAAGAAAGTAGAAAAGATAGAGTTAAGCTTTGATAATGGAAAGACCTTTACAGAGCTTTCTAAGAATGAAAAATGGATGTATCGAATAGAAAATCAGGATATTGAAGAGGGATATCACTTCTTCCTTATTCGTGCCACAATGAAGAACGGAGAAACTGCAATTACCCGTACAATCATCCAGATTGACAATACTGCACCTTCTATCCGTTTGATTGCTCCTATGAAGGGTGGCCGATACAATCAGATTCTTAATGCATCCGGACTTTCAAATGATGATGTTCAGCTTGAGAATGTAACAGTAACACTCCGTAAGGGTGATAAGTCTTCTTATGAGGTTCCTTCATTTATTCAGGGTCTTTATGTAGACTTCCGTTTCTGGGGTGCAACACTCTTTGCAGTCGGTGCCGGACTTACCTTCTTTGATGATGTTGTAAAGGTACAGGCTTCTTACGGACAGTTTACACAGCAGCAGCGCGACGCAGTTTCTAACGTATTCGGTCGTGAGCTTACAGACCTGCGTTATGGTGGACAGGTATTGTCAGGAAAGATTCTTGCAAATGTATCTTCTATACCATTCAGCTACTTCCTTGGTCACGACTGGGACTGGCTTTCTGCACAGATTGCAATTGGTGCCGAATTTGCATGGTTCAGCCAGACAAACTCTGGACGTCCTCAGATTCTTTCAGCGGTACTTACACAGCTTGAGTTCCCAAGAGTTAAGATTCCGAACGTAAAGATGTTCAGTACATTCTCGTTCTATACAGAAGGATCTTTGTGGTTCATTCCAACTGATGTTTCTAGTGTTGTCAAAATTGATAATCTTATTCCACAGATTTCCTTTGGTATAAGAACTAATATCTTCTAGTGTAAAGGAGTTAGGATGTTTTGTAGAAAACTGAAAGCTTTATCTGCCTTAATTCTGCTTTCTATTTTTTCCAGCAAGGCTTTTGCACTGGAAGAATATGTTAGTGAAATTTATAAGCAGATAGATTCTTGTTTTACCGCTAAAGATGAAACAAAATTGAATGATGTACTTTCAAAAAATACAAAAGATAAGTATTATTATTTAATTGAAAATTATACCCAGAAAAAAATCCGTCGCTTAATCGTAAATAATGATTATGATTTTGCAATGGAAGCAACCCTTGTACTTATTGAGAATAATCTTGATAATGAAGAAGCGGTTGAAATGTATTCGGTTATTTCAGATGCCTATGAAATTCAGCGTAAGCATGAAGCAGAGCTGGAATATCAGAGACAGCTGGAGCTTGCCCGAATAGAAGCTGAAAAAGAGAAGCAGCGCGGTAACGTAGAAAAAGAATATGTTTCTGCAACCAAAACCTCTGGCGGGGCTGTTTATGTTACAGGAAAGGAAACTAAACTGACCAGCTACAACTGGAAGGCTGCTTTGGGAATGGTAAACCTTCTGCATCTTTTTGATGCACAGGGAGAAATCAGTTCCTTCCATTATGGTGTTTCATTGGATTTCAGATATGAATATACTCTGGAAAACAAAATGATTATTGGAACTGATGCTTTTGCAGGTTTCCAGTTCCTTGGCTTTGCAGAAGATGACAAGCTTGTACCTCTGATTGGAGATATTGACCTGGCTCTGAAGGCTGCTTTCCCACAGGTTTCACAGAAGCTTTTCTTTAGAATGGGATTTGATTCTTTGATTGCGGGAAAATCAAAAACCGCACCAGATACTCAGTGGGTTGTTGGAAACTTCTATTCTCCGACTTTGGGTATAAAGTTTGAACGCATACCTCTTGGAGGGATAAAAGTTGATTTGGGAGCCGACTGGCTTGCAGGTCATTTATTTATGAAAGATGTAACAGCAGCGGGTGCCGCTTCTTTGAATGTGGAAATACCATTTGCTGAAATGGAAAAAGTTAAGTTGAATTTCAACTTTGGTGTAAGGGATAAGTTCTTCCTGAAAAAAGATGGACTTGAAAACAGAGCAAGCGTAATTATGGCTATTGGAGTAGAAAATGTTATTAGATAAGCTTAAGAGAATTGTTATTGCATTGTTAGTAGTCTTCTTCACAACTCAAGTTTTTGCGGCAACAACAGATTTGGCCGTACGCTTTTTGGATAAAGCAAATGAAGCTTTTGAAGAGGATAATATTGAAGATGCCTATAAATATGTAAACCAGGCTCTTGCAGTGGCAAAAGATGAGAGTTCTCAAATGAATGTAATTTACTTTGCACAAACTGTTTACAAGGTAAAGTTACAGCAGCTGCAGGAAAAATATGATGATATGGCACTCATCGATATTAAGATGAATCTTGAAAAGTATCCAAATGTCGAAAGTACTTCTATAAAGAAACTTATAAATCAGATTGAGAAAGATCAGGAAAATAAAGAAAAGGCTGCTCAAAAGGCAGAAAATGCAGCTCAGCGTAAGGTAGAACAGGAGCGTTTTGAAGCCCAGCAGGAGTCTATGGAAGCTCAGTCTAAGGCTATAAAAGAACAGGCCGAAGCAATGAAAGAGCAGGCTCAGGCAAATAAGGAATCTGCTGCTGCAATTAAGGAACAGGCTGAAGCTCAGAAGCAGAATATAAAGAGATGAAGGAAGCCTTTGAAAATCTTGGTACTTCATTCAGTGAAAATGCAAAGGAACAGAAGCGCTCTACCCGCGTAATTGCCTTCTCTATTATTGGTATTGCTATTCTTATAGTCTTTATTGTAATTCTGATTATGGTTATTGTCCGCAAGGCGGCTAAGGCTTCGCAGATTCAGCAGGAGCAGTATGTTCAGGCCTTTAAGATGCTTGCTGCAAATCAGAATCAGACAAACCGCCTGATGCTGGGGGGAATTACAGACCTTTACAGTGGCAATCCTTCGCTTAGAATTGCAGGTTCTTCTACCTGGGCTCCGGCTGCGGCACTTCCAGATGTAACATTTTCTGAGGAAGATGAAGAAGAGCTTAAACAGCTTGCTGTAAAATGTGAAGAAATTGGACAGCAGATTGATAATGTTACTGGCCGTAAAAATAACTCAAAGAACGTATCTGAGCTTGTTTATAAACTTTCTATACAGCTTGGTTTACCACAGGGAATGGCAATGCTTAACTTCTGTGCCGCTATGATTTATGATGCCGGCTTCCTTGCAATTGACCCTGACTTGCTTGTTGCAACACAGCTTACAGATGAAGAAAAACAGGCAATAAAGGAACACGTTAATCTTGCAGAAAAGCACCTTGAATTTGTTCCAAAGAAGTATTGGAGTGTATTTGAGGATGCGGCTATGAAGCATCATGAAAATATAGACGGTACAGGATATCCTCATGGCTTAAAGGGAGATGAAATTCCTCAGATTGCCCGCCTTATTCGTGTAGCAGAAAGTTATGTTTCACTTTCAAGCAGACGAAGCTATCGTGGTGCTATGGATAAGGAAAGTGCCATTGATGCTTTGAAGCAGCAGGAAGGTATGTACGATCCAGAGGTTTTGCAGGCACTGGACAAGATTGTATAATGGATTGACGAGTTAATCCATATTAAATATTTACATAAAATCTGCCGATAAAGAGAGTATGAAAAAATCACTTTTTTGTACTCTCTTTGTTTTTTTAACTGTGCTTACTTTTGCTGATGAAGTAAAGCCTTTGTACCGTCTTCCCGAAAAAAATCCTGTTAGTGCGCAGGAAGGGGAAGCTGAGCATGAAATATTTCTTGTAGGCTCTGATGACGGACTTTTTAGGGTAACTAATAGAAATTCTGCAATTCCTTTATGGACTGAGGGGCGCGTAGACCAGCTTTTGCGTGTAGCTTTGCCAGATGAAAGTGGTGTAACAAAAGCCGCCTGGCTTATGCGTACTCAGAAAGGTGTTTTTTATACAAATGATTTAAAAACCTTTGAAGAAAGAGATAAGGGACTTCCTTTTCTTACAATCAAAAAGTTTTCAGAAGGTAAGACTACTCTAGAGCTGCAGATTCAGGAATTAAAGGATATAGCTGTAAACCCTCTTAATAACAGTCAGGTGGTAACAGCAACAAAGGACAGTGTTTATTATAGCAGCGACGGGGGCCTTTCCTGGCAGAGTCTGAGTTCTATGAGCAAGAATTCTCCGGGTATAAAGGCTGTGGCAGTTGCAACAATAGAAGATCAGACAGTTGTATTTATGTCTCATCCTATTTTTGGCCTTTCTTACATACTGCCAGATAAGCCAAAGCCTGCCTGGACAGATATAGATGCGGGCTTTGAAAAAATGCCTTCCCTCACTTCGCCAGACGAAATTGCTGATATTCTGCCGGTAGTTCGTACTAATGCTGATGGTTCTGTCTATACAGAAATTTATCTTTCTCAAACCTATATGCCGCGTATCTACCGTCTGAACTGGCAGGAAAAGCAGGCTGAATTAATTTATACCGGCTCGGAACCAACAGATGTAACAGATGGTCTTACAACAATAGACAATGTACTTTTATACACAAAGCTTGAAGGTTTTGGCGCAATAGATTTGGATTCTCTTCAGAGTCCGGGAACTCCTAGTCAGGAAAAAGACTGGCACGATGCTTTTTCTGCTGTGCCGGGTATGATAAATACTGCCTGGGTTCCTCAGTCTCGAAGTGGCTTTGCGAGAGGTCTTCAGTTAAATGAACTCTGGCTTCTTTATCCTGGTACTGTAAATTCTCCTTATGCAGAAATTGCCAACGGGCGAAAGAGTATTTACGCTTCGGCATACCAGTGCAGCTTCCCTGAAGGAGTAGCAAAATTTAAGAAGATTGTAAAAGACCGCAATATGAATTCTATTGTAATTGATATGAAGGATGACTACGGCTTTTTGCGATATGATTCTCATGATCCATTAGTTCTGGAAAAGTGTTCAACCTCAGGCTATGCAATTAAAGATCTGGATAAGTTCATTAAGGAATTTAAGAACGAAAATATTTATCTGGTGGCGCGAATTGTAACCTTTAAGGACCGCTCACTTTCTAAATATAAAAACGGAAAATATGCTGTTTGGGATAAAAAATTAAATAAACCCTGGCTTGGAATTAAGGGCTCAGAAGATGTTCTTGATGAAGAAGGTAACCCGACTGGAAATAAAGAAACAACTTATTATGATGAACAGTGGGTAGACCCATATTCCGAAGAAGTGTGGGAATATAATGTTGCAATTGCAAAGGAACTTGTAGCCCGCGGTTTTGATGAAATTCAGTTTGATTATATCCGCTTCCCGACAGATGGTTTGAATCTTTATAATGCCCAGTACCGCTGGCAGGATAAGGGAATGGATAAGGAATCTGCCCTGATTTCTTTCCTTTCTTATGCAAGGGCAAATATTGAGGCTCCAATTGGAATTGATATTTATGGGGCAAACGGCTGGTATCGTAGTGGAACCAGAACAGGACAGGATGCAGAAATGCTTGCTGAATATGTTGATGTAATTGGGCCTATGTTCTACCCAAGTCATTTTGAGCAGACCTTCTTAAATTATGCACCTGTGGCTGACCGTACTTATCGTATTTACTATTATGGTTCCTTCCGCAATACAGTGCTTTGCCGTAACAGGGCAATTATCCGCCCTTGGGTTCAGTCTTTTTATCTGAATGTCAGTTACGACAGGCTTTATTATGATTCTGATTATATTAAAAAGCAGTTCTTTGGTGTAAGAGATTCTCTGGACCGCGGTTATATGTGCTGGAATAATTCCGGTGAATATGGTACAACTCCTCCAGATATAAACGAAACAGAGGCATTTATAGGAACAACAGCAGAAGCCAGCAGAGAATTCCGCAAGCCTGCAATTGGGGATGCAATGAAACCGCTTTATGTAGATTCAGATGTTTCAGTTCTTGACAGCATTTTGTATCCATATCGGGAAGAAGAAACGACAACATTCCGTCCCTTCCTGAAGGTAATGCCTTAAAAAGGAAATGTAATGACACCAAATCAGTATAGTCCGGAAGAACCAATTTCTTCTATCGCAACAGCTCTGGCACCTGCCGCCCTGGGAATTGTAAGGGTTTCTGGTAAAGGCTGCATTGAGCTGGTGAGTAAAGTTTTCTCGCGGCCAAAGGCTTTACTTGCGGCGGCAGGAAATACCCTTGTGTATGGTTGGATGGTAGATTGTCGGGTCAAGCCCTGCGATGTTTGCGAAGCAAACTCGGTCGACAATGACACAGAGGACTTGACCCGGGGAGCTAAAATAGACGAGGTCATGCTGGCTGTGTACCGTGCTCCAAGAAGTTTTACCGGCGAGGACATGGTAGAGATTTTTTGCCACGGTGGTCCTGCGGTTGTTATGGCGATTCAAAACTTAATGCTTAAAAGTGGCTTTCGTCAGGCTAACCGCGGAGAATATACTTTCCGCGCTTTTATTAACGGGAAAACAGATCTTACACGAGCTGAAGCGGTAAAAGAAATTATTGATTCGCATACCGATGTGTCGCGCTCTCATGCAGCGGGGCGGCTCGCAGGCTCATTATATAAAGAAATAGACTCAATTAAAAAGCTCATTATAGATACCCTGGCCGCTATAGAGGTGGAAATTGAATACCCGGAAGACGAAGAAACTATTGCCGACTCCTTTGACCGTGAAGATATTGAGACAGCGGCCAGCAGACTCCAGGCACTGGTGGATTCATGGCGCGGCGAAAAATTGTATCAGGACGGGGCCCGCG
>Ga0247611_10006640_pt1 | contig 14752 bp, 10 predicted proteins | sample 177DNAGHGhighgp2_FD_192422 | JGI IMG/M metagenome (GOLD analysis project Ga0247611, IMG submission 192422) | Sheep rumen microbial communities from Palmerston North, Manawatu-Wanganui, New Zealand - 1770 DNA GHGhigh gp2 | ecosystem: Host-associated > Mammals > Digestive system > Stomach > Rumen...
GAAAACGACGAAGTCGCGATAGTAGCATGTCAGTTTCAGACGGGAGTATTGTGAATCACTATTCACAACGACTTCCTTCAAGGGATAGTCCATTGGCACGAGATAGAGTTCCTTACCGATATCTGACACTTTTGTTTCCATTGTCTGATAGCCAAGGCATGTGATACGTATCTGCCTTGCTCCCTGCAAGTCAGGTAGGAACCCGTTGGAATCCGTCAAGCCAATCGGGTGGTTTTCCTCATCGAAGACCGAAGCACGTACAATCGGTCTACTGGATTCCTTGTCAAGGAGAATCGTCTGTGCTCCTGACGGAAGGATGGACACGAACAGGAAGAAGAAAAGTGCAATATGCTTTAACATAACCGGTATTTGTTTGTTTTGATTGACATAAAACTATAGCTGAATTGGTGGGAGAAAGACACCGAATTCTCTTGTATACCATAGATTAAAGCTATAGATGGAAATAACCAGACCTGTATATATTTGTGCCCTTTCTTCAGATGTAAAGTCATTATTACTCTCAATAATACTTATATAATTATTCACTAAACTAACTAAATCAGATGATGTTTCAACGTAATCCATCATGGCATCCATAAATAAACCCATGGTTTGGTTTACATTAGATGATTCGAAAGGGTAATTAATAAGATAGGTTTGGTAGCTAAAGCCATTTATTCCACAGCAACTGTCAACTTTGGCTATTCCACTGTAGTATAATTCACTAAACTCCTCACTCTCCAGATGATCATTATACCCTTCGCCAGGATCTGGCGGATCCAGTCCTGGAGGATCATTGTTCAATTCGTTATTGGAACCGCCATTAGGGAAAGAAGGATTTAACAAATTGTCTTCCAATATTTCATTATGAGCAATCCCTGTTACTAATAAACATTCCATCGAAGAAGGTATCATGATCTGACTATACAAAGAATCCCCAACGAAACTAATTGTGCTGGTATTACATGTCAGATAGTTCGAATTGTTACCAACATTTATAACATCATCAAAGGATATTTTCTCGCGGCAGTAGGATTTTACGTCATCAAAGAAATCGTCATCACTATTCATGGCAAGTAGTGCATCGACATCTTGTGCAGCTTTCCTTGAATAGGAGCTTCCTTGAGTTAAGACTGTTGCCAGATCATAGTATAGCTTACCATTTCGAATCTCAAAACTCTTACCGAAACCTACGGCACCACCGAAAACGTCTGCTCCAACCTTAGCAATTGTCTTCCATAATCTTGATATAAAACTACGGGTTTGTATATCCCTTTTTATCGAAGCATTGAAAGAAACAAGCTCCTGCAGCGTTTTGTTGTCATACTTGTTGGTGTTCATTTGTGGTGCTTCAATACAGGAAATAAGCTCTTCATCGGAGCTACACGAAATAAGAGAAAATGTACATGCTATTAGCATGAGCATTAATGATACTGTTAATAGCTTTTTCATAATTGTTAATAATTGGTCATTTTGCCTACTCGTAAGGCTTTTCGGCTTCCGCCCCTTTGTATCCAGTATGGTCTGGTTTCCTATAATACTCTTTCCACTCAAATTTGATACAGGAAAGACAATCCCACAGAAACAGATGCATCTATATTATATGGTTTAGATCCATACCGCAAAAATATATCGATCATACTATATTTGCAAATAAATAAAGGGGTATTAGTTCATCATAGTTCACATTAAGATGTTATAATATTTTAACAGGTCGGGAAAAACATCGATTTCATCGGTGTTTGAGAAGAATAATGTAATTCCTATTTATAAGGTTAGATGTTGGTCAGCCACTTCCACACCAGCATCACGGGTGTTCCCTCTTCCGAGCTTCTCATCAGGCACTGCTTGATAACATCTTTACTGACACTCATATAAATTATATTTAATAAGAACTATGTGGTTTTATAAAGTTTGGTTTACGAAGTTAGGTGTTTTCTATAAAACCCAATTAATAAAATCCGAACTTTAGCAATATTTTTACACTTTTTATGTTTTTGGATTCTACTTTCTTAGCAACCACATGGCGAAGAACTTGTCATAGACCTCATACACCCCAAGTGATGTGGTAACGAAGCTCTTTTCGAGCAGTCCTTTGATGGCAGCCTGTACACTAAGATAATTATTATTCTTTAATTATTATACTATAATAATCATTATATAATAATCTTTAGCGTTTCAGGGACATAAAAGGCATAGATGACAACAGTCTATGGCAGAGATGTGAAAAAAACAATGGGAAAATTTGGATGTTATAGTAGAAATATGTATCTTTGCCAGCAACTACGAAAATAGTCGTAACGAAAAAAGTCGTAATATGAAGAATCCCTTTAAATTCGGAACAATCGTCGAGGAAGAATACTTCACTGACAGAATAGAAGAGGTGGCATATATCAGTCGTTTCGTTGACAGTGCGAACCATCTTATCCTGATCAGTCCCCGTCGATTCGGCAAGAGTAGTGTAGTTGCGAAGGCTGTAAAACAGAGCGGTCGCAAAAGCATTACGGTAAACCTGCAACAGGTAACCTCCGTTGCCGATTTGTCTGTAAAACTGCTAAGAGAGTTCTTCAAGGTGCATCCGATAGAACGCATACGTCATCTGATTTCACACTTCAGAATCATCCCCACAGTAACAACAAATGCGATTACAGGCACGTTGGATGTTTCTTTCCAACCAGGAGTGGATGCATCGATACTCCTTGAAGATGTGATGGGTCTCATCGAGAAGGCTCATTCTCAGCAGGATAGAATTATTGTCGTGCTTGACGAGTTTCAGGAGATTCTCGACCTTGACCCACGCTTAGACAAGAAGCTGCGAGCCATCATGCAGAATCAGAAAAACATCAACTATATCCTGTTGGGAAGTCAAGAAAGCATGATGACGGACATTTTCGAGAAGAAGAAGTCACCGTTTTACCATTTTGGAGAACTTATGCGTCTTGGCAAATTGCCAAGAGAGAATTTTCACAAGTATCTGTCAGAGCGCCTAAAGGAATGCTTCCCTAACAATAGTAACGAGATTGCTGACCATATTCTGGATTATACTTTTTGTCACCCCTATTATTCTCAACAATTGGCAGCCAATGTATGGAATATCGGTGTTCTGCAACCGGAGAAGGAAGATGTCATAGGAACAGCCATCGATTATATAGTTACAACCCACGGACATGACTATGAGCGTTTGTGGATGAACTTCAACCGAACCAACAAATGGATATTGCAACGACTCGCAAAAGACGGGATGTTACAAACAGGAGAGCACCGAACGAGCACCATTTACAGTGCCCTAAAGCGGTTGCAGAAAGACGGCTATGTCATTTATACAAATCGTTACGAGTTGGAAGATCCTTTTTTCAGAGAGTGGATTATTAGGGGGATGTAATTCGTCTAAATCGTAGGGGAAGGACATAAAACGAGAACCACCCATCTGCCAGTTGTGACATGATGGGTGGCTTTTCGACATTTGGCAGAGCTCATAAGCGTGAAGAAACTGCGTGTTGGGAAGACCTAATAGGTATAGAGCTTGATGTGGAGAATTTTCCACTCACCCACACTGATGCGGGCATGACGACCTTGGTGGGTCTGGTCGCCATTATGACGGCGGAGATAGTGCATGGTGCCGTCAGAGGAGATGGAGACCTCATCGACTGACAGCAGACCGAGACGGGCTCCTCTGAACTTGGTAGTTGAGGCATTGGACTTTGTGCGTTCTCCTCCAGCTTCGGCAAAGCCATCCTCGCCTAATTGTTTCGATACGTCCTGTTGCTTCTCTGTGGATGTCTTAAAATCGATGACCACTCCACTGCCAGCCAAGAGGTATTCATATTTGCCAAGACGGATAAGCATGGCACCGCCTTCTGGCCAAGTGGAACCATCGGTGGCGCGTGAATCCCATGGTAGCGTGAAATAATGGCGGCATGTCATTACAACCCCCTTATCGTCTATGATTCGTTCCTTATCGTCTTGGTCGAAGAGTAATCCCCAGGAGCCATCGCCAATCGTTTTATAGGAAGTGAGATGGAATATTTGCGAAAGCAGGTCGTAGGCTTTCGTTACCGTTTCGGTTTCGTGATCAGAGGCTTGGTCGATAGCGAAAGGACTGAAGCCTAATGCCTGATGTTCACCGAAGGCATAAAGGGCACGCACACCGCTGTTCTCACAGCATCGACTCTCAGGAATGAAGAGTCGGTTCTTGATGCTTCCTCCATCTTGAGGACGTGAGGGCAAGGCGTATTGTGAAGCCCATGACTTGAAACCTGTATCGTAGATATCCGGGGCGAGGATGTCTATACTCGGAGCTCCTGCTTTCCAAATGTCTGCAAGGTGAGCCAGCGGACCGGCTGACGGGTATTCGCCCGGTTTGCGCCCCCGACTGTTCATGGCGGCATTCACATAGATGGGGATGTCGTGGATGCGTCTGACTGTCTGCGCCAGCTGTTCCACATAGCAGGCATAGTGCCAGGCCATGAACTTCTCGTCGGCATAGTCATCCGTGCCGAATACTTCACTCCATGATCCTTGCTTCTTGATGTTTAGTGCTTTGAGTAAGGCTTTGGGAACTGACTGCTGATGAGTTTTCTCTGCTAATGGCGAGTGATCGCGTGCCGATTCCAGCATGCCAATTTCGTTCTCTATCTGAATCATGATCACCACCTCGCGCTGAGGATCTTTTTGGGCGATATGCCGCATCAGTACAGAGAATGCCTTTTGGTCGGCCTGCAATACGTTGTCGCTGAAACACGAGGCAATCTCCAGTGGTTTCCCTTCGGCTGTCATTGCCCTTGGAAACCGTTTCACGTCGCGTTTGAACCACTCTGGTGTATAGCACGACATGGAGTTCTTCCAAGCTCCGAACCAGAGAGGAACAATCTTCAGTCCTTGTTGGCGAGCCACATCGATGGTCCTGTCGATAAGCGTGAAATCCATCTGACCTTCCACTGGCTCCATCAGTTCCCAATAAACCGGTACGAGCACGGTGTTCAGTCCTAACTGTTTCATGCGCGGCAGAACCTCGTCGATATCACCGACTGACGTAGCGGCTGAATTACTCAACTCTCCGCCAAGAATCACAAAGTCTTTTAACTGAGCATGGGCGCAAAGAGTCAAAAGCAGACTCATCAGGATGGTTGTTATTCTCTTCATGCAGCTATCGGTTAATCGTATTGTTGTTATTTCCTTCCGAAATCAGCAGGAATCTCGCCCCATTGGGCGGTTTCCCATTTGATGATGGGGTTGCGGAAGGTATGGGTGCGGAGCCAGTTCTCGGCACGAGCGATGATCTGGTGCAGCTGTTCTGTTTCGGGATTGTGGGGAAGGGTGGTCTTACAACGTTTCTTGTTTACCCAAAGAATGGCATTGTAGCTGTCGCTGTAGATGGTTTTGCATATTCCCATTTGCTGTTGCAAGGCCAGGGCGTGAACAATGGCCAGGAACTCCCCGATGTTGTTGGTGCCAAATACCGGACCGAAATGGAATACCTGCTGACCCGTGGCAAGGTCAATGCCTTGGTATTCCATCATGCCTGGGTTGCCGCTGCAAGCTGCGTCAACAGCCCATGCTGAAGCAATTACCTCTAAAGGTAAGGGCAGAACCGTATCATGACGGTTCTCCGGTGGATTCACGGGTTCTGTTGCCATAGTTTAAAGGGACTCGGTCTGAGGTCAAATCATAAAGTTCAAAGCTCAAAGTTCAAAGTTTAAAGGTCCTTACATCCTCTCAGGTACCTCGATACCCAGCAGGGCCATGCCGTTCTTGATGATCTTGGCTACGTTTCTTGCAAGGATGAGGCGGACTTGTTTCTTCTGCTCATCCGGCTCATTGAGGATGCTGTAGTCGTGGTAGAACTGGTTGAACACCTTCGTCAGCTCATAGCAGTAGTTGGCAATGCCGCTGGGCGAATAGTCCTTGCCAGCCTGTTCTACAGCTGCACCGTATTCGCTCATCTTCTGGATAAGCTCAATTTCCTTGGGAGCCACCCCTAGCCCCTCCATAGGGAGGGGAACACCAAGCGCCTCTCCTTCACCCCTCCTTATGGAGGGGTCGGGGGTGGCAGCTTTTCTTAGGATGCTGCGGATGCGGGCATGGGTGTATTGGATGAAGGGGCCGGTGTTGCCGTTGAAGTCGATGCTCTCCTCAGGGTTGAAGAGCATGTTCTTACGGGCATCCACCTTCAGGATGAAGTATTTCAGGGCACCCATACCCACGATGTTGGCAATCTCGTTGCGCTCCTCCTCGCTCATATCGGCGAACTTACCCAGCTCGATGGATGTCTTCAAGGCATCATCCACCATCAGCTGCATCAGGTCGTCGGCATCCACCACAGTACCCTCACGACTCTTCATCTTACCGTTGGGCAGTTCCACCATACCGTAAGAGAAGTGTACAAGTTCCTTGCCCCACTTGAATCCTAAGCGGTCGAGTAGGATGGAAAGCACCTGGAAGTGGTAGTTCTGTTCGTTGCCCACCACATAGATCATCTTGTCGATGGGGTAGTCGTTGAAACGCATCTCGGCAGTACCGATATCCTGTGTCATATACACGCTCGTACCATCGGAACGGAGCAGCAGCTTCTTGTCGAGTCCCTCGTTGGTGAGGTCGGCCCATACACTATTATCCTCATGGCGCTCGAAAAGACCGTTGGCCAGTCCTTCCTCCACCTTAGCCTTTCCTTTGAGGTAGGTCTGCGATTCATAATAGATCTTATCGAAGCTCACACCGAGTTTCTTGTAAGTCTCATCGAAACCGGCATATACCCAGTTGTTCATCTTCTCCCACAAGGCACGCACCTCGGGGTCGTTCTGCTCCCACTTCACGAGCATCTCATGGGCTTCCTTGATGAGCGGAGCCTCCTGCTTGGCTTTCTCCTCATCCATGCCCTGAGCCATGAGTTCCTTAACTTCCTCACGGTAGTGCTTATCGAAGAGCACGTAGTAGTCGCCAATCAGGTGATCGCCTTTCTTGCCGCTGCTCTCAGGTGTTTCGCCATTACCCCATTTCAGCCATGCCAGCATCGACTTACAGATATGAATACCGCGGTCGTTCACGATATTGGTTTTCACCACCTTGTTTCCGTTGGCAGCCATGATCTGTGCCAGCGACCACCCAAGGAGGTTGTTGCGTACATGTCCTAAATGAAGGGGTTTATTGGTGTTGGGAGATGAGTATTCAATCATGACCAACGGAGAATCGTCCGTAGCTGCTTTCTCTCCATAGTGCGGATCGGCATCGATGGTGTTCAGCAAATCCAGCCATGCTGTTTGCGAGATAACCAGGTTAAGGAATCCCTTAACTACGTTGAAGTCGGCTACCTCAGCGATATTTGCTTTCAGCCATTCGCCGATTTCCTGTGCCGTTGCTTCCGGACTCTTCCTTGAGAGTTTCAGGAAGGGAAATACCACCAGTGTGAGGTTCCCTTCAAATTCTGCTCTGGTCTTTTGCAACTGTACCATCTTCTCGGGTACATCCTGTCCATACAATGCTTTAATCGCCTCCATCACAGAGGCTGACAACTTATTCTCAATGTTCATATCGATATGCGCTTTTGAATTTGGCTGCGAAGTTACGATAATTTAGGCGGACTACCAAATAATTCAAAAAAAAAGTTTGGCGTGACATCTCGTCAGGCCAAACGAAAAAAGTATAATTATATTATGAAACGATGATAAGCTAACAAAATCGCTGCAAAGGTATGGCTTTTCTTTGAAACGACCAAATAAAAAGGAAAGAAATTTTTCAGATTCAAACAAAATCGTACAATAATTCTTCAAATTGAAACATTTATTCCTCTTTTTCAATGAAACGATAAAGTTTCCGGTAGAAGGGATGCTGAGTCAGCGTACTGGTATCTCCCAAGATGATGAGTTTCATGCGAGCCCTGGTAATGGCCACATTCATACGACGAAGGTCGCGCAGGAAACCAATCTGTCCTTCGGCGTTGGCGCGCACCAGTGAGATGAGGATGATGTCCCGTTCCTGTCCTTGGAAACCATCCACGGTATTGATGCTGATATGACTCCTGTACGGCTTGAAAAACGGGCGTTTCTTCACCTGTTGCCGCAGGTATTGTACCTGTGCCCGATAGGGTGAGATGATGCCCACATCGATATGCTCGTCAAGGATACGTTGCTTACCGATCTTTTCGAAGTATCGTTCCAGAACGGCCATTGTCAGTTCGGCCTCCGTCTTGTTCACTCGTCCGAAGGTCTCACCGATGAATTCCTCTTTCGCATCGATATCCGATGTGTCTATCCATTCAATGGGTTCGTCATAGTCGAGTATGCCACGGTACTTCACCTCAGGGGCACTCTCCACCTGTCCGTGGTAGAAATAATCACTGGAGAAGCGCATGATTTCATCGTTCATGCGGTATTGTATCCGCAGCAGGGTCACCACATCGGGTTTGTTTTCCACGATGCGCTCCATCAGTGTCTTGTCAAGACCACCATGCATGGCCGCCAGACTCTTGATGGTGGGTGGTAGCTGACAGTGGTCGCCGGCCAGAATCACACGGGTGGCCTTTCGGATGGGAATCCAGCAGGCCGCCTCCAAGGCCTGTGCCGCCTCGTCGATGAACAAGGTCCCGTATTTCTGACCTTGTAGCAGACGGTTGGCACTGCCCACCAAGGTGCAGGCAATGACACGTGCCTCACCGAACAGTTCCGCATTGATGCGTATCTCCAGTTCGGTGGCCCGACTTTTCAATCGTTCAATCTTCTGGTGGTATTTCTCGTCACCCCGTTTGCGATGCTGCCTGATCTCACGAATTGTCTTACGGATAGCCCACAAGGCGGGGTAGTCGGGATGAGCCTCAAACCTACGTTCGTAAGTAAACGACAGCATCTTATCGTTCACCTTACTCGGGTTACCGATACGCAAGACGTTGATACCACGGTCGACCAATCGTTCACTGATCCAATCGACAGCCATATTACTCTGCGCACATACCAATACCTGATTCTCGCGCATCAGCGTCTCATAGATAGCCTCTACTAGCGTGGTGGTCTTACCCGTTCCTGGCGGTCCGTGGACAATGCTCACATCCTTGGCGCAGAGCACCTCGTTCACCGCATGCTCCTGCATCTTGTTCAGGTAAGGGAAGCGTATCGGACTGAACGTGAATCGCTGGGCCTTCATCGAAGGCGTGTAGAACAGGTCGCGCAAATAGGACAACCGGTTTCCCTTGGCCTTGATCACCCGGTCGAGTGCCTCGAACATCATCTTGTAGCTGGTCTCGTCGAACGACAGTTGTACGCCTACAGGATCGGTGCTGGCCAGGACATCAGCGATAGGAGCTGCATCAGGGACGGTTACCACCATGCGGTTCCCATCCACAAAGCTCACCGTACCGGTAAAGCTAAGATGGGTAAGGGGTTGGGGATGGCCCGATATACGAAAAAAGGAGACGGGGCGACCGAACTCGAAGTTATGTTCAATCTCCTCGTCTCCTGTGCGGAATACCTCAATACATAATTGGTTCAGACTGTTGTAGTAGCTCTTGCCAGGTTTCAGGGGGAACCACGCATCACCCCGCTTGATTCTTCGCTGCAGACCCATGGTCTCGGTCTGCTTGCGGAATATTTCCTTCTCGCAATTATACTCAATCTCCAGCAGCGTACGTTGCTGCTGGAGAGCGAGAATGGGGGAGGATACCCTCTGTTGCGAAGGACCTGATGCCATGGTGAAACAGTCTGTGTCGTGGACGATTACTTCACCACGAAGTCAAGACTCTGCAGGTCCTTGTCGAGTGAAGAAGAACCATAGAGAATCTGATAGCGTCCAGGACGGGTAGAAAGTTCATCGATTGACGGGTCGTAGTACTCGAACGACTCTCCGTCGAGGGTGATGACAGCCTTGGCGGTCTGACCCGGTTCGATGCTCACCTTCTGGAAGCCCTTGAGCGACTTGATCGGTGCTTCGGGATAGTCAAGAGCCTTGACATATACCTGTACGATTTCATCACCAGCACGCTTACCGGTATTGGTAACCGGAACAGTCAGCGTTACAGTACCGTCTTCCTTCATGGCCTTCTTCGACAGCTTACCCTTTCCATAAGCAAAAGAGGTGTATGACATACCATAACCGAAAGCATACTGCGGCTCACCGCGGAAGTAACGGTAGGTACGGTTCTCCATGCTATAGTCGAGGAAGTCGGGCAGATCGTTGTTGGAACGGTAGAAGGTTACCGGCAGCTTACCGCTCGGGTTGTAGTCGCCGAAGATTATGTCAGCCAGTGCCTTGGCACCACCCTGACCAGCATACCAAGCCTGGAGGAGGGCGTCGTACTGACCGTCAACACTACCGAAGGCGATGGCAGAACCAGAGCAGTTCACAAAGATAACGGGCTTGCCGGTCTTGTGCATAGCCTTGACAAGCAGCTGCTGTACTACAGGCAGTTCGATATCCTGCTTGTCACCACCCTCACCTTCCATGCGGGCAGAGATACCACCGATGATGATGATGGCGTCTGCCACCTTCACCTCGTTGGCCAGATCGGTGAAGTCAGCCAGCTTACGCTCGCAGATATCACCGCGCAGCATCGCGAAATTGCCGTTGCCACGACCATATTCAATTACTACGTTATAGTCCTTGCCTTTCTCTACGGGGAATGACTTATAATCAGCGCCACGGCGTCCGAAACCGCCGAAACCGCCAAAGCCACGGCGACCGCCGCCCTTGTTCTCTTCCACTACCTCGTCGTTCACCTTCAGAACATAACCGTTATCGGTAGATAGCGTGTACTTCATCTCACCTGTGAAGGTGGCAGTATATTTACCGCTGATGCGTACTGAGAGGTTATCGTTGTCAACACCCTCAGCAAAGCCCCAAGCACCGAAGGTTGAGAAGTTCAGCTCATTGTAGTAGTCGGTCTTGACAGGCTCGCCAGACAGTTCCTTGTTGTTCCAGAACTCTACCTTCACACCCTTGCCGTCGTTGAAGTCCTGCAGATGATGTACGGTAGTGTATTCGTCGTTCAGCTCACATGCCTTCTCGTAGATGATCTTTGCATTGGGCACAGCCTGACGGATACCTTCGAGCAGTGAGTGCTGGTGTGCCTTGGTAGGTGTGCCGCCGTAGTTACCGTTCAGCAACTCAATGTCGTCGGCATTCGGACCGAGTACTGCCAGCGTCTTGATATTCTTTGAGAGGGGCAGCACGTTACCCTTGTTCTCCAGCAGTACCATGGATTCACGGGCTGCCTGAGTAGCTAGCTCATCGTTCTTCTCACTGCTAATCACCTCGGGCTTGAGGTTTGCCCATGGAATCATATCGGCGGGGTCGAACATACCCAGTTCGAAACGACCGTACAATGTCCTGCGCAGATGACCATCCAGGGTGCTCTCCTTGATCAAGCCCTTCTGCAAAGCCTCGGTGAGCACCATGAACACCTTACCGCATTCCAGGTCGGTACCGTTGAGAACGGCATCAACCGAAGCAGACAGCGGGTCCTTGTGTGTCTCATGCTGACCTCTATTATAGAAATTATTGATCGCATCGCAGTCGGTAAGCACAATACCGTCGTAGCCCCATTTGTTGCGGAGGATATCCACCAGCAGACGGTCGCTTGTACAGCAAGGAACTCCCTCGTAGCGGTTATAGGCGCACATCACCTCACGTACATTACCTTTCTTTACCAATGCCTTGAAGGCGGGGAGGTAGGTCTCCCAAAGGTCGCGCATGGAAACAACTGCGTTGTAAGAGTGGCGCAAGGGTTCCGGACCGCTGTGTACGGCATAGTGCTTGGCACAAGCGTGTGTCTTGAAATACTTATCGTTGTCGCCCTGCATACCCAGAACAGTCTCTACACCGAGAACAGCATTCAGGTAAGGATCCTCACCACAGGTTTCCTGACCGCGGCCCCACCTTGGATCACGGAAGATATTCACGTTCGGACACCAGAAGGTGAGCTCGGGGTTGCCAGGGTAGTAGGTGGCACCCATCTTCACGTTGAACACATTATGGTCGGAACGGTTCCAGTTGGCACGTGCCTCATCGGAAACAGCTGAGAATACCTCACGAACCTGCTGCGGATTGAAGGCAGCTGCCATACCGATGGGTTGGGGGAATACGGTGTAGTCGCTCTGGCGCACACCATGACAAGCCTCGCTCCACCAGTTATACGAAGGAATGCCCAGACGGTCGATGGAAACCGACTTGTTCATCATCAGTCCTACCTTCTCCTCTGGGGTGAGCAGCGAGATGAGGTTCTCCACACGCTCTGCGTATGACAGACTGGTATCCTGATACGGATACTTGCTCACAGCACCACCCTCGTTGGCAATGGCTTTCACAGTAAGAGCACCGAGAGAGATACCGTTCACGTCGCGCAGGTTTACGCTACCGTTCTTTACGCCCGTTGACTTGATCGGATTCAGCGTTACCAGCACCTCTGCCTTCTCACCCGGCATGATGGCCTCGGTGGGATAGATGGCCTGGATACAGTCGCAAGTACTCACGAACTTTCCGATGGTAACAGGCGCCTTGGAAGTGTTCTGCAGGATGAAGGTGTGGCACACGGCACCTGCAGCCGCATTGATGGTACCGAAGTCCCATTCGTATGCGTTGAAGGATACAGGACTCTTCTTACTCTGAGCCCAAACAGGCGCTGTCAACAACAGCGCAAGAATAGCGATAATTGTTTTTCTTTTCATGACTGTCTTAATGAGAATTTGAATAATTGTTTGCAAAAGTACAATTTTTTGATGACAAAAAGTAATGATTTGGAATTATTTTGTATCTTTGCGGAAATATTATTATTAAACTATTATTAAAATTATGGCAGTATTAATTGTTATCATTATCTTAGCCATCGTAGTATTTGGCTATTTTATCTCAACCCAGAGGTCGTTGGTGAACCTTGATGAGATGTGTAAGAACGCCTTGAGTCAGATTGAGGTTCAGTTGAATTCCCGTTGGGATGCATTGTTGGCCTTGGCCAAGAGTGCTGCCCAGTATGCCAAGCACGAGTCGGAAACGCTGATCGAGGTGATCCGTCAGCGTCGTGGCGAGGATGTGAATTCCGCTGCCGACGTGGCTGATCAGCAGAGTGCATTGCAGTCGGTATTGGGTCGTTTGATTGCCATCGGTGAAGCCTATCCCGACCTGAAGGCCGCCAATCTTTACAAGGATGTAATGGATGGTGTGCAGAAGTATGAGGAGAATGTGCGCATGTCGCGTATGATCTATAACGACACCGCCACCAAGATGAACCGTATGGTGCGCCAGTGGCCGTCGTCTATCGTTGCTTCTATCCTTCACTTCGGTCAGAAGGACTATCTGAAAGCCGACGAAGAGCAGAAGAAGAGCTACCCCAACCTCGACGAGGCATTCAAGAAATAAGGAACAGAGGATGTAGGTAACAGCATGGGAAACAGAAATATCTTCCTCAGCCTGCTCCTCCTGCTCTGTTCGTTTCCTTCCTCTACCTTCGCACGCCCTAAGCTCAACGACCTCGATATTCGCGTGGTGCTGAGCAAAAACGGTGATGCTTTCATCACTGAAACGCGAAGGATGGAGATTGATTCGGAGGGGACGGAGTGCTATATCGTGATCGGTAACCTGAATGGGAGTGAATTGCGTGACCTGCAGGTAACCGATGAGAATGGTGTGACCTTCGAGAATGTCGGTCAGTGGGACATCGATAGGAGTCGCAGCTGGAAAGAGCACAAATGTGGTGTGGTGACCACACACGGCGGCTATGAGCTCTGCTGGGGCCTCGGTAAGAGCGGCAGTCGTGTCTATACCACAAGCTATGTGGTGACGAACCTGGTGCGTGGCTATGCGGATTCTGACGGCTTCAACTTCATGTTCGTGGCAGAAGGAGTTAGTCCGTATCCTGATCATGTCAAGACGACCATCATGCTCGAGGAGGACACGCTCGATACTGATACTGCTACATACCACCTGCCTGATCTGCTCACCGAGCAGAATACCAGGATATGGGGTTTCCGCTACCGGGGCGATGTGAACCTTGTGGGTGGTAATATCGTGGCAGAGAGCAGCGAACCGTTCTCCAGAAGCAGTGCGATGATCGTGATGGCACAGTTCGAAAAGGGATTGTTTAAACCCACCATGGTGAGCAACGGTGCATTCAACGAGGTGCGTGAGCGGGCTTTCGAGGGCAGCGATTATATCGAGACGGGTTCTGATGAACTTTCGCGCAAGGATCTCCTCATCTTATTCATCCTCGTGGCATTCCTCTTCCTGATGCCTATCCTGCTGATTGCAGGCTATTTCTATTACGTGTGGCGGGCAAGGAAGAAGGTGATGAAGGATCTGCTCTGGTATCGCGACATTCCCAACAACGGAAACCTTCAGTGGGCGAACGATGTACAGAATGCCTATAAATATATAGGTACTGATTACAACAACCTCCTCTCGGCCTGTATCCTGAAACTGATTAACCAGGGGTCCATCACCATCGACAAGACGATGGACAATAAGGGGAGGACCGTTCAGAACTTCGTGATTCATGATCTGAAAGATGCCGACACGCAGCCGAAGCTGATGCAGATGGTGCATAACATCTTCAAGAATGCGGCAGGTAATGATACCATTCTGGAACCGAAGGAGCTGAAGACGTGGATGAAGAAGACCTATAACCAAAGTGTGGTGGATTCCTTCATCCAGACTCTCCATACCAAGACGAGCATCTATCACTATAAGAACGAACTTGAGGAGGTAAGAAACCTGTTCGGACTGAAAAAATTCCTCAAGGAGTTCTCGTTACTGGATGAACGCCATGTCCATGAGGTGG
>Ga0247611_10006641_pt1 | contig 14750 bp, 11 predicted proteins | sample 177DNAGHGhighgp2_FD_192422 | JGI IMG/M metagenome (GOLD analysis project Ga0247611, IMG submission 192422) | Sheep rumen microbial communities from Palmerston North, Manawatu-Wanganui, New Zealand - 1770 DNA GHGhigh gp2 | ecosystem: Host-associated > Mammals > Digestive system > Stomach > Rumen...
AGAAGTAGTTGACAACTAATGCTTTATAACAACGGACGGGGTCCATAATGGATCCCGTCCGTTTGCTTAATTTGCAGAATTTCAGGCGCTTATGCGCCACGGCTTTTACAGGCTGCGCTTGATTTCCACAATCTGGAAGGCCTCGATGATGTCGCCGGGGTGGATGTCGTTGTAACGCTCCAGGCCGCAGCCGCATTCCATGCCGGCGGGTACTTCCTTGGCCTGGTCTTTTCCTCTCTGCAGGGAGGAAAGCGTACCGGTGTAGACCACGATGCCGTCGCGGATGAGGCGGACATCGGCCTTGCTGGTGAGCTTGCCTTCCTTCACCAGGCAGCCGGCGATGGTGCCCACCTTGGAAATCTTGAAGGTCTGCTTCACCTCGGCGGTGGCGGTCACTTCTTCCTTCTTCTCCGGCTCCAGCATGCCCTCGATACCTTCCTTCACCTCATTGATACAGTCGTAAATCACGGAGTACAGGCGAATTTCGATGCCTTCCTTCTCTGCGGCGCGGCGTGCCTCGGCGGAAGGACGCACCTGGAAGCCGATAATCACGGCGTCGGAGGCCTCTGCCAGGAGGACATCGGATTCACTGATGGCACCCACGGCCTTGTGGATCACGTTCACGCGCACTTCCTCGGTGGAAAGCTTGATGAGGGAATCCGACAGGGCTTCCACGGAACCGTCCACGTCACCTTTCACAATCACGTTGAGCTCCTTGAAGTTGCCAATGGCGATACGGCGGCCAATCTCCTCCAGGGTGAGGTGCTTCTGGGTCTTGATGCCCTGGATGCGGATGAGCTGCTCGCGCTTCTGGGCAATGGACTTGGCCTCTTTTTCGTCGGCCATGATGTTGAACTTTTCACCGGCGGCCGGGGCACCGTTGAGGCCCAGCAGGGAAACCGGCGTGGACGGACCGGCGCTTTCCACCTTCTGTCCACGTTCGTTGTACATGGCTTTGACGCGGCCGTAATAGGCGCCGGAAATAATGACGTCGCCCACGTTCACCGTGCCGTCCTGCACCAGGACGGTGGCCAGATAACCGCGGCCCTTGTCCAGGGAACTTTCAATCACGGCGCCGCTGCCCATCTTGTTGGGATTGGCCTTGAGTTCCAGGAGGTCGGTCTCAAAGAGCACCTTCTCCAGCAGTTTGTCCACGTTCAGGCCCTTCTTGGCCGATATTTCCTGGCACTGGTACTTACCGCCCCAGTCTTCCACCAGGATGTTCATCTCTGACAGCTGGCGGCGGATGGTGTCCGGATTGGCGCCCGGCTTATCAATCTTGTTGATGGCAAAGACCATGGGCACGCCGGCTGCCTGGGCGTGGGCGATGGCTTCCTTGGTCTGGGGCATCACGGCGTCATCGGCCGCAATAATGATAATGGCCAGGTCCGTCATCTGGGCACCGCGGGCACGCATGGCCGTAAAGGCCTCGTGGCCGGGGGTATCCAGGAAGGTGATGCGGCGGCCGTTTTCCAGTTTTACGCTGTAGGCGCCAATGTGCTGGGTAATGCCACCGGCCTCACCGGCAATCACGTTGGAGTTGCGGATGTTGTCCAGCAGGGAGGTCTTACCATGGTCCACATGACCCATCACGGTGATTACCGGCGGGCGTTCCACCAGGTCTTCCTCCTTGTCGGGCTCCTGCTGCTGCACTTCTTCGGTGAGTTCTGCCGTGACGAATTCCACCTTGTAGCCGAATTCTTCGGCCACAAGGACCAGGGTTTCTGCATCCAGGCGCTGGTTGATGGACACCATCATGCCCAGGGACATGCAGGCGCCAATCACCTTCACCACCGGGGTGTTGTTCATCAGGGTGGCCAGGTCGTTCACGGTCACAAACTCGGTTACCTTCAGGATCTTGTTCTCTGCAGCGGCGGCTTCCATTTCTTCCTGCGAACGGATGGCGGCAATTTCGCGTTTCTCCTTGCGGTGCTTGGCGCCAAAATTGTTCTTGCTCTCGTTCATGCGGGCGTAGGTTTCCTTCACCTGCTTCTGGATTTCCTTCTGCAGTTCTTCCTGCTCGGCCTCCGTCATAGCCGGTTTAAAGCGCTCGCCCTTCTTGGAAGGCTTGGTTTTTTTGTTGTCCTCTTTCTTCTTGGGGGCTTTTTCTGCCTGTACCTTGGTAACGTCTACCTTCTGGGAGCCGCTGCTCTTGATGCGCTCACGTTTTTTGGTGCGCTTGGGGTCGAACTGGGACAGGTCAATCTTGCCCAGCACCTTGAAGGGTGCCGCGCCTTCCTGGGCTGCAGGGGCTTCCGCGGGGGTCGGGGCGGATTCCGGCTCTGCTTCGGGCTCAGGTTCTGCGACCGGTTCGGGTTCGGGCTCCGGCTCCACAATGGGGGCGGGTTCTGCTATCGGTTCGGGCTCCGGTTCAGGTTCAGGTTCTACCACGGGTTCGGGTTCAGGTTCGGGTTCGGGTTCCGGTTCCGGTTCCACAACCGGCTCCGGCTCTACAACCGGCTCGGGTTCCGGTTCCACTACCGGTTCCGGCTCTGCCACGGGCTCGGGCTCTGCAACAACGGTGCGGGACAGGTTGTTGTTCTTGATAACGGTTACCCGTTCGGGCTCAAACTCGTCTTCTTCGTCGTCCTGTTTCCTCGATGCCTTGTCCAGGATTTCGGTGAGCTTGACGTCCACCTTCTCGGCCTGTTCCTTGAGCTCCAGGTCTTTTCCGAACTTCTTGTGCAGTTCCGGCATGTATTCGTCGGAAATCTTCAGGTTGGGATTGGCGTCTTCAATGCCGGCGCCTTTGGAGTTGAGGAAATCCACCAGGGTGTCCAGCCCGATGTTGAATTGTTTGATAAGTTTCGATAATCTGATTTCTGCCATAAATAACCCCCTATGTTTTCTAAATTAATCTTCAAATTCCTCGTGCAGGATGCGGAGCACTTCTTCCACGGTCTCGTCTTCCAGATCGGCCCGGGAGGCGATATCGGCGGGGGAAAGTGCCATGACGCTGCGTGCTGTGTCGCAGCCGATGCTCTGCAGGCGCTCGATCACCCAAGGGTCGATCACGTCCGTGAATTCGCTCAGCAGCACGTCGTCTTCCTCCTCTTCGTTTTGCGGGAGTTCGCGCCAGACTTCAATCTCGCGGCCCACCAGCATGCCGGCCAGTTTGATGTTCACGCCGCCCTTGCCGATACCTTTCTTCACTTCGTCGGCCTGCATGTACACTTTGATCTTTTCTTCGGGGCTGCTGCCCAGGTCTATCCGGGAGATGCGGGCCGGGTTCAGGGCACGCTGGATCATCAGCTGCGGGTTGGAGCTCCACTGGATGACGTCAATGTTCTCGTTGCGAAGCTCACGCACGATACCCATGATGCGGGAACCCTTAACGCCGATGCAGGCGCCAATGGGGTCGATACGGTCGTCGTAGGACTCTACAGCCACCTTGGCACGCTCGCCGGGGATGCGGACCACCTTTTTCACGGTGATGAGGCCGTCGTAGATTTCCGGTACTTCCATCTCGAAGAGTTTCTCCAGGAAGCTGTCGGTAGTGCGGGAAAGGACAATGTAGGGCGTGGTGTTGTTCTTCATTTCCACGCTCTTGATGATGGCACGCACGGAGTCGCTCTTCTTGAAGCGCTCGCCGGGGATTTGTTCGCTCTTGGGCATGCGGAGCTCGTTGCCTTCCTCGTCCAGGATGAGGACCTCGTTCTTCCAGGTCTGGTACACCTCGCCGGTGAAGATTTCACCTACGCGCTCGGAGTACTTCTTGAACACGTTGGCTTTCTCAATGTCCATGATGCGGCCCTGCAGGTTCTGGCGGATGTTCAGGATACCGCGGCGGCCGAAGGAAGCCAGGGAGAGCTTGCGGGTGAAGGTGTCGCCAATTTCGTAGTCGTCGTCACCGGTTTCTGCGGCAATTTCCTCTACGGTGATTTGGGTCACAGGGTCTTCCACTTCTTCCACCACCTCAAAGTTCTGGTAAATCTCGCAGTCGCCTTTGTCCACGTTGATAATGACGTCAAAATTGTCGGCGCTGCCGTAGGTTTTGGCCAGCTGGGTGAGGAATACATCCTTTAGTACACCGAGCATCACCGGACGGTCAATGCTCTTTTCTTCCTTGAAGTCCTTGAAGGCATCAATCAAGGTTACTTCTTTCTCTTTTTCTTTTGCCATTGGTTATATTGTTGTTTTATTTAAAATCAATGTACGGCGTCACGGAGTTGATTTCGCTCAGCGGGAAACGGTCTTCGTGGGTTACTTTTTCCTTCTTCTTTTTTCCTTCCACGGCTTCCAGGGCAGTGTACTGCAGGGTGACGGAGTCTTCATCGGCCTCCTGGAGGGTGGCGATGAGGCGCTTTCCGCCTTTGAACTTCACGTCCACCTGGCTGCCCACGGCCTTGAGGAACTGCTTCAGAACTTTGAACGGACGGTCCAGGCCGGCCGATGACACCGTGAGGGCGTAGTCTTCCACGTCCTGGTCGAAGGCCTCGTGCACCACCTGGTCTATGGCGGCGCAGTCTTCCCAATCCACAATGCCTTCCTCCTTTTCGATGACAATCTCGATATCATTGTCTGCGCTTACGCTGACATCTACCAGGAAACAGCCCCGCTGTTCCACGGCCGGCGTTACGGCCTGTATGATTTGTTCCTTGTTCATGGCTACTTTTGTCATTCCCGGCTTGACCGGGAATCTTTAATAAAAAAGATAGGGGACCTTCGTCCTCTATCTCGTTCACAAGTGCAAAGATAGGAATTTTATTCCTAAATTCCAAACGTTACAGGCGTTTGAGCCACAAAATGCTGTCCGGGCCTTCGTTGAACAGCAGGTCCAGGGCGCTCAGCCGGGGGGTAAAGCTGCCCAGGCGGTCCTGAAATACCTGATAGTAAGGCCGCTCCAGGCCCAGCGACTCCAGGATAGGGTCCGGCTGTTTGGGATGGATGGAGAAGCGGTAATCGTCCGGCTCGCTGCCGGGTGCGGCAAACGCGGAAGTGGGGGAGAGCATGCAGGCAATACCCGTCTTCTCCAGCAGGAGGCGGATGGTGGAAAGGTTCAGTTCCCAGAGGGTTTCCGGCCGGGCATCCAGGACGGCAAAGACATCGTCCCTGTAATACTCGTAATACGCCGCCGTCTCATAGGCCGTGTCCAGCGCCCGCTCTGTCCGCACCACCCACGGCGTGGAATAATCCACCAGAACGTTTTGAATGTTTAAGGGCACCTCTCCCTTACTATGCTGCACCGGCACCTGGAGCATTTGCACGCCGTCGCCGGCAAGGATGTAGCACCGGTTGCGGTAGCTTTGCTTCTGGTAGTTCTCGCAGGCTTCCAGTTGCACTACAGAAGGCAAAACCCTGTCCGGGGACAGGGTAAAATCGCGGGCTGCAAGCGCCAGCCAGCTCAGCGGCGGAAAATATGCGCTGGAAAGCAGCACTAGCGGGTAGGACGCGGTTTGGGGATGAGTCCGCGGGTAGATTCTTTGATGAAGCGGAGGATGGTATCCCGCTGCTCGGTGGCAGGGAAGTTGGCCTCGATGTATTCTGCGGCCTGGCTCACGTTCATGCCCTTGAAGTAGAGGGTCTCGTAAATGTCTTTGATCTCGTTCACCTGCTCCTCCGTGAAGCCGCGACGCAGCAGTCCCACGCGGTTTACGCCCTCAAACACAACCGGTTCACGGCCAGCCAGCACGTACGGCGGAACGTCCTTGGAGAGTCTGGAGTAGGCCCCGACAAAGGCGTGGGTACCCACTTTGGTGAACTGGTGGGAACCGGACTTGCCGCCCATTACGCCCCAGTCGTGCACATCCGTTTCTCCGGCCAGGCCGGCATAGCTCACGATGATGCAGTGGTTGCCAATCTGGCAGTCGTGCGCGATGTGCGCGTAGGACATGATTAAGGTATCGCTGCCAATGCGGGTGACACCCTTGCCGCTGGCCTTGGTGCCGCGGTTGATGGTGGCGCATTCGCGAATGTTTACTCGGTCGCCAATCTCCACCCAGGAATCTTCGCCCTCAAACTTGAGGTCCTGCGGAATGGCACCAACCACAGCGCCCGGGAATACCGTGCACTGGGAACCCATTTTAACATGGTTGAGGATGGTGGCCCCATTCATGATATGGCAACCGTCACCAATGATGGTGCCCCCGTCTACATATGCGAAAGGGCCAATCTCTACGTTGTCTCCCAGCTGGGCCGCCGGGTCCACATGGGCCATGGGATGGATTTTGTTCATAACTCTTTTATTTTAGCAAGGCCCGGAGGGCTTTTGCAGCTTTGGTGTTGATGGAATGGCCCGGTTTGTAGGCCGTGATGCGGGCGTTGAGATAGCCGCCGGCCAGGCGGAGGTCTCCCATCAGGTCCAGCAGTTTGTGGCGGCCGCATTCGTCCGGGAAATGCAGTTCCAGATTGTTCAGATAGCCTTCGTCCGTGATTTTTACGCCCGGCAGGTTGAACAGGTTGGAGATGCTGCTCAGCTGTTCTTCGTTAACCGGATGCTCTACAATGACAATGGCGTTGTCTACGTCGCCGCCCTTGATGAGGTTGTTGCGGAACAGGTATTCAATCTCGTGGAAGAAAACGAACGTACGGCATACGCCAATTTCATGGGCATAGTCTACGTGCTCGTCCCAGTGGGCACTCTGGATGCCCAGGATTTTGGAGTCGAAGTCTACGGTGATGTCTGCGCTGGGGGAGGCGGAAGGCTCTATCCGGACCCAGGAGCCGGAACGATCGTCCCGGATTTCCAGCGACTGCGGAATGTCAATGTATTTGCGTGGAACGCCTTGATCCTCAAGGCCGTCTTTGACAATGGCATCGATATACGGCTTGGCGCTTCCGTCCAGAATGGGTACCTCAATGTTGTCCAGCTCAATGAGGGCATTGTCGATTCCCAGGCCGGTGAGGGCGCTCATGATGTGCTCAATGGTCACTACCAGTGTTTCCTTGCGGGAGATGGTGGTGCTGCGCGCCGTATTGCTCACATTCTCTGCCAGGGCTTCGATGATGGGCTTGCTGCGGAGGTCTGTCCGGCGGAAGTTGATGCCGGAATCTGCCGGCGCCGGCATAATCTTCATATGGGCGTATGTGCCTGTGTGCAGCCCTTTTCCCTGAAAATAGTATGCTTTCTTGATTGTATGCTGGTTTCTGTGCATGCAAAAACTTATCTCTGTTACACGTGTAAAAGTGCACAAAGATAAGTAAAATCTATGGAATACCCAAACGGGCGTATGTCAGCTTTCTGCAGAGCGCTTGAAAAGAGCGTAGGCCTTCATGAAAGTACGGGCCGCAATGGCGGGGGAGCCCAGCAGGACCTGCCCCTCTTCCTTGATATTGCCGATAACGCCGCCCTGCGCCATGATGGTGGTATGGTTGGCAATCTTCACGTGGCCGGCAATGCCCACCTGACCGCCGAAGATGCAGTATTTGCCCACCTCGGTGGAACCGGCAATGCCCGTTTGCGCCGCCATGGCGGTATGGTCGCCAATCACCACATTGTGCGCAATCATGCACAGGTTGTCAATGCGCACGCCGTTGCCGATGATGGTGGATTCCATCTGTGCACGGTCTACGGTGGTATTGGCGCCAATTTCTACATCGTTGCCGATAATCACGTTCCCCAGGTGCTCAATCTTTTCCCAACTGCCGTCCGGACGCGGGGCGTTGCCAAAGCCATCGGCCCCAATCACTACGCCGCTATGCAGGATGACGTTGTTGCCAATCACCATGCCCGGATAGATGCGTACGCCGGGATAAAAGATGCAATTGCTGCCGATGGTGCAGTTCTCGCCAATGTACACCTGCTCGTGGATGATGGTGTTGTCCCCCACGGTGGTGTGGCGCCCCACATAGGAGAAGGCGCCCAGGTACACGCGCTTCCCAAAGTGGGTGCTCAGGAACCAGCGGGCCCTGAGGCTGCGGTGGCATTTGGCTTTCTTCTTTTTGTCGGCCACGTACTTGAGGAGGTCGGCGATGGCGGAATAGGCGTTCTCCACGCGCACCAGGGTAGGGGTGACAGGCTCCTTGGGCACAAAGTCTTTATTGACGATGAGGATGGAAGCCTTGCTGGTATATACGAAGGGCTCGTACTTGGGATTGGCAAAGAAACTGAGGGTGCCCGGCTTGCCGTGTTCTATCTTGGCGAACTTGGTGGCTGTGGCGTTCTCGTCTCCTTCAACCGTTCCTTTCAGTAACTGAGCTAAAGATTTGGCAGTAAATTCCATAGCTGTCATTAGATCAGCGGCTCCGCAGTCATGGCGGCGGGCTGCGGGATGCCCATCAGTTTAAGGATGGTGGGGGCCACGTTGCAAAGGGCGCCGTCCTTGACGGTTTTCACTTCCTCTCCGGCATTGATTACAACAAACTGAACGGTGTTCAGGGAATGGGCGGTATTGGGCGTGCCGTCCGGGTTCACGGCGAAGTCTGCGTTGCCATGGTCCGCGGTGAGCAGCACCACATAGTCCTGGGCGATGGCCTCGTCCACCACCTCTTTCACCAGACGGTCGATGCAGCTGACGGCCTGTGTGATGGAGGTATATATGCCGGTATGGCCCACCATGTCCCCGTTGGCGAAGTTCAGGATAATCATGTCCTGTTTCCCGGTGCGGATTTGGCCGATGAGTTTTTCGGCCACTTCCGGGGCGCTCATGGCCGGCAGAAGGTCATAGGTGGGAACCTTGGGGCTGTTCACCAGGATGCGTTCCTCGTTCTCGAACACGGTCTCGCGGCCGCCGTTGAAGAAGAAGGTTACGTGGGCGTATTTCTCGGTTTCCGCAATGCGCAGCTGGTGTTTGCCGGCCTTGGAAACGGTTTCCCCCAGGGTGTCCTGCACCAGCTCTTTGTCAAAGAGGATGTGCACGCCCTTGAAGGAAGCGTCGTACGGGGTGAGGCAGCAGTAGTACAGCGGAAGGGTGTGCATCCCTTCTTCCGGCATGTCCTGCTGGGTGAGGACAGCGGTGAGTTCGCGGGCGCGGTCGTTGCGGAAGTTGTAGAAGATGATGGCGTCGCCTTCCTCGATGGTGGCCACGGGCTTGCCGTTCTCCGTTACCACGATGGGCTTGATGAATTCGTCCGTAACATCGGCATCATAGCTGGCCTGGATACCCTCCTGGGCGCTCTCGAATGCAGCACCTTTGCCTTCTACCAGCAGGTCGTAGGCTTCTTTCACGCGGGCCCAGCGTTTGTCGCGGTCCATGGCATAGAAGCGGCCGCACACGGAAGCTACCTTACCGGTGGTTTCGGCCATTTTCTCTTCCAGCTCCTTCACGAATCCCAGGCCGCTGTGCGGGTCTGTGTCACGGCCGTCCATGAAGGCGTGGACATACACTTTGTCCAGTCCCTCTTCCTTGGCTACGCGCAGGAATTCGTACACGTGGTCCAGGGAGCTGTGCACCCCGCCGTGGGAGGTAAGGCCCATCAGATGCAGCTTTTTGCCGCTCTGCTTCACATAGTCATAGGCTGCCTTTATCTCTTTGTTTTCCAGCAGTTTGTGCTCACGGCAGGCGATATTGATCTTCACCAGGTCCTGATACACCACGCGGCCGGCGCCCAGATTCATGTGGCCTACCTCGGAGTTGCCCATCTGGCCGTCCGGAAGGCCTACATATTCCCCGCAGGCCTGCAGGTGAGAGGACGGGTATTTGGCGCGGAGGGCGTCAATGTTGGGTGTTCCCTGGGTCCAAATAGCGTTGGAGTAGTCGTGACGGCCTTCGCCCCAGCCGTCCAGAATCATCAGAAGTACTTTTCTGTTCATATTGTATAACGTTTGTTTCTTCTTTTCGTCATTCCCGGCTCGACCGGGAATCATAGAGCCTACAAAGTTAACCATTTTTTATGGAAATGCGAAGAATCCGGCGGGTGGTTGCAGTGACGCGTACGCTATGGTCGATGCAGAAGGGGATAACGGCCAGCACATGGTGCGGCTCTGCCACGCTTTTCAGGAGCGGTACAAATGGTTTTTCGTCGGCCGGGATGTGATGGTCCGTGAACCAGTCCTGCAGTTTTTTGCGCCCCGGCGCCCCCAGCGGCTTTATCCAGTCTCCGCTCTCCCAGGCCCCTTCCACATACGCTCCCACCTTCTCCGCATCCAGGATGAGCACCCCTTCCGGCTGCTTCACCGCCTCCGTTCCATCCCACTCCTCTTCAACAATGGCATATTCACGAGCGGTGGCACATGCCTCCAAACCCTTCGTCGCTTCGCTCCTCGTCCCTCCCGTTACGTCGTGCCCTCCGGGCACTTCCTGCGGGCCCCTCCCTCTAACACGGCCGAGGGTGGCCATGGGTTTGGAGGCATGTGCCACCGCTCGTCCTTGATTTTGGCCGTTTTTGAGGATGAGATTCAGTTCTGCGGCGAATCGCTCCATATCCCGGTTCAGGGTTTGGACGAACGAGGGGTTGATGGTGGCGAAGACGGGGAACACCAGGTTGCGGATTTTGTTCCGTTTGTAGTCGGTTTGGGCATTGGTGCTGTCCTCGCGCCAGTTCAGGCCATGCTCCCGGGCAAAAGCCACAATCTCCTCCCGCGTCATTTCCAGCAGCGGGCGGAGCAGGGGAATGTCCCCGAAGTCCGGGTCCGGGATATAGCCTGCCGCCTTCATGCCCGTGATGCCCTTCAGCCCGGTTCCGCGCAACAAATTCAGTATCAGTGTTTCCGCATTGTCGTTGGCGTTGTGCGCCACCGCAACGGCCGTGTAGCCATGCTCCCGGCATAGCTCGCCGAACCAATGATAGCGCAGCCGCCGGGCGGCCATCTCGATGGAAATCCCCTCTGCCGAGGCAAATGCCTCTGTATCAAATTGCTTCACATGACAGGGAATGCCGTGGCGGGCTGCCTGCTCGCGGACAAAGGCTTCGTCTGCGTCGCTTTCTGCGCCCCGCAGGCCAAAGTTGCAGTGGGCAACGGCAAAAGGCCCGCCTTCCTGACGGACCTTTTCCATAAGGCACATAGAATCAATGCCTCCGCTTACTGCAACCAGAAGCATTAGCGCTGATGAGAGAAGCTGTACGTAAAGCCGAACTCCAGGAATTCCTTGAACTGGACGCCCTTGGCATCGGCCTTGCCGTCTTTGTCCGTATCGCGCACGTGCACCAGCGGGTCATAAATGAGGTTGGTGGACAAGGTGAGGGCAAAGAACTTGCGCAGTTTCCAGTACACTTTGTTGTCCCAGGTCAGACGCGGCTCTACCTTGGGCTTGAGGTAGTTATAGAAGGCGGTGAACTGGGTGGTGTAAGAGAAGTTGTCGTTGATGACCCATCCCATATCTACCTTGAGCTGGGCACCGAATTCCATACGGGCAGGGCGGAAGTTGTCATAATATCCGTTGTCCTGGTTGTATTTACGAATCTCTTTTCCCTCGCCGTCCGCTAAATTCTTGTATTTGTCTGCATCCCTGAGGTCCATACCGTAGGTGTAGCGCAGTTGCGGGATGGTGACAATGACGGCACTCCCGGTGAGGGGGGCAAAGTTCACGGACACCCACGGTGCCGGGGTCCAGAGCACACCGATACCCAGATTGATGTAGGCGGGAGCCATGAAGCCGGATTTCAGGACGCGGGCACCCAGCCAGTCGTCCGTGGTGGGATCCAGCTGTTTTCCGTCATCGTCATACTTGGTGGCCGGCGTTTTATAGTCATAGTTGCGCCCAAACTGGTTCAGGAAGTCAAAGGTGGCAGAGTAGGACAGGTGACGCACGGGGGTCTCGTAACCCCATTTGGATTCAATGTACATGCGGTCCTTGTTCTTTTGGAGAATGGGTTTGTCTGCGCTCCACAGGAAACCGTAGTCCAGTTGGATGCGGTTGGTTCCGGTGAGTTTGTCCTTGGCGAAATTGGCACTGGCATCCACGTTGCCGGCCAGCGACAGGTTGTTGTAACCACCGGCCGCCCACTGGCTCAGGTAGGTTTGGCCAAAGTTGATATTGGTGAGGATGGAATTGGTCCAGTATTTGGGTTTCTCCACTTTTTCCGGAACATCGTCTGCGGCGCTCAGGGCAGCCGCAGCTTCTGCCGCAGCTTCCTGGGTGTTTTGCGCCCGGGCAGCCAGCACGGTGGCGGCCAGCAGGGCAATCGATACAAAAATTTTCTTCATAGTTTTGTTAATAAGAACGGGCGAAGAGCACTCTCTGGTGTGAGGGCTTGCCGGTATAAATGCATTTTCCTTCTTCAAAGCACAGGGCGCTGTCCACGGGGATGCAGCGGATGGTGGCTTTGGTCTCTTCCTGGATTTTGGCCTCCGTTTCTGCGGTGCCGTCCCAGTGGCAGAGCAGGAATCCGCCTTTTTCAATCTCTTCCTTGAACTCATCCCAGGTATCTACCTTGCGGATAGAAGCGTCGCGGAAGGCCAGGGCCTTGTTGTAAATGTTCTTCTGGATATCTTCCAGCAGGCCGATGATACGGTCTTCCAGGCCTTCCAGCGGCTCGGAGATTTTCTCCAGGGTGTCCCGGCGGGCCACCTCTACGGTGCCGTTCTGGAGGTCTCTCGGGCCCATGGCCAGACGCACCGGAACGCCCTTGAGCTCCCATTCGGCAAACTTGAAGCCGGGACGCAGGGTGTCGCGGTCGTCAATTTCTACGCTGTGGCCTTTGGCTTCCAGCGCCTTTTTGACCTCGTACATCTTGTCCAGCACGGCGTTATGCTCTTCCTCGCTCTTGTAGATGGGTACCATCACTACCTGGATGGGGGCCAGGGCAGGGGGGAGGACCAGGCCGTTGTCGTCTCCGTGGGCCATGATGAGGGCGCCCATCAGGCGGGTGCTCACACCCCAGGAAGTGGCCCAGACATAGTCCTGCTTGCCTTCCTTGTTGGTGAAGGTGACGTCGAAGCTCTTGGCGAAGTTCTGGCCCAGGAAGTGGGAGGTGCCGGCCTGCAGGGCCTTGCCGTCCTGCATGAGGGCCTCGATGGTCATGGTGTCCAGGGCGCCTGCAAAACGCTCCCCGGGGCTCTTGTGACCCACCACCACGGGCAGGGCCATTACCTCGCGGGCGAATTTGGCATAGACATTCACCATCTGTGTTTTCTCTGCCTCTGCTTCCTCGGCGGTAGCATGGGCGGTGTGGCCTTCCTGCCACAGGAATTCGGCGGTTCTCAGGAACAGGCGCGTGCGCATTTCCCAGCGCACGACGTTGCACCACTGATTGCACAGGATGGGGAGGTCTCTCCAGCTGTGGACCCAGTTTTTATAGGTGTTCCAGATGATGGTTTCCGAGGTGGGGCGCACAATGAGTTCTTCTTCCAGCTTGGCCTCCGGATCCACCACAATGCCGTTCCCGTTAGGGTCGTTCATAAGACGATGGTGCGTGACCACGGCGCATTCCTTGGCGAATCCGGCCACATGCTCTGCCTCGCGGCTGAAGAAGCTTTTGGGAATGAACAGGGGGAAGTAGGCGTTCTTGACGCCGGTTTCCTTGAACATGCCGTCCAAAATATGCTGCATCTTTTCCCAGATGGCGTAGCCATAAGGTTTGATGACCATGCAGCCGCGCACGGCCGATTGTTCGGCCAGATCGGCCTTGACTACCAGGTCGTTGTACCACTGAGAGTAGTTTTCCGACCGTTTGGTTACCTCTTTTGCCATATTGTTTGCTTGTTTATTTTTGTTTTTATGCGTAATATTGCAGGACCGAATGGGCTTGCAGGTATAATAATTGCATAAACTTGCCCAAATGCCCTATTAGGGCACAAAGATACTTATTTTTATTGGATAAAAGGAGGTACTGACGATGAAAAAGAGTTTTTTGGCCTGTGCTGTGGCGGTATTAGCCGCCTGGGGCTGCTCTTCCACGAGCCAGCTCCAAACCAAAGTGTACGATGACGGCGTATATACCCGTCCTGCCGCCGCTCCTGCAACGCCCACCATTACGGCCGCCACGGAGTCGGAACTGGATAATCTCCTTGCAGAAAGCAAGCAGTCTCATGCTTATATCGTGAACAGCAACGGAGACACCCTGGTGGTGCCTGCCGCCAAGCCGCAACGCCTTACTACAGAAACTTCTACCCTGGTTGTTGTTAACGGGCCCCTGTGGCTTCGCGATCCTTTTTATTACGGAGACCCCTGGTATCGTCCTTGGTATTGTGACCCTTGGGATCCCTGGTATCGTCCCTGGTACTGGGGTGGCCCGTTTTACTATCGTTCCTGGGTTTGGGATCCTTGGTATCCCTGGTATCGTCCCTATTGGTATGGCCCGCATTATTACTGGGATTCCTGGTATCGGCACCGCTGGTACAGCTACGGCCCGGGCTTCTATTATGGCCCTGCCGGTGGGTATTATTGGTCCAGAAGGGGACGGTATAATGGCCCTTATGCAGGAGGGTACAGCGCCCGTGGCGGTGCTTTCCGCACCGATGTCCGCAGCATAACTTCTACCCGTGTGGGTACGGCACGCAGTTCACGCGTGGGGAGCAGTTCCCGTACGGTCCGGACAGGCACGGTTTCTTCCGGCGGCGCCAGTGTCCGGTCGGCTTCCGGCAGTCGCTCCAGCGCCTCTTCGGTAGCCCGTTCCGCCAGTTCCACAACGCGTTCTACTGCTTCGCGTTCCGGTGTGTCTTCTGCCTCCCGTTCCGGCGTATCGGCGGCCTCCCGTTCCGCCGGCACTACGGCCTCCCGCAGTGGCAGCCGTTCCTCTTCCGTGGGTAGCAGCCGCTCTTCTTCCGGTAGTTCAGTAAGCCGCTCTACCGGTGGCTCCCGCAGCAGCGGTTATAGCGGATCTTCCCGCTCCGGTAGCTCCAACTACCGTTCTTCCGGCAGTTCCAATTATCGGTCTTCCGGTAGCAGTAGTTCCCGTTCCAGCGGCAGCAGCAGCTATCGTTCCAGCGG
>Ga0247611_10006642_pt1 | contig 14747 bp, 10 predicted proteins | sample 177DNAGHGhighgp2_FD_192422 | JGI IMG/M metagenome (GOLD analysis project Ga0247611, IMG submission 192422) | Sheep rumen microbial communities from Palmerston North, Manawatu-Wanganui, New Zealand - 1770 DNA GHGhigh gp2 | ecosystem: Host-associated > Mammals > Digestive system > Stomach > Rumen...
AGATTTGATCGAATCATTTAACCAATTGATTCCTTTACTATCGTACGAGACATTGAAACAAAATGACCAAGCGATTACACGCTTAAAGAATGCCCTTGAAAAAGGGAAAGGATATGTGATTGAAAAGTTTATCAATGCAAAATACGGTGAAAATCTAATATTCTTTCAAAAGCTCGATGCACTCTATACACTACTGCTTGAGCAAATTAATAATAATCTGAAAAAGGTTAAAAATTCAAATGAAAATTGAATTACAAAATATATTTAGAAAGTGAGATGTTCGTTATGGCATTTAGTCGTTCCACTAATTCACATGGCTCATGGTTCCAAGAACAGGCATCTATGATTAATAGTGCAACTGAAGCTGAACTGGAAAGCCTTTCTGATGGATTTGATGAGAGATTCAGAACAACTGTTGGTACTCTTAAGAGAAATTATAATGGTCTTAACGTTATGAAGGACGCTAAGAGAATGATGGAAAATCCTGCAATTATGGAAGAATACAAGGATCTGATGCTTTCTCCCATTATTCAGGAAATGCAACAGATTGCTGATAGTACAGATTCCGATGCTGAAAGAGTTCATCTGGAACAGGTAATCGATCAGCTTGATAAGGCATGGGATGCATCTCAGCAGTCCTTCATCATGCAAGAATCTTACAACGTATCTAACTATCTGCCTCTTGCAACTTTGGACTTCCCGGCACTCGTTAAACAGTATATCAGATTCCTTGGTAAGGAAATCATTCCTGTACAGACTGCTTCCTCTACTAATATCGAACAAAGAATCTTCGTAAAGTATCTCGTTGATAACAACACTGGTACTGAATACGAAACACCTGCAATCTTCTTCCAGAAGGATGAGAATGGTGAAAAGATTTGGAAGAAGTTATGGAATGCTGGTAAGGGTTATCGTATTGATGATACTCAGCCGATTCCGATGACTGCATTCCAGAATGCTCCTAACAAGAAGCTTGATATGTTCAATTATCTGTTGGATGATGATGGTAATCACCTTAATTTCACAGATAACAGACAGAGAGCTCGTCTGTCTTATGATTTCAATATCCAGTATGTTCAGATTGCTGCACAGCCTGAAACATCTACAACTACTTATGTGGCAACTTCTCTAACTACTGAACCAACTGGTTGGCCTACTGGTTATTACACTGATGCAACTGGTACAACTGCAGCTCCTAGTACATTCGCTGCTGGTACATATTACAAGGCTAATACAGTCACAACACCTGCAAGAGAAGCTAAGAAGGTAAAGCTTCCTGGTGCTGGTATTGCAATCGATATCCAGTCTGGTGGTACATTCCTGAATGGTGGTATCACAGAAGAAATGAGACTTCCTGTTGTTAATGAAAAGAACGTTCCAACTGGTGAAGTCATTACTGGTGTTTCCGATAGACTCTCCGGTATTGTTGACTTCGTGAAGGGTACCGTAACAGCTTCCGCATGTGGTGAAATCACTGGTATCTACATCAATGGTAGAATCTCCAATGAAACCAATCTGAGAACCATCGGCTTCCGTGAATATCCGGAAATCCGCAAGTTCTTGATCAGTGACGGTTGCAGATTCCAGCTTCCGTTTACAGTTGAAGACTTTGCTGAAGCTAACGCTTCTCTGAATTTCAACCTCTATAACAGACTGGTTCAGGAACTTGTTACTGCTCAGGAAATGTTCGAAGATGAATACATTCTGGAATTCCTCGATGAAGAATTCGAAAAGTATGATGGTTATGAATCTGATGTATTTGCTTTGGATTCTTATGTTGCAACTGAATATGTGGATCTCGATCCTTGCTCTATCTCTAAGAACTTTGCAGGTGATCCTTGGGAATACAGAACTAATGCAATTCACAACGCAATCAATTCTCTGATCTATGAACTCTGTGATCGTGGTAAGCTGGAAAACCTCGGTTTTGTTATTTATGCAAACCCGAAGGCAACCCGTCTACTCCAGAAGTTCGTAACTTGGACTGTTTCCAAGTCTACTGAAATCGGTGGTATCCAGATGAACCATGCATTTGGTGTGATGACTGATACTGAAATTCCGATTCGTGTTGTTGCTTCTAACAGAATTGAAGCTTATACTACAATTGATGCATATCAGGAAGGTCATACCGATACTGGTGAACTCTCTCGTGAATACTTCTTCCATATTGTTGCATATCCGATGGATAAGTTCCACATTTCTTACAAGCACCTGAGATTCGCTCGTCATCTGACCAACTCTCCTGAGAATGCTGGTTATGCAGATATCAACAATCCTGGTGGTCAGGCTGTACTTGTTACCACACATAGTCAGTACAAGTCTATCGCAATCCAGGGTATCCAGGGTAGAATCATTTGTAAGAACTCTCAGCTCGTTCCGGATTCCAAGGCTGGTCTTATTACTACCACAAACGCTGCTGATCCTACAACTGATCCTACAACAAAGCCTTGATCGAATTAATATCATTAACCTCTCTAACAATGATGACAAATACAACATGATGCAAATTGGTTGGGGGGATATCCCCCCAACCAATTATATGTTATGATTCTTTGACAAATGTTTCGATGACACTTAAAGCTTTCTTAACAATATATTTTTCATTGACATCGGGATATGTTCGGATGGTTTCCTTGATGACATTTGGAACGGAATCTCGTTTCGAAATCTTCATGTCAGATGACAACATGATTTCGATCGTTAATAAATCACGAACAGTTGCATCGATCTGTTGTGCTTCTTGTGGACTCGGCATGTGTTTTTCTTGATGAACCAGATTGAATGCTTGTTCAATGAGATCAAAACCTTCGTGTAACTGCTTGGTATGTTGATAAATATCTTGAATTGGTTCTTCTAAGTTATGATAATCTTTTGATAATCTCCATATCGTATACATCATCTGATCAATACGAGTGTGAAGTTGTTTCACATGGTGGAATGATCCAATAAAACCGAATAAGGTTATGATTAATAAACATACCAAAAGAATTGTATTTGTATCAAATATAATTTGCATAAAAATCTCTCCTTAAAATTTATAGGTGGTGACAAATAAATGAACACGTTTATCGATAACGTTACATTGGAATCAGCAATCGATACACAATTAAACATGATCGATTGCTTAATAAAGGAATGTGTACTGATTCAATATTATCAAAACATCTTCCTAGAAGATGTAGAAGATGCGGTTCCTCAAACAAGTTCTCCAGTAGCTACAACTGGAGACACAACAGGCGACGATGAACCAAAATCAGAACCCACAACTCCAACCGAGGATTCACAACAACAACAAGTAGCTCCTCCAAATCCAACAATCGATCATGCGAAGAATATTGCGAACAATCCACAAGCAAAGCAAAGTTGGTTTCAAAAAGTTAGAACTGCGATTGGGAAATTCTTTACGTCGATTTCTGAATTAATTTCACCGGATAATGTGAAAGCAAAAGAACAAGAACTCCAGACGAATGTCAATGCTGTTGAAGAAACAATGCAACAGATTGATCAACTTCCAGAACAACCTGTTGAACAACCCGATCCAGCACAGCCAAATGTAAAAACGAAAACTCCACAAGAAGTAAAAGAAGCTTTGATGAATTGGGTTCAAAATGTTGATTTTGATCGCATTCAAGATTTTCAATGGAAAGATCAAACTGATCGAGTCAAAGCGATGTTGCAAGAAATGATTACAAACCGAACAATTATGACGGTATTCACACCTGAATATCAGCGTGCTGTTACGGAAATCAAAAATGCATGTGATCAAGGTATGTCAGAAGTATCAACAAACATGAACAATACAATGTATCGTGCAAACAATGCAACAAATGATGCTGATCGTTCGGGATTTATTCAACGTGGTGATCAACGAACAGGTTGGATGCTATCTAAACTCGATACAAGTATTAATCATTATGGTGATATTCTTCTTGGAACAATGGATATGAATAAAAAAGGTCAACGTTCTTATGGAACAAGAACCGTTGGTCATTATGGCTGGGATGAATATACACGAAATGTTGCAAGCATTAGTGATGTTATTGCCAATACAAAAACATCAATTGATAATTTACAAAAGCAGATTGATGATTTATTAGCAGGAATGCAAAATCAAACAGCTCCTAATAATGTAAGTAACAATCCTGATGATGATCCAATTGCATTATCAAAGCATTGTCTCGAAACATCGAAGAATGTTGTTAATATTTTGATGCGTTTTAATATAATTAGAGATGCTGATAATTGGGCATTCAAAATGTTCCGTAACATTGCGAATTATCAATTGAATCAACCTTCGGCTGATATTTCGAATGGTGAATCGATTCCAGACATGAATACGAATCAATCATTAATTTCCACACTTAATCAGAAGAATGATAATACGGGTATGAATGGTTCTTCCTTCATGAATAACGATTTTAATTCAATTGGTAATGGTGGTAGTTTATCAAATTCAAGTCAACGGGATGTCAATATTTCAAGAATCCAATCCCAAAATGATGTAAATGGTGGTGATACTTTTGGAAACTATAACAACAAAACTCGTTAGGGAATCGATTCAATCTCGTAATGGAAATCTATTGAAAGATATTATGAAGATTGAACATCCTGATGAGACATATACAAATTATATTGTCAATGAATACGATGGTGATGTTCCACGTCTATTCGGTGATAAACGTACCATCGAATTGATGGTCCCTCGTGAGATGGATATTGTCATGGAAAATGCAGTGGTTGATGCAATTGAATCTGGGACAATATTTGATGATAAACGAGATATCGAAAACAAAGTGGATTACTTGAGTATGACACATCTACCACATGCTGGTATGATGCATCGTCATATGCATGAACCACATGAAACTGTTCATGCGATTGGTGCAATCATCGGTGCGATGAATAATAAAGGTAGATTTGGTTCGGAAGATTCTGATATGAAGAATGGATCAAACTATACATTGGATTTGACCAAGCATGGTGATGAAAAAGACACAAGCGTGATGGACTTAACCAAGGATTATCTCAATATCAAAGATAAAGAGAAGAATGGTTGTCCAAAGGAATTTCGTCGTTCTTTGGCAAAAGTACCTGATGAGATTGAAGATATTAAAAAGGTCAAAGCAGAAGATACCGTTGACAAAGATGATTATGACGAAATCGGATTGGATTATGAGGAAGAAGATCCTGATGATAAAAAGAAGAAATGTGACGATGATGACGAGTGTGATGATAAAGAAGAATCCAAACCAAAGAAGAAATCCAAGAAAAAAGATACCGATGATGATGATATCGATTTCAAGGATGAAGGTGTAGCTGATGGAAACGATTCTTCTTATGAACCAGCAATTGTCCATGGTAGAGGTTCTGGAACAACAACAACTGATACACCAGACACCAATACAAAATCATCATATGAAGAAGCATATCAACCGAGCTATGATGAATACGAAATGTATCAAGAAACACATGCGATTTTGGTGAAACCGAAGAAGTTGAAACCAATACCAAGAGATGTGGTAGCATACATAATCACCCAGAAAAATGCCATTCGAGATACCAATGATCAAGCAATGATTTCTGGTTATTGTTGTTCCAAATTGGAACTCGTGGATTTCTATTTGAACTGTATTGATACACATGACTATCGTTACATCGTTCCTCATAATCGTCAGTATCTTGTCCAAATGCAAAATGATTTGAATCATTGTTTACAAGAAATTCTTCGTGTGAAACCAGTGAATCGTTTGGATCGTGTTTGGAAATTGAATGTAACATATCCCGAAGGGTGGGGCGGATAATGACAAGTGTTCAAGATTATATTCTGAAGAATAGAGACATGTTCGAGCTAGTACAAGATGTACGTGATAATCCATCTGGAACATCCACATCGAGAAACGGTGAACATACCATGTTGAATTATGGGAAAATTCTCGATGATATGATCAACTATCTCGAGGGTTTTCAATCCTACAAAAGATCTGGTGAAAAGAAGTATAAACACAAAGTTATCACATCAACATATGGATTCTATAATGCGATGTTTACATCTGACAAATATCGAAAGAATATCACATTATCCGAATTTGCTAGTAATAATTTCAAATTTGTTGAGAAATCCAAGAAACTCAATACATTGATCAAACAGATGAGAAAAAGTGTTGATAATGAAGTATTGAATGTTGCTCGTATTTCTGAAAATCAGTATAAGAAATTAGCAAAAGTAAATCGTGATGATATGAAGATCTATCTGTGGTTAGTCAAAGGAAAATCAATTTCCGATGATCTTCGAGAATTCTATAGTGACAATACTTCACCAGTCATGCATAAAATAAAAAAGTGAGGTGATGATGATGTATCTAACTGAAGATATTGAATATGAAAGTATCATGGCTGAAATGGCGATGTTGAATGATCTGTTAGATTATTATACAAAAGAAATCATCATGGAAGAAGTGATTGATGGGATTTATTTTGAAGAGGATGTGCCATCTACAACCACTACTGTTCAACCAAATCCAACAACGACAATATCATCTGATAATAACGATCATTCGAAAGCTGATCCAGGGTTGCTTAAAAAAGTTCAACTTTTTGCAAAAAAGGTTTGGAATGTGATCACACGTTTTGTTCAAAAACTCTTAGGCATTTTTAAGAATAAAAAACTAGAGGCAAAGGTCAAAGCAGCTGATATTGCTGGTGATAAACTGGATGAATATTTAGAAAATGCATCTGAAGAAGAACGTGAAGAATTTTTGAAAAAGGTAAAGACTGCGTTCGAACAGCATAATGATGGACAGTCGACTTCATCGGTAGAATCTGGTCATTCTACTCCCGAAATCAATACGGAAGCATATGTGTTAGAAGCTGTTGACACATATGGAATGATGACGCCATATCAAAGAGCATGGTATAATGAAGCATTACAACAGTTGAAAGGTCGCAACCATTGGTATACGCTTAAAAAATCAAGCATTTATCCATCCAGTTATGAAAAAGCAGTTAATACCATCATTAAAACAATCGATGGATATTCAAATATCATCAATAGTCAAAATGGAAATGTTGTTGATATTGGTGCTATTGTAAAATCTGCAAGAGCAGCGCGTGTTAAAGTCGTTGCTGCTAAAAAGCATTTTGAAAATGTACTTTGGTTGAGTCGTAAGCAAGCTAGTCCTGGAATATCCTTGACAAAACTGTATCTTCCCGGTGACTTACAAGGCTTATATAAGCCAGATGATTTTGATGCTCACTATCGCAAAGTTATGGTCGTTATGAATCATTTGGCAGATGCGATCATTAATTGCAAAATGAGATTGGATCGATCTAAGATAAAAATCGATGGATATCTAGATCAAATCAATTATTCATTGAATTCAGGAGCAACGGTGTCTGATAAAAGTACATTCCGTACAAGAAAGCAGATTGAGACCTTACAGACCTGGTATTTGGCAAATAGTGATGTTTTGAAATATGCTGGTACAGTTGTAATCGATACTCATCGTGTATTGATGGAGGAATTAAATACATTATTAATTGCTACAAATTGTGCTATTGGTGATTATGCAACATATGAGAAGACTCGTATGGTGCAACAGCAAGCTTATGATGATATGCAAGCTAAAAAGAAAAAAGAGGAAGAGAAGAAGAAAAAAGAAGAAGAGAAGAAGAAAAAAGAGCAAAAGAATCAACAATCGAAGAAAAATAACAATAACAACAATAATCAAAATAATAATAATAATAATAATAATAATAATCAGCGAGGCCGGGGACATGGTAGAGGTAGAAACAACAATAGACAGAATCAAGGAGGTAATAACTAATGTTTACGAAAGAAATGATTGATAAGATTGAGATCACATCAATCTACAATGAATTTTATACAGCATATGCATTGTTAGAAGAAATTCGAAAAGAAGAAACAATGTATGATTATATCCAGGAAGAAGTTGATCCGTATACTGGTAAAGAGGTACAACATATTCCACCACAATATCCGAATACCCCTACACCACAATCCTCACAACCTGTTCAACAACCACAGGCACCTCAGCCTCAGCAACCAACTCAGTCACCTCAGCAACAAACCCAGCAACCTCAGCCATCTAAGCAACAACCGAACCCAACAACTAAACCAGTTCCAGGTTCTGATAAAAAACAAGGATTAATCGCAAGACTCGTTGTTGCTGTTAAGAAAATCTTTGCTAAAATTGGTGAAGTGTTATTTGGAACATCGCAGGAAAAGGAGATCAAAAGGGTTTCAGAATTTTTTGATAGAACCAGAGGACAATTGCCATTGGATCAATATAAAGAAGCATTATCAAATGCTGGTGTATCTGATGATGTCATGGATCTCTATGTTCAATGGTATCAAACTGGTGAATATCCAGTGTATATTACTTTGCAAGCTGCTAAAGTTGCAAAACAGTTGGTTACCGATATCAACTCATTAACAACGAACCTCAGAAACATGAGCCCGCAAGATTTAAGTCAGCGTGGACCGACATTATTTGAAGATGTTAATCGAACTGCAAAGTTATTCAATGCAGAATTACAAGTTAAATCAGCTCAAGATAAAGAATCTATAACCGGAGGGAAAAACAACGACCGAGGACAGTTTCGAGAGTATACATCTAAAATGTTCAAAGCAATCAATCAGGCATTAAATAATTATCAAGATACAATTATTGAATTAATGGGTGATCCGAATAAAGCTCAAGTGATTGAACAATTAACCCAAGCTAGTAGCGGTATGCTGAAAGGCTTGATGAGTTCTGCAAAAGATATCTATAATGCAATTCAGAGTGTCGATGCAAAGAAGGTTGAGGAAGCATTATCATCTATCGGATTTTTCGACATTAAGGGTGGTTTCCGTAGACTAGGAGCAAGTATGTCTGATCTTGGTCACCTCGGATATATGAAGAAAGAAGCAGAAAACCAATTCCGTGAAGAATTAAGAAAAACTGGTAAATATTCCGAAAAGGAAATTGAACAGCTTGTGAAACGTCAAGCAAAGGCAATTGAAAAGACTTACCGTGCTAGCAAACATGATTCAGATGCAGATGATAAACCTGAGAAGCCAATTTCTGCAAGAAAGCAAAAGAAAATTGATAGACGTTATCAAAAGGCGGCAGCACAAGCTGACAAGCAATCTGCAAAATCTCAGAAGTTTACTGATAAGACACGGCGTCGTTTTAATAAAGACTCCGATTTTGATGGTGTCGATTATTATTAATATTGAAGAGGTGTTTTTATATGAACATATCAGAAGCAATTAATGATATCAAGTTCACACTTGGATTGAATACGATTGCTTTACCATATAAAGACTCCACAGAGAATGTGATTGCAGAAATTATGAAAACTTCAATCCGAACATTCTCAAGATTCAAACCACTAGTCAAGGAAGGGTACGAAGAACGAAAGAATCTTCGTGCCCCTTCCAATAGTGCGAAGAAAAATTGTATTTATTATTTACCAGAATCATTAACAACAACCCCAGTTCAATATGCTGATGCATATCCGGCTGCATTGTTAAATCAAGATAATGAAGTAACAACCAACTCATTCACTGTTGGTTCACCATTCGTAGGATTCGGTTCCTATTATCCACAAGACATCTTAAATGCAACAAATACTGGTGCAGCTATTAATAAATATGCTGGTGTGACAGCATCTGTTGCAACATCAAAATGGTTGGGATATAATAAAATACAACTATTCAATTTTCCTGAGAATATCTATATTCGGTTTGTTGTAAAATGTGATCATGATCTATCCGGGGAGACAATCCCCGAATCATGTGTTGAATCTTTTATGGAATTAGCAACGTTGGATGTACAAAGAACGCTGTACAACCAATTGAAAAACATGACGAATGTTGGTTCTGCATTTAAGGAAATTCAATTAAAGATTGATGACTGGTCAAATGCAGAATCATCAAGAAAAGAATTAGTGGAGAAATGGACAAACACATTTCATTATGATGATATGGATTTGATCCAGTTCTTTTAATAAAGGGGATGATGAAAGCATGTTTACCGAAATAATCGAAGAATACTCTCAAGCGGACACGCTTGTTACCCTGATGAATTATTATCATAAAGAATATCAAATGTTACAGTTTGACGATTCTTATATCATCACAGAAGCCGATGATGATTCTAATAAAGGTAAGAAGAAAACAGGTTTGATTCACAAGCTTATCAATGGAATTAAAGCAATCATTAAAGCGATTGGTAAATTCATTACAAGAATCATTGACCGTATTACCAATCGAAAAAATGAATCTGCAATCGAATATGTTGATCATTTGAGCTCTGATGAATTAAAAAGAGCTGCGGATGTGATCGATAATGAATTGAAAAAGACTGACCAGGAATCACCAAAAGAAGAGCATGTCAATGAAGCTGCATTAGCTGATTATTCATTCAAAGCATCTCGTGATAAACAGTTTGAAAAAAATATTGATCAATATGATGAAGAAATCAAAGCTCGTTCTGATGGCCAACTTGGAAATGCAATTGTATTAGCATCTGGCGTGTTTATTCCTATAGCTGATGCATTGAGGAAAGGTGGACCATTAGAAAGCTCCGTATATTGTGCATACAATGTTATGACAGCAATTTGGTTCATATCAGAGTTATTAAAAATTTTAGCAGCAAGTGTAAGAAAACGCCAAATCTATGCAAACATCCCATTTGTATATAAAATTGATGAAGCGATTGATACCGCGTCATCGGAGATCGATTTCTGTATTAATGTGATCCGAAACATTAATGACGTCAGACTTAATCAACCTGATAAGCTGAACAAACAGATTGATCAATATAACAAAAGGTATCAACCAATTTATCATCAGATGCAATACTATTTCGATACCGATGTTAAGAGATCAAAGGTATACAAAGGATATTACCTAAAAGAAGGAAATAAGGCGAAATCAATTCGATTTAGTAAGAAAGATATTCAGATTGCAAACGAATGTTTTGCATTTGTTAAACATACACATGTTTCATCGAAATTAAAATTCGAAGCTTTCAATAAGAAATTGAAAGCGGTTCAAGATTTTGTTGATAAAGATATTAAGGATGTCAATCTATATAACGATTACAATTTCTTGTTTGATGAATTAACATCAACGATTACTGAGAGTTTACAAGCAATGAAATTGATTGATATCTTCACCAAAATTGGTACAGACACTGCTTCATTGATCAAGCTCACTGTTGAAACATCCAAGCATCCAAATAATGGTAAAAAGAAATGATTGGAGATGATGATATGCGACATCAGTTACAAATGACCGATCTAATCAATGACAATGTAATTGATTCAGAAATTCAATCATTAGTATGTTTGATGGAGAGTTATACAAAGCAATATGAAATGAATGTATATATCATGGAAGAATCATCATCCAATAAAGAAGGTATCTTAACAAAGATTTGGAACACTATCAAATCCATTTTTCAATTGATTGGTAAATGTTTGAAATCCATTTTTCAAAAGTTTTCAAAACCTAATCAATATGCTAAGAAGATCAATCATATCGTGGAACATACGGATCCAGACAAAATGAAAAAGATGCTGGAATATATGCAAGATCCAGATTTCGCAAAAGCAATAGAAGCTGTCTATCAACAGAAGCATCTTACAAAAACACAACAGGTGAACGAATCTGCAATCATAAAAATACCAGATCATCTATCAACGGTTCAACAATATGGCATGTTGAGTAATGCCGCTAATGTTGGTACGAGGGGAGTTAACCATTTTAAAAATGCACATCGTAAAGGTGAAGCAGCTGCTCGAACAATGAGTGATGCGATTATGACATTTGGAAGATACTCTGCTAATATCATCATGTGGTCATCACCAGCGATTACTGTAAATATCATCACATATATTCCGGTAGTCATTGGATTGGATCTTGCATTTAAAGTTCTGGGGACTGCATTGAATGATGTAAATGAGCGTATTTCTAGAACACCTCCTAACATATCACAATTATCCAACGTTGAAGCAGATTACATTACGAGATGCAAAGCATTATTAAAAAATATTGCTGGTGGTAAAATTCCAGATGAAGAGGTTGTTAATGAAGCATTCAATACTTCTTCGCCAATGACATTAAATTCAATTACAATAGATTCAGAAACAACAAAAGCTGTTCGCAATAAACTAAAATATTGGCATAACAGCTTGAAGAAACATGGATTCAAAAATGACAAAACACTCGGATTGGAAGACTCTAATAAACATAAAAAGCAATTAGTTGATGATATTGCTGTTTGTTTAAAGATTATGAATGCAGGTTGTTCCGATGATAGAGTAATGAATCATTTTATCAATCAATCAAAATCTTTGAATAAAGAAATTCAAAAAATCATAAAAGTATTGAACGATCCCGATAGTAAAATTAATCAATCCATTGATAAAAACGACAAGAGTCAAAATAGATCATTAAATATTATCAATAATTTTGCAAAGATGGTATTAGGGTTCATTAATAAAGTCAAAGACATGTTTACAATATTCACATATATGAGTCCATTAGTTTCACATTATGCACAACTCGCTTCAAATGTTGCAGATAAACTAGAAAAGGGTGATAAAAATGATTAATGAGCTATTTAACAATATTGAGACGATTAATAGTGCTCAATATTATTCAGAAATGGATACGATGCTGGAATTGTTAAATTGCTATAGCAAAGAGATTGAGATGGATATGTATATGGAACAGCAAGGATTGGATCCGATTACATCATCAACAATCTTCCAAGAAAGCGACAATAGTGCTCCTATCACAGGTGATAATTCACAACCAACTCCTGAAGAAAAAGCACAAGACAAGAATTTCATTCCCAAACAGAATGATGTAGAATTGCCAACAAAGTCTCCAGATCTGCAATCAGAAGATGACAAAAAACAACAAAACGAAGATAATCAACAACAAAACGAAAATAATCAACAACAAGAACCATCAAAAATTGACAAGTTTTTCGATATGTTAAAGGCTTTCCTTCGTAAAGTACGAGAGGGAATGGCTAATATCTTTAGTAAAATTGGAGAATTTATCGGTGGTGAAAAATATCGACAAGCCCAAGAAACAGCAAAACAAATTGATGATGGAATATATGATGACACCTCATCATTTATTGCTAAAGCTGCAAGTGGACAAGTAGAACAACCTGCTCCAGATGTTAAAGATGGCAACAATGGTGCTCAACAACCAAGGTTAGCAACGGCTGATGATGGTTTTGGATGGGGATTCGTTGATGAATCATTTGAATATGATTTTGAATACATTTATGATGAAGATGACTATTATCAAGAAGCTGGAATTGCAGCAAAAGCCATTGGCGCTGTAATTGGAAATTGGGCTGGGATCGATATGGTCACATTCCTCAAAGGTTGGTTTACTGGTGTAGGGAATTATGGATCAATTGATGCAAGAGACTCAATGGGTACACAAGATTCTTACTATAGTAATATCCTCAGACAATGGTATGTAAAAATCAAGTTCTATATGAAAGCAGCTAATTCTGGTTTACATACAATTGGTGAAATTGTTGCTAAAGTAAATTCAGAATTAGGAACCAAATTTACAGAAGGAAATCTATTCAATCTGGATAGCGGTCATTTTCTTGGTGTCCCATTACCAGCTCCATTGAAAAATCTGTTTGAAACATTTTCTGGTCCATTGCAAATGGGTGCATTATGGGTTGCTGTTGATTTAGCATTTAAAACTGCTAGACGTATTAAAGACCCAGCAACTGCAGATAATAATGTCATTGATGCTTTTTATGCATCCGCGACATCTACTGCGAATCAATTAGCAGAGTCCGCGAACAGTATGTTTCAATCTCAACAAGAGTTATTCCAGTGGATTAAAATGTTAAATGAAGAGAAAGACATGGCAGCAAATGCAAGAACCGTTGATGAGGTAAATCAACATAAAGAAAATCAATCAATGATTCTCGATCAAATAGATGCAATGTTCAGACAGGGTAAAATCGCGGATATCATCAATCAAGCACAGAATAACGGTGCTGTTCAAGAAAAAAGAACAAATGTATTATTTAAAGCATTAAGTACCATCGAAGATAAGATATGTGACAGTGAATGGTGGAACGAGCATGTTCGTGGATTGGAACCCGGTGATGTTGAATATGGTAGAGGTATGGTTGCTGATCTGATCAATAAATTCTCCAAACAAATTTATGAAGTGACCAAAATTCTGGATGGGTTCGCATCAATTGGTTCTACTGTCACAAGTTGGTTCGCAGATTTGTTCAGTGGTGCTTTAGATGACCATGAGCAGAGAGCGATTGATGCAATGGGTGAAGATGATAGACAATTGTTCTTGAAGAATAAGGGATTACGTGAATATATGTTAGATGGTGGAAATAACGAAAATAATCAAATTTCTGAGAAATATGGATTGTTTGCAAAAGATGTGATGATCCGTCCTAAGGAAGGAGATCCCGATTATTCAAGAGATGCAACAGCTGCAGCAAAACAACAGAAGCTTGAAAAAATGAAGACTGATCCAGAATTTATCGAGAGTATGAGATATCTTGGAATTGATCCAAATGAGGTAATCATCAGACCACTTGGATTGGAAGAGGGTCTTGGTCAACATGCTAGAGATTTGTTAAATAGTGCGAATAAGTCTAAAGTGAATGATGCCGCCACACTACTCAACGGATCAAGTATACCCGGTTCACTAAAAAATTCAA
>Ga0247611_10006643_pt1 | contig 14747 bp, 3 predicted proteins | sample 177DNAGHGhighgp2_FD_192422 | JGI IMG/M metagenome (GOLD analysis project Ga0247611, IMG submission 192422) | Sheep rumen microbial communities from Palmerston North, Manawatu-Wanganui, New Zealand - 1770 DNA GHGhigh gp2 | ecosystem: Host-associated > Mammals > Digestive system > Stomach > Rumen ...
ATAGTTGCCAACTTTTTTTGCAACTTTTGAATTATATGATTCACCAGAATATGTAATAGTATAGTCTTTATCTATTACTACTTCTTCTCCGCCAACACCATTTATTTCTATACTTGGTGCTATAGATATTCCTGAGTAGTCAACATCTTCAATATTTCCAACCACAATAGAAGCTGGTTTAATATCAAATTCTCCCGCCGAGTAGACTCCTGCATACTCCGTATTATCTTTTCCTGTAACAATTACAGTATATGCTCCTACATTCTTTGGTGTACTTCTACCAAATCTAATATCAAAGTTGTCATTGTCTATTACACCACCTACAGATGAAATTTCAATTTGATCTATTATTTCATCTATTGTGTAAGCCGCATTCTTATATATTGCTTCAGAATTACTTACATCTAGTGCATTTACACTAATTACGAAATACCTTGTTGATACATCATGTTGACCTGCATAGTTTGTTCCAGTACCTGTTACTCTAACGGCATAAGATCCAACCTCTGTTGGGAAGTTGCTTGTGAATGTTGTGCCATCAGCTGAATAAGTAACAGTATAATTTCCATCAGATAAAGTGTTTCCATTTATATCTTTAACTGAAAGTTTAGATTCAAATACTTGTTTAGTAATTGTCTCGTTAAACACTGTCTTATCATCAGCAAATCCTAATAGTAAAATCTCATTTTCATTTTTACCATATTTATCAATTGTATATTCTACAACTTTTTCACCTGTATAATTGTTATTTTCAGGTGCATTTATAATGATTTCATACGTCCTTGCATCAACAAATGATCCATTATAAGTCAATATATAATCTGTACCTAGTTCAAGAATTACATTGTCTCGTTTTACCTCTATTGCAGGTTTTTGAACACTTCCGTTATAAACAGTTTTATCACTTAATGAAACAGTTGCATTTGCTAAATTATATCTTCCAATTCTAAATTCTTTAACTTTTCTTCCACTGTAGTTTCCGCAAAGAGTAACTACTGCTTTAGCACAAACTGTTTGAGAAGTACTTTCAATATTATCTTCATATGTTAATTTATAATCTATTCCCTCTTCAAGTGGAATGCTTTGATTTCCAACAGCAAATGCTACTGATACATCAGGAGTTTTAGCAGTTCCATCATAAGTATATGTACTATCTGTTACTGGGTTTCCGTCTTGAGTAAGAGTAATAATAACATTGCCGCTTGTTTCAACAATATTGAATTTAATCTCTTTTGTTCCTTCGTAATTTCCTTTACCCACAACAGTAATTGTTGCTTCACCAACATTTGTGTTGTCTGCATATACTGCTTCAAAATCATCTTGATCTAATACAATACCATTTTGTGACAATAAGAATTCTGGTTGTATCTTTAAACCAGTATAATATTGGTCTGCAACTGGTCTTGTATAAATATCATCATCAGCAATATTTTTCTTAGTTACTGTAAAGTTGGCTGTTGCTTTTTGTAATTCGTTGCTTCCTTTAAGTACCCTTACAGTAATAGGATATACGCCAACATCTTTAATTCCATTTATTCCTGTTATTTCATATGTTAAACCATTGTTTGATTCTCTTAAAGCATGAACTGATACACCATCAATAAAAATCTCTTCATCACTTAATACAATAGTTTGTGCTGTATATACACAAGAATCTCCTGACAATGTAACAGTAATATCTGATGCTGGATCTACTGTAAATTGAACATTACCATATGCCTTATTAGTTCCATCACTATAATTTGCATTATCTACTTTAGCTGTAACATTTATTGTATGTGTGCCCGGAGTAAGAGTTTCTGATGAGAATTCTACATCATAATTCGAACGACTTAGTACATCATTTCCATATGTAACTATTAAATCTGCTAAAACTTCTTCTTTAGATACACCATTTGTATACTCTGCATCTCCAGATAAGCTTACATTTAATAATCCAACATAAGGTTTAATTGTATATTCAAATGATTTGTTACCAACATAGTTTGAACCAGTTACTGCTCTAATTGTTACATTATATGTATCAGCATCCACATAACTGTTATCGCCAGATACAAGTTCAAAGTCTTCTCCAAGAACAAGTCTCTTAGCTCCATGGCCTGAGATATAAGTAACATTTATAGAAGGTTCTTGTTTAGTTGTATTGTAAACTTGATCATTATTAACTAGTTCTACCGCAACTCTATCATCAGCTAAATCAACTGGAGTAATTTCATATGGTAATGTTACTTTACCTTGGTAATTTCCTAATCCTTCAACTGTAACTTTATAGTTTCCTACATCTGTTGGAGGTACATCTGTTGTAGCATATGAATCTCCAGAATACTTAATAATGTAATCTTTCTTATAAAGTAAATCTTCTCCTCCAACACCAGCTATTGTCATTTCTGGTTCATGAGAATGTCCACAGTATTCTCTATCTATAACACTACTAAATACTATTTGAGCAGGTGTAACAGTAAATGAACCTGTGCCAAGTATTCCTTCATAATCGGTACCTTCTTTTCCGATTACAATAACTGTATATGTTCCAATACTTCTTGGAACCGTACTACCAAATGAAATATCAAAATTATTCTTATTTAAAACAACTGTGTCGTCTTCTTCAGAAGTAATCACTATAGAATTTATTATTTCTGAAATATTGAAGTTCGCATTCTTATATGTTGCAGTTGTATCTGATACATTGGCAGTACGTAAATAAATAACAAAATCTCTTGTTGCAATGTCATAATTGCCAGCATAGTTTACACCAGTACCAGTTACTTTAACTGTATATACTCCAACTCCTTGTGGGAATGTTACAATATTTCCAGCTTTTGTATATTCTACTGTGTAATTTGAATTTGGCAATGTATTGCCATTTAAGTCTTTAACAATTAATAAATCTTTAAATGCATTTGTATCTGCTATGGTTCCATCTTTAAATGATGCTTTATCATCTACAAAGTCTAATAATAGTTTTTCACCACTATTATTACCATATGGATTAATTGTATATGTGATTTGTTGCTCACCATTATAGTTGCAATTATCTCCGCTTAAAGCACGTATTAGAATTACACTATATGTATTTGCATCAATAAATGAGCCATCATATGAAACTTCATAATCTTTATCTAGTTCAAGTAAAGTGTTGTCACGTCTAACTTCTATTTGTGGCTTTTGAACTCTTCCATTGTATACAGTGCTATTTTCTAATACAACATTTGCGCTAGATAAGTTATATTTGTTGATCTTAAATTCTTTGTCTTCGCTTCCCTCATAGTTACCACAAAGTGTAACTATAGCTTTAGCAGTACCACTATTTACATTGTTTTCAAAAGCAACTCTATAGTCTCTTCCTTCTACAAGTGTAACTCTCTCTCCTACCTCTACTACATAATCAACAGATACATTTGGAGTTTTGGCAAGACCATTATATGTATATGTAGTATTTGTTACTTCTTCTCCAGATTCAGTAAGAGTGATTATTATATCTCCTTGAGATTCTCTAATAATCTCAAATGGAAGTTCTCTAGTTCCAACATAGTTTCCTTTACCAACTAGTGTTATAGTAGCTTCGCCAACATTTTTATTGTTTGAATAAACGGCTGTATAATCATTTGTTGAAAGGACTTCTTCGTTATATTCAAGTCTGAAATCAGGTTTTAGTGAAGCACCTGTGTAGAATTGATCTTCTATTTCATCTGCAATTACATCTACTGCATTAATATCTTTTGCTAAAACTTCAAAAGTAGTAGATGCACTTTGTAATTCGTTATTGCCTTTTAATATTCTAACTGTAAGTGTATATGTTCCTACATTTTTAACTGTTCTATCCCAAGAAACTACATATGTTAAATCGCGATTAGCAGGATCTGCTCTTAATTCAGCAACAGATTCTCCACTATTTATTATCATATCGCTTTCTGGAATAACAATAGTTCCTGCAGTATATACACGTGATGATTCTCTTAATGAAAGTGTAATATCTTCTAAACCTTCAATTGTAAAGAAAGTTGTACCATTAGCTCTTGAGCTTGCTGATTCAAAGTAATTAGGTAAAGAATTCTTTGCGTCAACTTTAATTACATAATTTCCTGTTGTTAGGTTTCCATCTGGTGTATATGTGATATCAAATTTATCTCCACTTAATGTGTCATTTCCATATGTAATAACTAAATCATTTTCGATTTCTTCTTTAGTTATTCCATTGTTATAACGATCATGTTTTAAGCTTACATTTAAAGCACCTGTATATGGAACAATTGTGAATTGAACTTCTTTAGTTCCTGTGTAGTTTGAACCAGCTTTACCTTTTATTGTAAAGTCATAAGTTCCTACATTAATAAATTGGTTTTCGCCAAGAACAATTTCGAAATCTACACCTTCATGTAATTGAACTGTTGTTCCATTTCTAACAATGCTTACACTAACTTCAGGGCGTTGAGATATTGTGTTATATACAGCATTATCATTAACTACAACAACATTAGCACCCGAAATATTCGTTGGATTGATTTCAAATGTTCCTCTAATTGTACCTTTATAATTTCCTTTTGCTTCTATCTTATAGCTTGCTGTACCAACTTCATAATTATTTTGATAAGTAACAGTGTAATCTGTACCTTCAACTAGAACTTTATTTAATACTGTATCTGTAAGAACTAAATCTTGCATACATGCAGAACCAGTATAATCTTTGTCTTCTACTCCTGTTAAAGTAAATCCATCTGCTACACTATCTCCACTATTAATAGGTTTGCTTTCAATTACAAAAGTATATGTTGTTAATCCGCCAAAGTCTCCAATACCAGCAATAACTGCAACGGCAATACCGCCATTTATGTTATTACTATGTACTACAGTGAAGTCTCTATTTTCTTGTAAAATTATTGGATTTTCATTTTCATCATATTTATATTCTAACCAAGCATCTCCGCTAGGACTAAATACAAGAGTTTGCGCTTGACCATTATACTCTCTGTCTGTTGATGTTGCTGATTTAATAGTAATATCTGGATCATTAATTGGTCTTGGTATAATTTGATAACTTGCAAAATTGTAGTTACCTGCATATCTACCAATACCATTTACTTGTAGAATGTATCCACCAACATCTTTAGAGTTTTCATCAACGATTACTGCGTAGTCTCTTCCTTCTTCTAGGCTATTTAAATATACTTTGCTTCCTTCTACTAACATATATGAAGTTGATTTATTTAGTTCAGGACGTTGAATTTTACTATTATATGTTAAAGAATTTTCACTTAACTCTATATTAATAGTACCAGTAAGTGGTGATATTTTATAAGTAGTTGTAGCGTGAACTCCGTTATAGTTTCCGGTTCCTACTACATATAGTAAGTATTCACCAACTTCACTAGGTGCAACAGTATTTTCAGGTGAGCCATATCCCAAAGTATAGTCGGTACCATACTCTAATACTGCAGTAGCATCATCTCCACGTGTTACAGTAAGTGCACTAACAATTGAGCCATGTATTGCTGAATCATTACCAGTATATGTGAATACACTTGGATCTAATGTTGCAATAATTCTTCCTCTATAGTTACCTACTTCAAATGTTTCAACTCTAGAGTTAGTATAATTTCCTTTACCTGTAATTATAGCATCATATGTACCCTTACTTAATGGATAGCCATTAAATAAAGTTGCTGTATTATTTTCTACATCACTTACTCTATAAGTAACTGTGTAATCATCTTCTGTTAGCTTCTTAGATACTCCTCCTACTCTATCTAAGATAGTAACTGTAGGAACTATTTCATTACCAGTAAATCCTGATTGATAAACAGAAACCGTAACATCATTATTAGCTAAACTTCTAGGACTAATATGGAACGGATAAACTAGTGTTGCTGTTGCATAGTTTCCATTTAATGTTGTAAAGTCAAACACTGGATCATTAGCACTAGCTCTAACATTATCACCAGAAACTGATGTAATATAATCTGTACCAGTAACAAGTGGTGTACCTGTTGCACTGCTTGTATCAACTCCATCTATCTCAATGTTTTGAATTGAAGGAATAATAGCTTTGCCATTGTATTCATATACTAAATCATCATCACTAAATGTAATTGTAGTATTATCTTTTGTTACAACTTTTTTATTTATTGTTATATCAACTGCTAAATTTACTAGCTCTGCATACTCTCCTTTGCCTTGAATAATCAAAGGATATGTTCCAGCATTTTTAACATTTGATGTGCCAAACATTACTGTATAATCAACATCTCTTACCAATGTAACTTCAGGAGATGTTTCAGATACTTTACCTGTTACTTCTATTTCACCTAATTCTGAAATTGTCCTTTCTCTTCCATTGAAAACAAGAGAATTTTGATTTTCAACAGTTGCTTCAAATTGAGAGCCATCACTTGAAATAACAAATGCAGCTTCTGCAGTTAAACCTTCTTCATAGTCAGTACTTGTTGCTAAACAGGTTGCTACAACTTTGTATACACCAGCTGTAGATTCCAATGAAGGAATTTCAACATACTGCTCAGTTGTAGTATCCATCTTATAATACTTAATTTCATAATCTGTGCCATATACTAATGCAGGATTATTGAAACTATCTATTACTCTAGCATTAGCTTGTGCACTACTAAAATCAATATTTGGAATAGAACCAGCATTATATCTTAATCCTAATCCATCGATATAAGTTTCTCCATTGAACTTTTGAATATGGATTTGACCATTATATTTTTGAACTTCTACTGAAACACTTGTATTAGTGTTTTCATCATATTTTCCTTTACCAGTAATTATTATATTGTAAGTACCAACATCTTTAATAACCGGCTTGTTAATTTCATAATCAACGCCTTCAACTAAAAGCATCTCTCCATCATAAACTTCTATTTCGATGTCGCCACTTTGATCTTGTCCATTATATGTTCTAGGACTAATTGGAGTAACTGAAATACTTGGATCATCCATTCTCTTCTTAGAAATTACAACTTTTCCTTGAGGGACTTCTAAATTGTCATGATCTACATCAATATACTTAGTTTTAGCATACAATGGGCTTTCGTATCCACTTGTGCTAAGTCCATCAAGTGAGAATGTATCATATGTTCCATCTCCAAAATAAATTGCAAATATATAATATAAACCTGTATCAAATTCTTCACTTGGTATTTCACAAGTAGCAATTCCTGTTGTACTATCAACTCTTGCTACTCCATCTGCGTCTTGTGGTCCATATTGTCCAACTACAATTTTCTTGTCGCCAGACATAACTGTGATGTCGCCCCATCTAACTTCCTCGTTACGCCATACTTGGTGCCAATCACTAGTACCTTTAAATAAGAAGAAATATACTGTTCCTGTTGCACCAACATATGGATTACGATCTACATCAAGTAGTTCCGCTGTAACAGTCATCGTTGATCTATATGGATATGATGGTCTATCTCCACTAGTTACAACTGTACCATAAGGCTTAGCTATTAATACAGCTTCGTTTGAAGGCGTAACAGCTATCATATTCTTAGGACGGTTTGAAAGATTAAAGTGTGTCCTAAAGTGTTTAACCATCGTATCTACTTTATCTGATTTAATAATTGGTTCATTCACATCTATAGTTTCATCAATATATAAAGGAATTTTGTTTTCAGCAGATACGCTATTATCTCCAGAACAATTATTAATAACTCCAGAAACATTTATAAACGTGTCTTTAGCAATGTATATTGATGAAATATAGTTATCAAGGTTAACTCCATAGGTATTAATTGGTCCAAAGCCACTTATATCTAATGAATTAGCAACTTGATTTGCATGATAAATAGCATATTTACCGCCATTTATATTACCACCTGTAAGAGTAGCTGTTCCATCATTATAAATTGCTATACCATTTTCATCATTATGTTTAATAGAACCGCCAGATACTGTTAAAATTCCATTGTTTTGAATTAAGTTTTGAGTACTATCAGCACCTGCTTCCATTGAAATTGTTCCGCCGGTAATATTCAATGTTCCATTATTAACTAAGTTATTAGCAGTATTATTACTACCACCAGTGCTATTAAATGATAATTTACCACCTGTCATACTATCAGATATTTTTAATGTTGCACCTTCATATATTACAAATGGAAGGTAGTTCATATCTAATGTATGCCCGTTTAAATCAAGCTCTATATTTAGACCTTCTGGAATATCTGTTTCTATCCTTGAATAAACATACTTAAGTAAAGAAATCTTCTTGCCTTGTTTTGAAGTATTATTTTTAATTTCATTTATTGCTGATTGCAATGTTCCCCATTCTTCTTCAGATCCATCGTTCCATGTAATCTTTACTTCGTTAACTGTTTGAACTTTGAAAGTAGTATATACTGTAGCATCTGTAAGTGGCATATTAAAGTAGAATAATTTTTCATCTAATTTAATAACTTTATTATTTTCTAAAGAATATGTTCCTTCTACTCCATTCAAAGTATATTTAACTTCGATAGTATCAACTTCATAACCATCAAAAGGACTCGCAGTTAGAAGTACAAACATACCTCCTTGTGCTTGATCCAAGCTACTAGAAATACTACCATTTTCTGATGGAGCAATAGTAATATCTAAAACATTTTCTCTATAGTCTGGTTGACCATTATGGTTAGCATCAACTGACCACACAGCATAAAATGCTGTAACTTCATAAATTGTATATTGTCTATTATATGTAACCCCTGGTATTAAATCTGTTGGATAATAAATATCAACTTTTAATTCATCTGCTGCCGTTGTAATTGGGTTAACTTGTACTGGGCTCCAGCCAATAAATACGTATCCATCACGTGTTATTGGATCTCCACTAACTTGTGGCAAAATATTGATATTATCTCCACCACTATATAGTGTTTCATCTACTGGGAGAATTCCATCTCCTGATCTAGCATTATTTCCATTATAATTTACTGTTACTGCATCATAAATTATATAATATCCATCGCTAGCTTTTTCACCAATAATATCCTTGTTGTATTTAACTTCATAAATTGATTTGTTATACAAAGTAGCTGTTTCAATTTCTCTTGCTCTTGTAGCATCATTAGTATTAATTTTTGCTATTCTAGTTTGAGGTGCAGTCAATTCTGAATTCATTGGAATTGCATGTGACATTGTCAAAGCATCATCTACGTATATTAATTCTCCACTTTTAAGATAAACTGGATTACGTGAATCTAGATAAATATCTTTTGAAATATGCAATTCACTACCAACGTTTACTAAAATGCCTCTACCTTTTGGTTCTGAGTTGTATGTTGAGATATTGTTACCATTGAATGAACCACCACTAATATATGCATCGCCATCTAAGTAAATAGCGGCACCATCACCATTAATAGTACGGTTATTGTTAAAGTTTCCTGATTTCATAGTGAATGTTCCATCAGCACCAACATATAAACCTGCGCCATTATTAGCAGCTTCGTTTCCATTAACTTCGATATTATTAACTGTTAGATTAGCACTGCCTTCAATATAAATACCTGCACCATCTTCATTTGAATTGTTTTTATAAACTTCACCATCATTAATTACTGCCGTTCCGCCACTAGCTATATACAAACCGCCACCATTATTAGCAACGTTTTCATTAATATGTCCTGCATTCATTGTAAATGTACCAGCCACATAAACACCAGCACCATTTTCCGGAGAAGTATTATATCTAAGCGTTCCTCCATTTAATGTAAATGAACCTCCACTCAATACACTAACTCCTGCACCACTATAGCCATCATTTGTAGAGTTATTTGAAATAGAAACACCAGCGTTTGCTTCTAATAATCCGCCGCTTTCAACTTTAATAATAGAACCATTTATTGCATGCCCAGAATTTCCATCAAATGCTAAATATCCGCCTTTAGAAATAGAAATGTCTTTTTCTGCATATTGTGAATCTCCAAGTGCAAGGTTTCCACCATTCTTAACTATAAGTCCCGAAGTATTGTCATTGTTATCAGCAAAAGATGAAACTAATGAAATTGTGTAATCTCCGAGTGGTTGATAACTGAAGTTAAGAGTACTTTGGTTTGAAGGAGTAATTAAGTTTCCGTTTTTATTCTTAAGATTTTTGTCAACAATTTGTGAATCATTTTTAGTCTTTGTTGTTTCTGGAACTATCCTTATATCTTTATTAATGTTAATTGTAGTGGTTAAAGATATATTATTTATAACATAAATTGTATCTCCATTTACGGCACTCGAAACAGCGTCCTCTAATGATGTATATACTCTCTCTCCTATTCTTGCTACATAGGCAGCAGATGAACCAGAACTTTGTGTAAGTCTAAGAGTTTGATTAGCAAATACTCCTGTTAATATATAATCACTTGTATCAATAGCAAATTTATTTTCTTGAATTTCTAGAGCAGCCCCGTCTTCACGAAGGAATTTAACTAAATCCAAAGTTTTACCATCACTTACGAAACTATCAAAATCCATTGATATTAATCCTACTGTTCCTTCTGAATTTAGACGCCCTTTTACTCTAATAGGAATCTGCCATGATGTACCTAAAGAATTTAGCGAATCGATATAAATATTGTTGTTGGTATTAACAATTATTTCTCCACCTAAATACACAAGTGGATCACTAGCTGAATTTGTCTGATTGATAATTGCAATACCATCTCCATTGCCACTTTCGCTTAACACTTTATTATTGGAAATTAAACCACCTCTTAAATCTATAGATGAATTTTGGTCATTATAATTACAAATACCTCCACCCATATTTAAAGCTTTATTGTCTGTGATATTTCCATTTAACATTACGAATTTACAATTAACACCTCTACGTTTTTTACCGTCATACTTTGCGCCTACTGTTACACCTCCACCGTACTCTGCAAAGTTTTCTGTAATTGTAGCATTATTATACATATAGAATTCATATGTTGAGTTAGCGCTATCACTTGTTGTTGAAGCTCCACCACCAATTAAAGCAAAGTTATTTCTAATTGTACCTCCATACATATGAAGAGTAGCTTTCCAAAGAGAAATACCACCACCATTGTAACCAGCAGAGTTATTCTCTATCGTTCCGTCATACATATAAATTCTGGCGCCTTCACGTCCACATATAGCACCACCATTTGCACCATTACCAGTAGCCGTTCTATTGTTTGAAATCCTTCCTCCACGAATTTCTAATGTTCCACCGTCTATACCAATAGCTCCGCCATCACCAGTATTAGAGTTATTATCGTTTCTCACATTTGGATTGTTATCTAGAACAGTGTTATAACAAATATTTCCATCATAAATATAGACTTTGGTATTGCTATTATTTCCAGAATAAATAGCTGGGCCTGCATTATCATTATTTTGTCCCATAACATTCCAGCTTATTTCTCCACCATATATATATACCTTTCCATTGGTTTGGTTATTAATTGCACCACCTTGATATCTATTGCTATTAGGAAATGGAGTAATAAAAACATTACCAATTCTAGTGTTGCCATAAACTTTAAGCGTTCCTTTATTTCTAATCAATCCATGTGTAGATTGAACACCGCTTATTGAATACCAATGAGCTATTTTGTAATCTTCACCATCATTAATTAAAACAGATTTAAAAGTTGCATCATTGTTTCTTACACCATTATCGCCAAATTCTCCTGTCGGTCTATGTCTATCAAAATCATAATCTTCTTTGGTTTCATCCAATGTGAAAACTGCACCACCATCAATTTCAATAGTTCCAGTCATATTTTCAGAACCAATCGATAAAGTATTACCTTGTTCAACGTTAAACATATAACCCGTTGTATTATTATATGAGTTATTATTATTGGCGTTGCCCGCATCTCTAACGATTTTAATATGTCCAGATGTAGTTAACTCAACATTTCCTGTTACAGAGATAGGATTAAGTTCGTTGTATTTAAGTACATATAAATCATCCGGATGTTGATTAGCAAGATCAATATAAGTTTGAATATCATCAATGCTTGTAACAGGAACTTCAATATTATGAACTTCACCTGTATAACCATGATTAAATGGTACTACGGTATTATCAGCATCATATTCAATTGCCTGCGCTTCGCTCGCAAAAGAATTATATTTCGCGAGATTCGTTCCGGAATTCCGCATCTATATATTTTAATGGTATTATTGGTAACACAAATGTGAACGCTAATACCATAGCAATTATTCTGTGATAAAGTTTGATTTTTAAATTCATAATTTTTGCCTCCAAAAGTATATATATCTTTAGATAAATAAAATTTATCTAAAACTCGTATTTACGTAGAATTTTCCCTTATAATATTCTAATAAAAAATATAAGTTTCTACTATATAAATAAAACATTGTTAGTTCTAATTAATATGCCTGTAACATTACTGTAACAAGCCCGATTTTTATGGTATTTTTTACACTTTTTTGATAAAAAAAGTTGACAAAAAAGATATTTTGTATTCAAAACGCCCTAGCTTTAAATCTCTTTTATATTGCAATAAAAAGGCAATTATGATATAGTTTTTTTACACTATTAAAGGGGTGTAGATTAATGGAAAAGCTAATCATAAATGGTGGTAAAAGACTTCAAGGAGAAGTAATAATAAATGGCGCCAAAAATGCGGCAGTAGCAATACTTCCTGCCGCAGTATTAATCAACGGAAAATGTACAATTGAGAATTTGCCTAATATTAGCGATATTAAGCTTTGTTGCCAAATTCTTGAAAGCATTGGAGCCAAAATTAAATACATATCTCCTAGTTCAATAGAAATAGACTCATCAAATATAAATAAAACCGACATTTCGCCTGAAATCACAAGAAAATTTAGAGCATCGTATTATTTCATTGGTGCTCTTCTTTCAAGATTTCATAAAGCTCAAGTCGGAAGCCCTGGTGGATGTAATTTAGGTCAACGTCCTATAGATCAACATATCAAAGCTTTTGAAGCACTTGGTGCTACAGTTGATTGCGAAGGTGGATTAATTACAGCCGATGGGAAAAATATGCAAGGCGGACACATATACCTAGATATCGTCAGCGTTGGAGCAACAATAAATGCAATTCTTGCAGCAACTTTATGCGAAGGTGTTACAGAAATCGAAAACGTTGCCAAAGAGCCTCACGTTGTTGACGTTGCTAACTTCCTAAACATGATGGGAGCGAACATTAGAGGCGCTGGAACAGATATTATAAAAATTACAGGTGTAAAAGAATTAAAAGGTGGCGTATCTTATGCCATTGTTCCAGATCAAATCGAAGCTGGAACATATATGATTGCAGCTGCCCTTACAAAAGGTGATATCATAATAAAAAATTGTATTACAAAGCACTTAGACCCTATTTCAGCTAAGCTAAAAGAAATGGGAGTTGGAATTGAAGAAAATGATGATGGAGATGAAATCAGAGTTTTCTGTGATAGACGTACAAGAAAAGCAAGTGTAAAAACGATGCCATATCCTGGTTTTCCAACAGATATGCAACCTCAATTTGGAGTTCTACTTTCAATTTCAGAAGGAACAAGTTATATAACAGAAGGTATTTGGGATTCAAGATTTCAATACACTGCAGAGCTAAATAAAATGGGTGCAAAAATTGATGCAGAAGGAAAAAGAGCAGTATTTGAAGGTGTAGATTATTTAACAGGATCACAAGTATATGCAACAGATTTAAGAGCTGGAGCAGCACTTATTTTAGCAGGTTTAGTAGCAAAAGGAACGACAGAAGTTCTTGGAATTGAACATGTAGATCGTGGATATGAACATATCGAGAAAAAATTCCAAGCACTTGGTGCAGACATTAGAAGAATTTTAGAATAAATTGTAGCGGCGACTACTAGTCGCCTCTTTTTTTTGAGGAGAAAAAACATATGATTAATTTTTGCAATTTGTATTCCGGAAGTTCTGGAAATTGTACATATATAGCAAGTGAAAACACAAGAATATTAGTTGATGCAGGTGTTAGTTGTAATAAAATTGTTAAAGCACTAGAAGAATTAAATGTTGAATTAGATGAGATTGATGCAATAATAATTACTCACGAACATTCAGACCATACAAAAGGATTAACAACAATTAGCAAAAAATATAACATTCCAATTTATGCAAATATTCCAACATGGCATATGATAGAAAGTTTGAATGTTAAAGATAATTGCAAATTTACTTTTACAACAGGAAAAGAATTTGAAATTGGAGATTTCAAAATTCATCCTTTTTCTATTCCACACGACGCTGTTGATCCTTGTGGATTTTCAATTTTTCATGATGGCAAAAAAGTCACAATCGCTACGGATATAGGACATATAACTGAAGGTGTACTTCATCAAATGGAAAACTCAGATATACTTTTACTAGAAGCAAATTATGATGATGAAACATTAAAATGTGGTCCTTATCCATATCAATTAAAGAAAAGAATCATGAGTGAAAAAGGACATTTATCAAATGAAGAAGCTGGAAAAACTTTGGCATATCTTTCAAAAAACAATGTTCAAAATATGATATTAGGTCACTTAAGTAAAGAAAATAATTTTCCAGAATTAGCTTATCAAACTGTATTTAACGAAATAGATATGAATGGAAATATTTGCAATTTATCGGTAGCTTCAAGAGATTTTATTGACCCAATGATTACATTATAAATTTATACGGCGACCAAAGGTCGCCATTTTTGAAGGAGAAAAAATGAAAATAAGTATTATTTGTCTTGGAAAAATAAAAGAAAAATATTTGCAAGATGGAATTAATGAATATACAA
>Ga0247611_10006645_pt1 | contig 14746 bp, 8 predicted proteins | sample 177DNAGHGhighgp2_FD_192422 | JGI IMG/M metagenome (GOLD analysis project Ga0247611, IMG submission 192422) | Sheep rumen microbial communities from Palmerston North, Manawatu-Wanganui, New Zealand - 1770 DNA GHGhigh gp2 | ecosystem: Host-associated > Mammals > Digestive system > Stomach > Rumen ...
CACCGCAAAGATCGCTTTTATATATCCTGTTGGCGAAATGTGGTAGCCTAGTTTTTTGCCATAGAAATCCGTGACCTCATTGTACGTGAAGCCGAGCCACCGCGGGAAAAGGCATACCACCAGTATTTCCAGGATCCCGATTGCGGTAAAGAGAATACGCAAGACTTTCTTCTTGCGTGGCGTCATTCGAAAAAACGAAGGTATCTTCGCCCGTGACCGCTCCAATTCAACCTTCAGAAACGGATCATTTTCCATTCTTCCCATTATTATTCACCTCACAACCCACATAGGATCTGCCCGCAATATTATTTTATAACATTGGCATATGCTTTTCTACTCCCGCAAATTCCATCTTCTGAAAGTGCCCCGGCACAATGTTCGCAGGAGAAAAGAATAGTACTTGCATGTTCATTTCAATCGTGCTATCCTCATTATTGAACACGTTCAATAATGAGGATAGGCCATGAATAAAGACGAGAAATTGAAAATCACGAAAGACAAACTTCTGGATGCCACATTCTTCCTGATGGAGAATATGGAGGATCCGCTGAGTGTCACTTCAAGAGAGATCGCAGCACGGGCGAATGTGCAGCCCGCCATGATCAACTACTGCTTCGGCTCGCGCGAGAATCTGATCTATGCGACTTTTTTCAAGCAGTATCTTTCTTTTCTGGAAGACAAAGAGATCGGTAAGATCGTCTCGTCCGGAGAACCGCCGAAGGAGATCATCAAGAAACTTCATTTTGCAGTGGCCGACTGTCTGATCGACAACTACAAATTCACCAAAGCCATTACCAGCTACATACTTTTCAAGCGCGATCTGAGCCAGGAGGCCTTCAGCCTGCATCTTGTCCGGGAACACTATAAAGGTCGGAAGACGGAAGAAGAATGCAAATTCATCTCTTACGAACTCTCCACCCTGATGCAGCTTGTCATCTTCCGCAAAGACGATTTCAAGAAAGATTTCGGCATCGATCTGGATAATCGCGAAGAACTGAAACACTTCATCGACATGCGCGTCGATCTGCTTCTGGAGGACTGACATGAATTATATTTTCGACTTACAAAACCTCCCGGATGAGAAGTTATCGCTCTCCGGTGGCAAAGCCTCTTCTCTTGCGCGCATGCTCAAGTCGAAGAATATCTGTGTCCCTTTCGGATACGTGATCACGGCGGACGCTTTTCGGAACGGCATTCTGACCTCCACTGCCTCCGAAGAACTACGCCGGTTCATCGATACCTTACCTTCGAAACACACCTATGCCGTCCGCTCCTCCGCCCTGAACGAAGATGGCGGTGAGGCTTCTTTTGCCGGACAATACGAGACATTGACCGATGTACCGAAAGAAAGGATCGAAGATGCCGTGAAAGAGGTCGCCTCTTCTGCAGGGAATGATCGAGTCACAGAATACACACGCGCCAATACAGGGGAGGCTGCGCGGTCGGAGATCGCGGTGGTGATCCAGCGGTTTGTGAAACCGGATTTTGCAGGCGTTCTTTTCACGTCGGACATTATTACCGGCAAAGAAGATCATCTCATCGGAAACTATGTGTACGGGGAAGGTGAAAAACTTGTATCCGGTCAGGAAAGTGGCGAATCCTTCCGGATCAACGTCATGAAATATGCTTACGAAGGTCCTTCCGAGATGAAACCATATGCCAGGAAACTGATGAAGTATTGCACGATGATCCGAAGATCCTATAAGGTGCCGATGGATATCGAATGGGCCGTCTCCGGAAAGAAAGTCTATATCCTGCAGGCCCGACCGATCACGACGCTTCGCCGTCTTGACATGGACACCTATCAGGTCAATGGCACCAAGTCCGGATATAAGATGCTGACAAGGACCAACGTCGGCGAGATCTTCATGAAGCCGGTCTCTCCTATGACATTTTTCGTGCTCGAAAAAATCAACGAAATGCTGGGGATCCCGGACTGGCTCGAGAACATCTATGGGCAGCCGTACATGAATATCACGGTCATGTGCTCAATCCTTGTAAGCTTCGGCAAATCTCCGGAAAAAGCATTCGAAGCGGTCAAAGATCTGGTCGGCAACATTCCGGAAGGCGCCACAGTTCCGATCGCGCCTTTCTATAAAAGAGAGTTTCTCAGAAATCTCCGCGCGCTTCTTTTCCCGAAGAACCGCTCCAAACTCAGCAAAAAAGAAAAGCATGCGTTGATCGGGTCCATGCCGGAACTGGCCGGAAAACTTATCGAAGAGATCCACGCGATCCGTTCGAACGAAGAACTCCTTCGTTACTGGGAGAACGTCCTGATCCCGAAACTGAATGACGGACTGGCCGCTTTTCTCGGAGAAGGCGGAATGGCCATGTTCCCTCTTTTCGGTACACGCAAGAAGATCAGTAAGATCGCCGGCGAGGATATGGCGAACCGTCTTTGCGGCGGGTGCGTAGGTGTGATCGATAGCATGAAACCGCTTCTGCTGATCGAGGACGTCCTTTCCGGACAGATCTCGAAAGAAGAATACATGAACACCTGCGGACACCGGTGCGCGGATGAGATGGAACTTTTGGCGCCCCGTCCGTACGAAGATCCGGACTTCCTGACCAGACAGATGCAGGCGCATAAGGAAAGCGGCGTGGATCTGCATGCGATGCAGCGATCCCAGCAGGATGCATTCGAATCGGCACTTGCGGAGTTTAAAGAGAAGTATCCATCCAGGAAAAAGTGGATCGACAAAAAGATTTCGAAATTCGTTCATGCCAACACGTTCCGGGAATACCTCAGAAGCCTGGGTGTGCGGTTGTTCTGTGTTTTCCGTGAATATCTTCTCGCCGCCGGCAGGCTGAATGGTCTGGGGGACGATGTCTTCATGATGGTTTTCCCCGAAGTCCAGGATATGCTTCGCGGTGGAACGATTCCGAAGGAGAAGATCCTCCGGCGCAAGGAGACGTTCCGGCATTACAATGAGTATCCGCCCTTTCCTTCACTCATTATCGGACGATTCGATCCCGATGCCTGGCTGTCAGATCCGGACCGCAGAAGCGATTATTATTGGGATGAAGCCGGTGCATCGGCCACCCAAGGTTCTTCCGATGTGAAAGGTTTTCCGGGAGCAGCAGGAACCATTACCGGCACGGTCAAAGTCATTACCGACTTAAGCCAGATCGACCAGGTGCAGCAAGGCGACATCCTGGTCACTGTCGCGACCAACATCGGATGGACGCTGGTATTCCCGAGAGTGTCCGCCATCGTGACCGACATCGGCGCGCCGCTTTCCCATGCCGCCATTGTGGCCAGAGAATTCGGGATCCCGGCGGTGGTCGGATGTGGAAATGCCACAACAGTACTCAAGACCGGAGATATCGTGACAGTCGATGGCGCGCGGGGTACTGTCACGCTCACTTCCCGCTCTGCAAAATAACTGCTCCGCAGGTTGTCCGGGGTGGTTCCTGCGCATGCGCCACGGATTGTCTTCTTTCCCCTGACATGCTACAATTTGCACATTATTACCGTACGTGATGTGAGGTGGAACCGTGGAGAATCGTCTTTCAATTGATCAGATACCAACACCTGCTTTCGTGGTGGATATGCCCGCGCTGCGCAGAAACGCTTCCATATTGAAAGAGGTTTCTGACCGCTCCGGTGCACACATCCTTCTGGCACAGAAAGCTTTCTCCTGCTACGCCACCTATCCTGAACTGGCCAGATACCTGTCCGGCACAACCGCCAGCGGTTATTTCGAAGCACGGCTGGGTTACGAAGAGATGGGAAAACCATATGGCAAGGAGACCCACGTCTACGCGCCTGCTTTTACCAAAGACGATATGGAGAAACTTCTCCCGATCTGTGACCACATCATCTTGAACTCGGTGGCGCAGTGGAAGACCCATCGGGAAACTGCGCTCACTTATGCACAAGCACACAACGGCACGCCTTCTTTCGGTCTCCGCATCAATCCGGAGTATTCTGAGATCGAAACAGATATCTATAATCCTTGCGTGACCGGATCCCGCCTGGGCATCCTTCGCGAAGCGATCGACCGGGAATTTGAAAGTACGTCACCGGATCCGGACATGTGGGAAAGATCCATCTTCTCCGGCATTTCCGGACTGCACTTTCACACGCACTGTGAACAGGGCTTTGGTCCGTTATCGAGAACGATCAAAGTGATCGAAGAAAGATTCGGTGATCTTCTCTCTCTGCCGCAGATCAAGTGGCTGAACCTCGGCGGCGGTCACCATATCACGAAGGATGACTATGACCGGGAAGGCCTGATCGCCGAGGTAAAGCGTCTTTCAGAAAAATACGACGTCACCGTGTATCTTGAACCCGGCGAAGCGGTTGCCATCGAAGCCGGCTATCTGATTGGCACGGTACTGGACATCGTGGAGAACGGCATGAAGATCGCGATCCTGGATGCATCTGCAGCCTGCCACATGCCGGATGTCCTCGAGATGCCATACCGCCCACCGCTGAAGAGTTCTTTTGAAGCGGGAGAAAAAGGATTTACATACAGATTGGCCGGCAATACCTGTCTGGCCGGAGATGTCATCGGCGACTACTCTTTCGCCGAAGAACTGAAAGTCGGCGACCGCCTGTACTTCGAAGACATGGCTATGTATACCATGGTAAAAGACAATACCTTCAATGGAATGCCGCTCCCGTCCATATGGTTACTGGACGAAAGCGGCCGCGCATCGAAGGTAAAAGAATTCGGTTACAAGGATTTTAAAGAACGTCTGTAACGCCGAAGGTCCCGTCAGACCGTGAACTCTGCAAGATCATACTCGAACACGCCTGTATCCTTGGAGATGTCCACATATGCCGCATACTCGCCTTTCGGGAGATAACCGAAAGGATTGGTAATTTCCGTGCTGTCTCCTTCATACAACATGTAGCCGACATCGTGATACATAATATTTCCCAGAGAAACATCCCACGGCACACGATACCATGTTCCATCAATTTTAACGAAGATCGGTCCGAAATACTCGCCATAGCAGAATTGCGCATCTCCCTCGCCCTTATAACTCTCGTTCGTGATCGTCACGGTGATCCCGTTATTGTCTCTCGACTTAAACTTCGCGTTCCAACCGTCCGCTTTACTGATCTTCTGATGAGCTTCAAAAGTATCTGCCAGATACTCGTCCAGCGTCATCATGTTCTCCTTGTGCCACTTATCGTTCCACAGAGCTGTCATACGGCTATAGGCACCCTCAGGGATATTCTTAATATCGAAAAACTCACCCAGTTCTTTGGACGCTTTTTCGAAGTCGAAATTGCACTTCCAGGCATCTCCGCTATCGGTAATAAGATATCCGTTGGACCAGAAGGCATCGAAATGTGTATAGGCAGCTGCTCGTTCCTCGATCGTCAGTTCTCCGCTTTTACTGCTATCGAAAACCTCAAGCTGGAAATTATATACCGGGAAAGTGACTTTGGTCGGATCCCAATCATCGACAAATTCAAATTTTGCTTTGCTCAGATCCGTCACAAGAGACCTCATTTCCTCATGGAAAGAAGTAAACTTCTTCGTCTTCCCGTCATAGATCTGCATATCTCCCTGCACACTATACTTTCGATCTTCCATCTTGGTTTTCAGATTCGCAATCACAGATTCGATATCCTTATTCGGATTCCCTGCAGCCAGTTTTTTCTTCCCGCAACCGCTTACAGCCAGTGTCCCTAACATCAGGCACGCCGTCACTCCAAGAGTCATACATTTTTTTAAATTCAATTTCACCATTTTCTCACCCGTCTTTCTTTCGGAATTGTCTTTCTACACATATAAACAATTCCTCCACAGGAACATTACAGTTAACTACTTGTTTTTTTCGAACTGTGTCAAAGGCCAGAGCATCCAGTGGTCTCCGTCCCGCTCGACTTCAGAATAGGAAAACACCGTATCGCCGGCTGTCTCGAACTTGGCAAAATCGTAATTGCATTCATATACCTTACCTGCACTGGTAATAAAGTATCCGTTGCTCCATACACCACAGAATGACTTCGATGTGCTCGGCTCACGCAGATTAAACTTCACGGAATAAATAGGATAGGTGATCTTATCCGAAGACCAGTCCTTCACTTCTCTACCGCGCACTTTTACTATAGATTTATATAATTGAAGGACTTCATCCACGTCATTCTGGGTAACGTCAGAGGTCCACATCTTTCCCTTCTCTCCTTCAAAGCAGGCAAACTGGGCAGTAAAATTGTAAACCGCACTGACCGGCTTACCTTCGGAAGATAAGACATAAGAGAGCCTGCCATCGTAGTCTTCGACAACCTCGTCCCCGGAAGGACCAACAGCCTGAAGCTCCGGGATAAGAGTCGTGGTCTGCAGATAATGCGAGTACAGGCCAAGGCCGGTCAGAATCACTGCAAAAACACAGATCACGCTGGAAATGAACACTATCCTTGCCCGTTTCTCATAATTCGCTTTCTTCTCTTTAGTAGCCATCGTCTTCACCCTTTCCACTCCATTGTAATTCTCTTTCTATATGTATAACAACTCATTTGCGGAAACGTTACCACATTTCTTTTTGCAACATTTTCTTTCCGAAATTTCATTATTGCTGTCAACACAAAAAGACGTAAAACAATCGATACCGCGATTTCTATGCGGTTTACAGCATTTTCTTATTGCAAATGCATTCTTCGTAAAATCCTTCATTTTTTGCAACGTTTTTTATTCTTCTTGCAAAAACGCGCAAATTTCTATTTGCAAATCAGAATAGAGGTTGTATAATGACAACTGTTGAGCCTGAAGTCCGAAGGCCGGTTCTTTTTACAGACAGAGAGTCTGGACCGAAAAATGGACATGAAGGCATAAGATTTCAGTATATTTATGGAGGAAGAAAGCTATGGCACTTAAGAATGAGTATGTAAAGCGTGTCTATGAGAAGATCTTGGAAAAAGATCCGTATGAAAAGGAATTCCATCAGGCAGTTCTCGAGGTTCTCGAGTCTCTTGAGCCGGTTATCGACCGTCACCCGGAGTATGAGGCAGAGTCCCTCTTGGAGAGAATGGTAGAGCCGGAGCGCATCATCACATTCCGTGTTCCGTGGCTGGATGATCAGGGCAAGGTTCAGGTAAACCGTGGTTTCCGTGTTCAGTTCAACTCCTCTATCGGACCATATAAGGGCGGTCTCCGTCTGCATCCTTCCGTTAACCTCTCTATCCTGAAGTTCCTCGGTTTCGAGCAGTGCTTCAAGAACTCCCTGACAAGCCTGCCGATCGGCGGTGGTAAGGGTGGTTCCGACTTCGACCCGAAGGGCAAGTCCGACCGTGAAGTTATGCGTTTCTGCCAGAGCTTCATGACAGAACTCTCTAAGCACATCGGCCAGTTCACAGACGTTCCGGCCGGCGATATCGGAACAGGCGCTCGTGAGATCGGTTATATGTACGGTCAGTACAAGAGACTGAACAACGACTACGTTGGTGTTCTTACAGGTAAGGGTCTCTCCTGGGGTGGTTCTCTCGCTCGTACAGAGGCTACAGGTTACGGTCTGTGCTACTTCGCAGCTGAGATGCTGGCTGCTAAGGGTACATCTTTCGAAGGCAAGACAGTTGCTATCTCCGGTTCCGGTAACGTAGCTATCTTCGCTTGCGAGAAGGCAACCCAGCTCGGCGCTAAGGTCGTTACACTTTCTGACTCCAACGGTTTCATCTACGATGAGAACGGCATCAACCTCGACGTGGTTAAGGAGATCAAGCTTGTTAAGCGTGGAAGAATCAGCGAGTATGTTAAGGCTGTTCCGTCCGCTGTTTACACAGAAGGCAAGCGTCCGTGGGGCACCAAGTGCGACATCGCTCTTCCGTGCGCAACACAGAATGAGCTCGACCTTGACAATGCCAAAGATCTCGTAGCGAACGGTTGTAAGTTCGTTGCAGAGGGCGCTAACATGCCGACAACTCCGGATGCTACCATCTACTTCCAGCAGAACGGCGTATACTTCGCTCCTGGTAAGGCTTCCAACGCCGGTGGTGTTGCTACCTCCGCTCTCGAAATGTGCCAGAACTCCGCTCGTCTGTCCTGGACATTCGAAGAAGTTGACGCAAAACTCAAGGGCATCATGCAGAACATCTACAAGAACGCTTCTGCTGCTGCTAAGGAATACGGCGATCCGGACAACCTCGTAATGGGCGCGAACATCGCTGGCTTCCAGAAGATCGCAGATGCGATGATGGCTCAGGGAATCGCTTACTAATCGTTCTCTCGCTATCCGAATAATCAGTAAATAAATAGACACCTCTTGTCGCTGGTCCTCGGGCTTCGCCCTGCGGAATCGCTCCAAGAGGTGTCTTTTATTTTCTTTTTCCTAAGCGAGAGACCGATCAGTAAGACTCATCTGGGGAGACTCGCCGAAAGCGAGATTCTTTTTTGTTTTTTTGTAGCGAGAATGAGTAAGACACATCTGGGGGGGATGCCCTCATCTTTCTGAGTCTTTACGCAGGGCGTGAGCCCGAGGACTTGCGAAGAAAGATGAGGGCATCCCAAGAATAACAATATAGTCACCTTCTCTCCTTCGATTTTGTTTTACAATAAATTTGCATGCGATCATTTCTATGTCTGTGTTATTTTTCCTGTGTAGCATCTGGTTGCAATTCGAAAGTGTGTGCGTTGAACGTATACTAAGGAGGTACTTTTATGATGCGAAAGCGAAATGCAATGGCCGCTGTTCTGGCAGTCGGCCTATCCCTGTCCACACTTAGTGTGAACTCGGGAAAGAATCCTGTCTTGGCAGTTGAGGAGAGTTCTGCTCCTCTTGAAAGCAGCCAAGAAAACTATGAGGATGACGGGTTCTCACCCCTCTCCCGTTACAAGAAGGTCGAAAAAAAAGACGAAGTTGAGAAGACCGAAGACGGCGGAAAGAAAGCCGTAAAGAATGTGGTGACCGCTTCTTCTGACAAAGCTGAAGCTCCATCCAAGAGCAAACCTCACGATGCAGATATTCCCATCAATGAAGCGAATTTTCCGGACGAAGGATTCCGCAATTACGTAAGAGAGTTCGATATTGATGATGACTATATATTGAGTCTTGACGAGTTGTCTGATGTTTATTCTATCGATTGCTCAGAGCTTAACATTAAATCTTTGGTTGGCATCAACTATTTCTTTAACCTTTACTCGTTGAATTGTCAGAATAACAAGCTTTCCTCCCTTGAGCTTATCACACAATCCGGACTTCAATTTCTCGAATGTGGGAATAATGCTCTTACATCTTTAGATGTCAGCAATTTCCCCCGTCTCTACAGTCTGGATTGTAATTCTAACAAACTCACTTCTTTGGATCTAAGCAATAATCCGGATATGGCAGTCTTGTTCACTCATGGCAACAAGATTGCAGAACTGAATGTCACGAATTGCGCGAGCATTGTGAGCTTAATGAACAACGGTGAAATCAGAGACCGCGGATCGTATTATGCTTTCGTGGATCCGGAAAAATGGGACGAAGAATATTTTACCTTCGACAAGACCACGGCCGTCACACCTGAGTTTAAAGCACCGACACCGGCGCCCTCTCCGATTCCGATCGATAAGACGAACTTCCCGGACAATGCGTTCCGTGAGGTCGTCACCGGATTCGATACAAATAATAACAAGAAACTGGATTCCAAGGAAATCGATCAGGTCTTTGAGCTCTGGTGTTCCGGTAAAGATATCAAATCCTTGAAGGGTATTGCATACTTTTCTAAACTGAGAGATCTCTACTGTGATGGCAACCAGCTGACAAGTCTTGATCTCAGCGGAAACAAGTATCTCTGGACACTTAACTGCAGCGATAACAAACTTACTGATTTGGATATCAGCAAGAATGCGAATCTTTGCGATTTTAGTTGCAACAACAATAAACTTACCAAGCTGGATATCAGTAAGAATACGAATCTTGGCATCCTCAATTGTGCAAACAACAATCTTACTTCTTTGAACCTAAGCGCTAACGAAAGCCTTAACACTCTCGACTGTTCATTCAACAGTCTTACTTCCCTCGATGTAAAAAATAACCCGCAGCTTTATTGGCTTTTCACCCACAACAACAAGCTTAGCAAGCTGGACGTCAGCAAGTGTGAATTCATTACAGGCATAATGGAGAATGGTTCTGTTGATGACCATGATACATATTATATGTTCCTTGATCCTGAAAAGTTTGACACCGAACGTTTCTCTTTTGATAAGAAAACCGTTTTGACTCCGCGTTTCAAGATGCCCTCTCCGACACCTACGCCGATCAAGATCAATAAGACGAATTTCCCGGATAAGGCTTTCCGTGATCTGATCATGACATCTGAATTTGACTTGGATCAGAATATGATGATCGACAGAAATGAGATCGCGCAGATTCTGGTACTCAGATGCCCACAGCATGATATCAAATCTCTCAAGGGCGTAGAATTCTTTACCAAACTCGTGGAAGTAGATTGTTCCAAGAATCTGCTTACCGAATTGGACCTCAGCAAAAACACTCATCTCCAGATATTGGATTGCCGGATGAATGATCTTACGAAACTGAATATCAGTAAATGTTCGGAACTGACCTCACTGAACTGCTCTCAGAACAAGATCTCCAAGCTGAATCTCACAAAAATGGAAGCTCTTAATTCCTTAAACTGCAGTCAGAATCAGCTTACAGAACTGGATGTTACACAAAATGTGTTCCTTGATGTTCTGAAGTGTGATCACAATAAGATCAAGACTCTGAAGACTGGAGATTATGCTTTTATTACATACCTGGATTGTAGCGACAATGCGATCACGAGCCTGATCGGACTGACACTCGAAAGTCTTAAGTATTTTAACTGCAGCAAAAACGAACTCACCAAACTGGATGTCTCTTTTGCTCCTGAGCTCGAGACTCTTCTGACACACTCGAACAATATCTCCAAGTTGGATGTCAGCGGAAATGAGAAGATCCTGGACGTCATGAACAATGGTGACGTGAAAGTCCGTGATACATACTATGCATTTGTCTATCCATCGAAGCCGAACACAGAAGTATTCACTTTCGATATGACAACTTCCGTTGCGCCTGGCTTCCGTAAACCGACCTCGACACCTACACCTACATCCCGTCCGGTGACCCCAACAGTTACTGCTACTCCGACTCCTACGATCACTCCGACTCCGGTCGAATCCGGCGAAGGATTCGAAGGGTTTGTTGACCGTCTCTACAAGATCGCTCTTGAACGTGATCCGGATTCAGAAGGCAAAGCATTCTGGGTCAAGCACGTTAAAGAAGAAGGCGCGACCGGTGCAGACTGTGCTCGTTTCTTCCTGTTGGATGCACCTGAGTTCCTGAAACGCGGACAGACTGACGATCTGTTCCTTGATACTTTGTACGCGGTATTCTTCGATCGTGATTCCGATGAATCAGGAAAGAAATTCTGGAAGGATAAACTGGCTGCCGGCACCTCCAAGAGTGATGTTGTGAATGGATTCATCGAATCGACCGAGTGGTGTAATGTCTGCTCGAGTTTCGGAGTGAAATCCGGTGCGAAATACCACAAAGCCACCACTCCTTCTGCCAATGCTAAAGCTTTCGCAACACGGCTTTACACGAAATGTCTTGGCCGCAAACCGGAAACTGAAGGATTGAATTATTGGGCATTGGCATTGACCAATCTTGATAAGACCGCATCGGATGCCGCGCTCTTCTTCTTCACATCTGAAGAATTCGTCGGATTCAAGACAACAGATGAAGAATACCTTGGACGTCTTTACTATACCTTCATGGATAGAGAGCCGGATGAGGGAGGCATTCAGTTCTGGTTATCCAAGATCTCCCAGGGTACGACCCGCGATGAGATTCTTAAAAATTTCGCCGAGTCTCCTGAATTCACGACGATCTGCAAGCAATACGGTATCGATCGGGGTACGATCGGCTGAAACTTACTATACACAAATACTACGAACGAGGTTGTCTCATGAAGATAATGAGGCAACCTCGTTTTCTATATGCTCAAAATCAAATAATACAAAAATTTTGAATATTATGTTAAGAATTGATAGTGCTCCTTTCTTTTCCAAATCCTCGGGATTACAATCGAACTATGGGTATTATTTCGCGTGATCACGCGACAAAGGAGGGGTTGCAATTATGATACGAAGACGTCGTGCGCTGGCATACATACTCATAGCCGGCTTGACACTATCCAACTACAGCAGTTTTTCAAAGATCCGTTCCAGATCCCTGGCAGAAAGTGAAACGACTCCTGTCTCAGAAGAAGCTGATCCAAACGCTAACGAGATTGCTATCAATGAGAAGAATTTCCCGGACAGGGTCTTTCGTGAGTACGTAAAGTCTTTCGATACGGACAACAATGGCAGATTCAGTTCTAAAGAAATCAGTAATGTCATCAGCATCAGCATTTATTATGATAACAAATTCGAGTCTGCTGAAGGCATCGGCTATTTCACTGAACTACAGTCACTCGGTATAGGGGATTGCCCTCTTATCACTAAGCTGGATCTCAGAAAAAATACCAAGCTGACACGTATATTTTGTGATTTTGATGAACATCTCACAAGCGTAGATATAAGTAAATGCACATTGTTAACTGACATTAGTTTTCAGTGCAGCGGACTGGAATCTCTGGATGTAAGCAAGAACACCGCACTTACATCGATTTACTGCAATTACAACAAACTAACATCTCTGGATGTGTCCACACTTCCTAGTCTGGTTATATTGAATTGTTCCGGAAATCAGCTTAAAAGCCTGAATCTCAGCAAGAATACGGAACTCACTGATTTATCCTGTGAAAGCAATAAGATCACTTCATTGGATATCAGCAAGAACAGAAAGATCGTTTCTATCGACTTTGGTAATAACCCGATGAAGATGCCTGATATCAGCAAACTTCCTGAACTTAGCAGTTTATGTTGCAGCCGCCTTGGCCTGACATCCCTCGATCTGAGCAAGAATACCAAGCTGACGAACCTTGATTGCGGAGGCAATGCACTCACATCCTTAGATGTCAGTATGCTTACCGATCTCCGCTATCTTTACTGTAGACAGAATAAACTCTCCAGTCTGAACGTAAGCAAAAATGCTGAACTATACGATCTGGATTGTGCCGAAAACAAACTGACCTCACTCGATGTATCCAAGAACACCCTCTTGAGTTATCTCAATTGCAACAGTAACCTGTTGTCTTCTATTAATCTCAGCCAATGCGCAAATATCTACACTCTTCTCACTCACAGTAATCAAATTGAAAAACTGGATGTCACCGATTGCGCGCATATTGTTTCCGCAATGAAGAATTGCAAATTGATTTCGGATGGTTCTTTCCTTGTTTTCACTGACCCGGAAAAAGGCGATTGGATCTTCTCTTTCGACCGCCAAACGCAGGTCATTCCGGAAATCGGTGTACCGACACCATCTCCACTCCCGACAGTTCAACCTACACTCGCTCCCACGACCACACCTCTTCCGACAACTTCCCCCGCACCGATCGATAATAAGGGCTTCGAAGGATTTGTCGAAAGACTGTACAAAATCGCACTCAATCGTGAGCCGGAAGCCGAAGGAAAAGCTTTCTGGGTCAAGCACGTAGTCGAGGATGGCGCTACAGGCGCAGACTGTGCCCGCTTCTTCCTGCTGGATGCTCCTGAGTTCATGAATCGTGGCCTGAATAATGATCAGTTCGTTGAGACTCTATATTCCGTATTCTTCGACAGAGCATCCGAGCCGGGCGGAAAAGCATTCTGGCTTGGCCAGTTGGCGGCCGGAGTTTCGAAACAAGAAGTAGTGAACGGCTTCATCGAGTCAGTTGAATGGTGCAATGTCTGCTCCGGTTATGGCGTCAAATCCGGTGCAAAGTACCACAAGGCCACTACGCCATCTGCCAATGCAGAAGCTTTCGCTACACGGCTTTATACTGAATGCCTTAAGCGTCAGCCGGAACAACAAGGTCTGCGTTTCTGGGCTCTTGCGTTAACAAACCTGGACAAGAATGCTGCAGAAGCCGGTGATCTGTTCTTCTCTTCTGAAGAATTCGTCGGATTTAAAACAACGGATCAGGAGTATATCGCCCGTCTCTATCGTACGTTTATGGGAAGAGATGCAGATGAAGACGGCATGAAATACTGGCTGACCAGACTCTCATTCGGTTGTAGCCGGTACGAAGCACTGAAAAGTTTCGCGGAGTCCCCCGAGTTCACATCGTTATGTAAGCAATACGGTATCGATCGTGGAATGCTCCCCGAAAAGCCCACAAAAATCCTGATTTCTTTGCTGGCTATGTCGAGTGAACTTTCCGATTTCGTGAAGTTATACTACGATACGCACCCGGATTTTGCTGCGAAGTATCAGATCTACTGCAATTACTTACCCAACGATAACCACTACTATGAGAACACATTGAAAAAGGCGCTGGAAAACAACAGTGTAGACCTTTACATGGTTGAGGCCGATTACGCATATGATTACACTAAGGGATCGTATTCTTCGTATGCGGCGCCGTATGACCAGGTATTCCCGGACTTTGTCACGAGATTACAGAATGCAGATATCATGCCTTACACCGTCTCGATCGGAACACGTCCTTCCGACGGAAAAGTTGTCGGTCTGAGTTACCAGAGTACAGGTGGTGTATTTATTTACAGACGTTCGATCGCTAAAGATGTATTCGGTTCAGATGATCCTTCCACAGTGGCCAAAGCAATCGGTGCCGGCACGAACAGCTGGGATACCTTCTTAAAGGCCGCCGAGGCACTGAACAAGAAGGATTATTGCATCATCTCTTCCCTCGCGGATCTTTGGTACGGAGATGACA
>Ga0247611_10006646_pt1 | contig 14743 bp, 9 predicted proteins | sample 177DNAGHGhighgp2_FD_192422 | JGI IMG/M metagenome (GOLD analysis project Ga0247611, IMG submission 192422) | Sheep rumen microbial communities from Palmerston North, Manawatu-Wanganui, New Zealand - 1770 DNA GHGhigh gp2 | ecosystem: Host-associated > Mammals > Digestive system > Stomach > Rumen ...
TATATCATAAACGGTATTGAGAACCACAATCAGTTCGTCCTCATTAAGGTCGAATCGTTTAACTACGGCATCATGCATACTGTAATTTTCACCGAACTTATCGACGAAGAGCTGCCAATTCTTTATTTCTTTGAATGCTGGATCCATATTATAGTCGTTTATAACAGGTTAAGCCATGATGCAGTATTCATTGCGTCTTCTCCAATGTACTTATATAACGAAAAATCAGGCTTTGATGCTTTTTCAAGATAATCGTCCGCCCATTCACCGGCTTGGATATGATAGAACAAATAACTCTCGTTAAATCGCTTGTCGTCGTAGTTGGAGATGTAGTCGGAGATGCCCAACAGGAAGGCGTAGGCATTTTGACCATATTTCTTTATATACAGTTCCTTCTTGTCATTGATGAATGTTCTCTTTCTTCTGGCCTCATCAATCTCATTTAGCCTTTCGATGCGCTTTCTGCTGATATGAAAGAACTTACAGAAGAATGCCAAGAACATATTTCCATCCATGGGGGTATTCTTTAACTTGTCTAGCTTTTCTAAAAACGCTTTTTCCATACCCTGAATCAAATTGGTTGTAGCATTTCCAGCAAGTTGTTTTGCAATCTGTTTAAGAATGGAGCTATCTTTCTTTAACTTGAGACTGATTGAGTATTGGGGCAGAAGAATAGAGATGCGATAACTAGGATTGAAGAAACCGACATAATACGTTAGCGCAACTGACTTGTTATAACTGTTAAGCATGGTCACGCCTGAACACCAACCATCAATAAGATTTGGCTGGTTATAGTTAATGCTTCTACATATAGAAATTTCACAAGATGCCCGGTCTTCTCTGAGCCATTTCTTATATGGAACGAATTCAAAGTTTTCGTTGGCATCGGGTTTCTTGAAGAGATAATTTGCAATTGCGAGGGAGATCCAATAAGCCACTTTGTTGGTAATCAACAGATATGATTCGCTTACAATTGTGAACAGGTTGCTTTCTTCTCGGTCAACAATCGCATAATACCTGTCGGCCCACTCTGGGTCTATCGGTCTTTTGTCAGACCTTTTTTTCTTATTCAAGTCCCAAATTTCGAGTTGGATACATTTATTAGTCTCGCTTATTTCCCAAGGTTCGGGTGCACTACTTTCCTCGGCCATTTCCCAAAATACAGAACGCTTGTCAACAGGGAAAAAGAGCTCGTCTAAGTTAGGGTCAATATAACCATTCTGAGCTTCTCTATAATAATGATAGATTTCGTTTTCAATATCTTTAGGCATATTGTTAAACGGTTTTAATTGTTAATATGTTTCTATGACAGACCAGTCATCATATGGGAACCACTTGCCATGCCACAGGTCTAGATAGAATATGATTGTTCGCTTCTCGATAGGAATGTCTTGATCCATAAGTTGTCCTGAGCAATGCCCTTCGTTGATTGCTTCTTCTAATCGGGATTGAAAGCCTTCAAGGAAATCAGGAAAAGTCAAAGTCTGGTCATAAATCATCTTTTCACCAAACCACCACATGGCATTGTTTGATTTCTCTTGATACGGGCAATCATCTTCGCCATGAAAGTATTTGAACAACTTGAGCAATTCTTCTGGAATCATATTCGTTTTTAGTTGATTCTTTTATTGTTCCTCATATATGTTTTGTCTACGAATAAATCAGATGAGGTTTTTAAAGAAACCGAATTCTGGATCCACTAATGCTCTCCTATCTAAACCGAGATTGCGTTTTTCACAAGATGTTTCTGAAACCAGACAACATGAAAAACAAGCAGCCAGATTCAATTGATCCTCGTTTTCCCAACACAGCGGATCGGAGGAACACTCTTGAGCTTTATTAAGTGATGATTTAATAATTCTCCTGATAAGTTCGGGCTGCCCTTGCCAAACAAGCCCTCCCATACTTCCTTCTGAACCATCGGCCGTGTAGATTAAAACGCCACACATTCGATCAGAATAATACAATCTCTCCTGTAAACTTGCTGTTGGATAACCACACGAGAACTCAAGTGCTTTCATTATAATATGAGAAAAAGTGTGTAGGAGATAAAACCTGGGCGCACCATATTGCTCCATTTCTTCCTTTAAGTCTTTCCCAATGTCTCCTTCAGGTTGATTATACCTTATTTGGAACACATCATTATTTGCAGTCGCCCAATTATCAACAGCAGTCATATCAAACTCGAAAAACAGCCCCTCTCCAAAGCTTTGGTTGGCAGGTAAAGAAAAAACTTTCTCGACAGGCTCGTTGTATATTCTTTGGCCTTCGTTTCTGACTACGGTACCATCAATTCTCATGGGCACCGGCATAGAAACTCTACTGAAGCCCAACTGGGTTAATGTCATCGCCAGTGTATCAACTTGTTGGATTTTCTTAAAATATGGTTTTAGTTCATCTGGCAAATCAATGTCTTTAAACTCCAGATTCAACACTTGAGGTAATGATTCAGTGTGACTAGAGAAGACGTTGTACTCCTCAAATCGATACTGCTCATAAGAATCCTTGGGGACTTCTTTCGCCATCAGAAATCGATTTTTGATGATTTCAGCATCTTTTTGAGATAACTTTATATCGCTGTCATCCGCCTTGTCTATTAGATCTAGTTGATCCATATAAACTTGTTTCGTAACATTCGGATGGCTCTCACAATACTTTGGATACCATTTGTTATTTAACAAGTCAAGAACTTTTTGTTGGTCTGAAGAAAGAACTAAATCAGGAAGATACTTTGGCGGAATATATAAACTGCTAAATGAATCTGCATAATAAACACTATTGCTGGTTACAAGAGCCATTTGCATTACACCACGAGCCCCATTAACTTCTTTACAGGGGTCATCTGATTTTGTCCCAATCCCATTCCATGGCGTATCCCCTTTGCAGAATGGATGTATGTTCATGATGCCTTCCAGACCATATGTTTTACCGCACTTCTTACATTTGAGTGTACCCCAACTCTCAGAGTTATTGCGATTCTCAATCCACTGAAGTTCATGCTTCCCTCCCTTATCGCAATCTTGACACGGGTAATCAAATAATTCAAAACCCGCTGGGCTTGTCATAGCTTTTCTTTTTCCATCTATGCCAGCACAGAACAATTGATACCAGGGGATATCAGAGATATGACCATTTTTGCAAATAAGAAGAATCGGGATCTGGACCAGAGTATCATAAATGTCAATAAGTCTATTGTTATCTTTAAATGTTCGATGAGTTTTACAGTACGGGTCTCGCGGGGGAGCAAAATACTGTAATTTCGTATCCCTAGTTTTGTCTTTCCAAATGGTCTCCCATTCAGAAAGAGGCTTAAACATTTTTTCTTTCCTGCTATAAAACCACCTTGGAAAATGGATCGCAGGAATAAAGAAATGATCAGGCTTCAACTCGTGACCAGTGGCTTCTTTGCAACGAATATATAATGGATGTTTCTTCTCTTTCGGATAATTCCATGTAGAAAGTGACAAATGAGGAACATCGATCAGATACCTAAGTTTTGGTATACCTTGAGATTCCTTCAAGAATTCTACAAACCTTGGGTCGTTGATAATATCTACTCCAGCAGATTTTGATAACGTATCTGGGTCACTATCGCCAAAGTTTTCTATCTGTTTATTAACATCTTTCACAAAGCCCCAATAAGAAACAGACTTTGGCATAATAAAGAAGCCTGCTTTAGTAGTAATAATAGACCCCACGCCAGCATTAGAAGACAATACTTTATATTTGCCAACGCCTTGATTGTACTGTATATCTTTTTGTATCTCCATATTAGTTATTATTGACATTTAACACCGCTTCTGATTCAACAGTCCTTAAGGACATGGGAACGGCCCACATATTCTCTGCTTCATCATCAAGATAAGCATCTAAGGCCAAGAATAAATCTTTCCACTTGATACTGTTCCTTCTATTTGAATTAAGAAAATCAGAGCCGGAATACCGAAGAGTGTATTCTCCACAATTCTGATTATCCACCAATAATTGCCATTTATTTAACGCATCGCTAATATATTGTTCAATATACTCCTCAAGTTCTTTTGTCATCAACTCTCTTAGTTCCGGTGCAATCTTATCATCTTGCGTTCGAGACAATCTTTCTTTAAAATAAGGGAATAAGTCTTTTTTTATCTGTTCTTGGACTTGGCTCGTCAAGGCAGAGGCATTTTCAGAATTAGCTAAAGCCTGATACTTATGACGAATCATAGTTGCAATATACAACGGCATGTACTTATTAACTGATTTTTTAGAAAAAGGAGTGATAGAAATAGGCTCCACATAATAATAGAGTTTCTCGTGGAATTCCTTAAATCGTTCGAAATGAGATAAATCACGAGCCCTGAAAGGATTATGTAAGGTCACAACCAATCCTGGTTTATTTCTTGCTACACGGCTACTTGCTTGAATATACTCTGCAATATTCCGTGGCATGGAGTTCATGATTATTGTATTAAACCTATCTACATCCAAACCTACAGAAATCATATTAGTCGCTAAAATCAGATCTGGAGGTGTTGTTCCATGAAGCCACTCATCATTTGAAGTACTTAAGTGGGGATACCTATCTTTAGCCACCCAATGTTTTCCTACTTCCTCCAATTCATTTACTACTTCAGCGCCTGATAATCGGCCCGTTAATTCGGCTTTTCTAAAGGAAGAATCATATCCGTAGAGACATTCAAGCTTATCACTATATCTGAGCACTCGCTTGAACAATCGTCTTGTATATTTGGTGAATTCTGTAAAGAATTGTGCATCAGTTTTACCAACTTCTTTTAAACTATTAAAGTAGTCAATAATTGAGTGATAGAAGTCCATGGCTTCTTGAACCTTGCTATCTGAAAGACAGGATGCATGTTCTTTCTCGAATATTGCTCGATGAACAAACATTGTTGCGACAAGCCTCATTTGTGTTGTCATATGGGTTCTGCCAGTAGGAAGAATCCCAATGTATTTTCTTTTTGATAAAAATTTTACATCTCCATCCTTTTTAACTCTTTGATAAAAAGAGAAAAAAGAATCATCAAAATCAGTACCAGGCTTTGGGAAGATACTAACCTCTCTATCATATAAAGCACGAATTTGTAATTCAGTATTACGAGTTGTCGCTGTAGATGATATGATTTTGGGGCGAATACGAAGGCCTGAGCCATCTTTGTAAGTACATAATTGGTCAATCGCACACTCAAATAGGCTTACAGCTGAACCAAGGGGACCCAACAAAAGATGTAACTCGTCTTGGATAATTAATGATGGTGGCAAATAATTAAGCCCACCTTTTCCAAATAGTCTTCTTGAATCTTGACTTTCTTTTGATGTTGAGACTTTATGACCCAGAGCCGCAAACTTATCTACTGTACCAAATAACAAAGTAGGAGGTTCTTGATAAATATTTTCATCACATAACTTTACAGGAAGCTCATCAGAAAAAGTACAATTCACATTTTTACATCTGAAGATTATTTTAGGATTTGATAGATTGCCAATACTTTGGTATTCTAGCGGTCTACCACAGCAAGGACACAAATCAAGTGGAATTTTTGATTCTTGTCGTTTGCCGGCAATCCATGTATTCCATTTTTGACATTCCTCTAGAAGTCCTGGTTCTCCTCGAGAACTACCTTTTACTTTATTGGGTATAGAGTTATCTCCAACAAATAATCCTATAGATATTGGTTCATCTCCCAAATTATATAAATTCCATCGACGTAGTTGCTCTAATGCCAATATCAAACGCATGGCACGTTGGAATTGCTGAGTCGCAAGTAGTCGTAGTGTGTACCTCATGATGGCAGTTGTTCCGCCACCACGTTGCATGTTACGGCGACGGTGAATAATAGTCAATGCAATAATGCCAAGATATGCTTCAGTTTTACCCCCACCAGTAGGGAACCATACCAAATCAACAATCTCATTTCTAGCAGTCCATTTAGGGTCATCTGGACGCTTTATTATTCCATCCAAGTTAAGCAATATGAATGCTAATTGGAATGGGCGCCAAGCAGCTGGAGTATCACCAAACAATCTATCGTCTGCCTTTTCTTTGTAAAATTCGAAATTTGTAATTTCATTTGTAGATTTCTTGCTATGCCATAATTGGATGAACATGGCAGAATTCATCATCCTAAATGACATCATATTTGTACTATTACCTTCCAAAAGTAGATGAATATTACTACGCATTCGTTCATAATCCTTTTGACATGCATCAAGATTCTCGAACCCTATTTTATTATCACCATTATCTTTTGAAATCACATCACGTTGAGTCGTTATCCAGGAATGGTACGTCTCTACAAAATCTTTAAGTTGATCAATTATATCTTCATCAGTAGCATCTGAGAATAATGATAGCCGCTTGAACTCCAGTGCTTTTGTGCTCTTCAATAGAGGTTGGGGAACAAGAACATCACCATCATTTTCAAATTTGAATTTATCTCGTGGGATTGGTTCCACATCTGGCGTTTCATATGATGGTATAAATTCTGATCTAACCCACTTTTCATCGTCGTTAATACGCCAATCAACAGAACACAGATGTCCAACACCATAGTCTTTAATGGAGCGATACAAATAGTTGAGGTGCTCAATATCATCCTGAAGAGAATCATTATTACGTTCCTGATACGGGGTCAGATATTCACTTTCAACTTTGACTTGAATTCCAAAAAAACACCTTTCGTTAACTTTCTCTGTAACAATCGAAAAATAGTGATTAGCATCTTCTTTAAACGGTGTTGAAGAATTCTCAATTTGAACCTTTAGATATCGTTTGTTATTCGAACCAGAAGATAGCCTTGTCAATTGAAGCCAAACGGACAATTTAAGTACAATATCTTTATCCGATCTTTCGGGAAAAACGATATTAAGCTTTTCATTCTTTTTGGGGGAATAAATAACTTTGTTCCCTAGCTTATTCAAATCTAAACCACTTAAGTCAACAACTTCATTAAATGTATGAGAACGCCAGAATCCAAATGCTTTGGAATTGCAAATATTCATTGCATCCTCAAGATATGAGAGATACGTTTCAAATTTCTCCACCTCATTAATGCGATGATTAACCAGTTGTTGCTCTTCTTGGGTCAGATATGTATCTTTAAAGTATCTAAGCTTTCTCCAAAGTCGTTCTTTATATGACTTAAGATATCGATAGTTGTCGCCAATATGCTCATATTCGGCATCTAGAGATTTGTCTTGGTTTGTCGCAACCTTTTTACATAATTCCTTGTTAATTGTTAGAATTATTTCTTTTACAGTACCTATGTCCTTGCTTATGTCAGATAATAGATGTATACCATCATCAAGAAGCGAGAAATATGGTTGAAGGACATTTTTGTACTTGTTAAAGAATGTAGAAAAGCCTGCTATATCTTCAATTCTAACAACAATATTGCTGCACTCATGATCGGAGATTTTAGTGTAGTAACGTCCAGAAACACTTATCTTTAAGTCTGAAGGAATTAAAGGGCTGCCATCTTTGTCTATACAACATGAAATACCGATTGTTGTTGGAAAACGTTGGCTTAAAGAGTACAAATCTTCGTCATCTGCACTCAAGCGATCTACGGCTTCATCCAATTCTTCGCTGCTATTATCATCAAGAGATTCTTGGTAGAGTGAGTCGCTGTTGAGTTCGGTGTCAGTTTCGGCTTGTCCTACTGATTCATCTGTGGATGCCAATTGTTTTGCGGCCCTTTTAGGGAACAAAACTGCGGTACTATACAAAGAGCCTGGAGTTGTGTTAATAACCTCTTCATTAGAGCCTTGTCCATTGGGGTCATCAAGGCAATAAAATTGCCCACTACATGCACCAGGCCCTTCCATCTGTTCTCGAATGAACTTTTCTAAAGAATCACGCTTTGTCTTAATCATATGAAATATCTTTAACAGTTTTCAGTTTAATGTCCAACAATTGGACTAAAATGTTGATATCAACGGCATTGTTGATTTCAAGAAGGGTAAGAATCTCGGAATGTTCTTCAACCAATTCCTCAAATTGCTCATCATTTACAGAGCTGACCGTAAGTATTGATTGAAGAAGAGACTCAATTTGGCTATTTAAAAGACGAGTATTGCTATTCTTCATCAGCTTTTTCGTCAAGATTACGCGATGATATGGTGAACCCAAATTAAATCCCAAATAAGTCAATAGGCTATTTTGGCTTTTCCGACTTCGTGGAAGAATCATTGGATAATCAAAGTCGAACCATTTCTCAAAACTACGTAGAGTGATTTCTTTGTTCTGAGGGAAAATCGCATTATATGTGACCTCTACGCCGTTTTCATCAACTTTTCTTTTGAGCAATATTTTCCAAAGTTCAATATCTGATTTAATCTCATCATCAGAAAGATTATAAGTTGGGTCTTTACGAATGTAGCCTTCAGATTTTAGGCTGCTATCTGTTTTTTTAACAAGAGAATCCCTAATCTGATCAACAAGTTCATCGAGCATTTGTATTTTCATGCCTTCCTCAAAGGGTAATTCCTTGAGTGTGCAGATATTGTAATGTTGTCCATCTTCATAGAGAACCCTATCAGCAGAAAGCCGTTTTGATTGTCCATGATTGAAATAGACAGTACATCTTTCAGCCATATATTCTCTTGCATCTGCCTCAGCCTCATCAATATCACTCAGTATATCAGGAAGGATTGGCCTTGGTACAACCTTCTTGCTCCATCCAATGACATCTTTTCTAAAAGATGAAAATAGAGCCCCATTATAATCTTTATCGTAGAAATGCTTATTCCATTCATAATATCTGTTGTGAGTCAATCTGTTGATGATTGTAAGCCCACGTTGTCCATTTTTTAGAGGAATGGGATCAAATGAATTAGGGAAGGATTTATACTTAATATCAGTGTACCGAAATGTGAATAGAATCACTAAATCAGCTTTTATACCTTCTTTTAACTGGTCATATGTAGCAATGGTAATCTTTCTTGTTGGTGATAAGAATGCTTGCTTTAGTGCTTTTTTGTAAGGTTTATCTATTCCAGGAGGAAGCACAAAAGCGACAGCATAACTATCTCCGATGTAATTATTAATCTCTTTTTGTATCTCGTCTTCCCAAAACTGACTATAGTAGTTTAAAAAAGGATTAACTAATTGCTCCATGTGAGTCCCGGCTTGATCATTGCACTCAGAAAGGAACACACTTTGGCTTTCTGGTGTAAAAGCCAATGATAGAGAATTCTTTATCTTGTAATTATGGGCAAGTTCATCAAGACATGAATCGATATCTGCTGTAAAATCAATTCTTTCAGGTGGATCTATCAAATATAAAGAACGCAAGTTCTTTCTATTGAATATTTGATCGAGTTCTTCTGGTGAAAAAGTTATAAAGCCATCATAATCATCAAATTTTCTCACCTCTCTATTTAAAAGATGAGAAGATAGGGAGTTTTTAATATTATCAATTGTATAGTACAATCGGAATGGGCGATCTGTAATATAGAAGACAAAACAATTTTTGATGCCAACACCATATTGATTCAGACGTTTTAACTGTTCATAATTATACGAATTTGTTATTCTGCCTCGATTTTGAGAATGGAAGATAAAAATATTCTCAATTGTAGGAATATGATCACGATTGGCTCTAAGAAGTGATTCTATGTCGTGAGCTGTTTGGTTTGTTGTCAATAATGCATTTCCATAACCATTAACTATATCAGTGGTATATAGTTGGTCTAACCACGGATTCTTATCCTGCTTTCTTGTAATAATGTCTTTTTCTTGAACAACAAATAATGATTTAATTTCACTTCTATCTGTTGGTACATTCCCGTCAAACAACCTTTTTATTTTCTCGTAATACTGACGTTCCGCAACTAACTGTTTAAATATCTTACTCTTGCTAGATACGCCTTCTGGAATAGTTAAAGTACTTGAGGTTTTCATTTTTGCCAGCGTCACGAAACGCGTAGAGGTTGTATATGCAGCCTTTTGAATTAAAAACCTAACCAAAAGCTCTCTTGCCCATGTCGGGCAAGAAGGAAGATATACTATTTGATAATTGATTTCGTCACCATTATTATCTTTTGTTTTGTAATAATCAATGATATTGTTCATTGCGCACAAAAATCGTCTGCCGCTTTCTACTTGCGAGTGCTGCATCATATCACAGGTTGAAGGGAATAGTCCTTTTTCTTCCTGAATAAAATTCTGAAATTTTCTCTGTGTGCTCATAACTATTTTATTGTAAAACTAATAACTGCAAATCAATTATCGCCCGAGTCATTCCAACATAGAGTTCGAATGTGTTGATATTAACTCGACTATTAATTACTAGAACAACATGTTTACATTCAAGCCCCTTGTATGAAAGGATGGATGTGTACGGAATCTCTGAGGTATTGAAACAAATATTGTTTGCGTTTAGTTCCTTAATACCTTCCATAGTGGCAATTCTATCATATAGCTTCTCGTCCCCTGAAGACTGCTCTTTTTTAGTGGATGAATCAGCTAGTATAACAAATTCGTTCCAGTCTAAAGAATTCTCTCTAATAGTCTGTTTAATAGTATTGATATGTTTTATTAACTGCTTGGCTCCGTTAAAATAGAACACCCTCGTTGAATCGTAATTCTCTGTTTGAATTCTTTTAAATAGATCTTCAGCAGACATTCCATCCAATAGTGACTTGGCGAACGAAACGATCTCTTTATTGTTTGGTACACGTTTATTCTCATCAAGTTCAAACCTAGCCCCATTCAGAGCAACGACGTCAGCGATTTCTTGAATTTGACGTGCTTCACTGTTATAGCCTTGCTCTGTGTCATAAAAAACAAGGTATCGCCCAGATGACAATCCATCACATGTCACAGATGATAGAGCGTTAAGTAAGGGTATGGCTCCTTTATCTAAAACGTCTTGTGCCTCATCTATAATGATATAATCATACGGAGTGAAATCTTCTTGGTTTCGAACCCGAGTAAATAGTTTTTCTATTTCATCTACAGCATTACCTGAAGAAATATCTTCTAATGAAATCTGTTTCTTTGCATCACTCGCTTGAATTGAAAAAATGAAAGAGGCAAACTGTTTTACAGTGCAATTGGGTAATCCCGCTTGCCAAAGTTCGTTCTTTATTTTTGCCTCTAATAATCTATTCCAACAGAGATATAGCCCTCTGAGTGTATGATATTTCTCAATATATGCTTTAGCTATTGTTGTTTTACCTGTACCAGGACCGCCTTCAATGAAAATACGCTCATTTTTTTGGAGACTTTTAAAAGTACTTAAATTATCAATCTTTAATCGTTGAAGAATTGCCTCCATTCCTCTCTCTGAATACACGTTCCTGCTGCGATCTGCAAAATTGAACAATAAAGATTGGATTGCAACCGTGACTTCTTCAGGCATTAAGTCTGGCCTAGACCATCCGATTTTATTCTTATCGAACTCTAGAACACTCAAACAGAAATCAGTAAAAGACTCAGAGTTACTTTCATGTTGTATTCTTGACCACAATTTATAACTCTGATCAGCAGTTGGGTTCGCATTTGTATGTTCCATTCGAGTGTGGGGAAAAGCGCAAACAGTATCCAAGAATATTTGTGATTTGCTAATAATTCTATTATTGATTAATGCATACATATAATCTTGAGCCTGGTCAAAGGGAGATCTATCTAAGAATGTTCTTTCTCGGGATGCCTCTAAGTAATACATACCCTGTTCAATTCCAACTCTTCCTCCTTTTACCTCAACTACAACTACTCCTTTTGCACAAACTAGCAAAAAGTCAATCTGTATTTCTTTTTGCTTATTGACGGAGATAGGCAACCTTAAATTGTGCCAAAAATGCCAAGTGTATTCACTGTTAGAACAATCAGAGTAAATACGTCTGAACATTTCAATTTCACCATAGAGAGGCCTCCCGTCATTCTGAATAATGATTGCCTCCAAATCAGATTTATCATTATATGTTACGTGTGAAACTATTGGCATATTAATTGGCGCTATTAGAGTCTGCCCAAAGAGTTGGGTTTAAAAGATTAGACATTTTAAAATTAAACATTTCCAGTAGCTCTTCTTTGTGTTCAGGAAACATCTCCAAAGTTCTCATTACGGTTTGCAAGGGTAAACACATTTTTACCTGCCCTGCACCACTCCCATAATAACCATTGTCGTAGTCCTCTTGAAATTCCTTGTAGGTTTTGAGCTCGGGCCTGTCGGTTATATGTAACGTTTTCTCTTCCCAATATGATTGGTTACGATACACAAATTGCCAAAAAGACATTTTTTTATAGAATTGTTGCTGGTTACACCAACGAGCAATCTGTACATATAAATTCGACAGTTCGTATTTATGATAATCTTCATGTCTCATAACATAGCCAACACATCCATATGACATTAAAACCTTGATGCGTTGAAATAATTCCCAAATGTCTTTATAGAACTTTTGGTGACTATGCTCTGTAAGTCTATATCCACAAAACAAATAGAACTTTGTACCTTTTTTTGGATTGTATCGTTTCCATATCTTTAATGCTTTTTCAATAGTATTTCTGTCTTTCCAATTGTCAAAAGCAAAGATAAAATCTCCATGATACTTTGCTTGTGAAAGCATCTTTGCCATCTCCTCTCCATAAGGGCTCTCTGCCAACATCCGCTCATCAAGTCCTTGCCGAAATTGAAATGGTCGTTTCGTGTCTATAAGCTTCTGCAAAAGGGGTTTCCAGATTGAGCGTTCTGATGCCAAGAAGTTGTCATCCCATAAATAAATATATGGTCTTACTAAGCGTTTTTTTGAATCTCTCTCTTCATCTAAAAACCACTCAAGATTTGAGTAACGGTGGACTCTCTTCTCAAGCTTATTAATGCAAAAAGGACAATGCCGAATACACCCTCGAGTTAGAAACCCGATGCTGTATTTTTGATAATCCTTGTATTTCTCTCGCTTAAATCCAAGTTCTACTTGTTGGTTGACAAAAGGGTCATAAAGATGGTAATCAGGCATTTGTCTTGCCATATCTATCCCATGGGTGCGATGACCTCCACGATGATTTTTCAACTTATTTAAGAACTCATCTTTTTCCAACTGAAGAATGTCTTCTTCTCGTGCTAAGCGATATTCTTGAACTTTTTTAATATCTGCATATTGACCCGTACCTCCTAAGTTGATTTTTTTTGCCGACCTTTTGTCTGCGTTAGTAATAAAGCTGGGTAAACTAGTAAAAGTGAATACGCGAGAGACATAGATGCGGCTGTATTTTTTTATATCAGCATCACCATCAAGAATCAGCTCGTAGGCAACTTCATTATCCTTGAAAAAACCGGCAAGTTTAAGCAATACGAGATTTGGATGACGAGATCCATTATCCAGAAGATCTGCATCAACTAATCCTACAAGAATATGTTTCTTTCCTTTCGCCAAAGCTCTATCTCTTTTTCAGGAAATAAACAATGACTGTGCATTTATCGATCCTGAGACACAAATTAAAAGACAATCATCAACAAGAAATAGAGTGTCTAAATCATTCGACCATGACGCAAAGTCTGCAAAACCTAATCTGTCATCGAGAAGAGAATCCTTATCAATAACATTTATTCTTTCTGCTTCTGAAACATATGATTTCATCTGCTCTACTTGATCGAGCAAACCCAGCTCAATTTCCGATGAGTCATAGTCATTTCTTGGCTTAGTAAAGCAGATAAGGCCATCTCCAAACTGAAAAGCCACTTGCTCATGAGCAATATAGCTTAACAAATCTCCCTTTATGTCATTTAAGCTTTTCATGTCGTTCTTCCCAGGCGATAAGAAGATTATATCTTCTTATTCGTGACCGCAAATATACTAAAATCCTCAATAAATCCTGCTAAAATCAAGAGAAATCACATCTAACTGGTCCCAAAATCGAAAAAACGCACTCCCTGGCCCATAGAACCCCTATCCATGTGAAATAAGAAAAAGGGAGGTCCGGCGGGTCTTGTTCCCTTATCCATGTATTGAAACGTGAAAAACGCTGCTGGGGAGACCTGGGAGCCTTATCCATGAGGGAGATAGCCGCCTTAACTATGCTGAAATCAAGAAAATGGGGTTGAAATATGCCCCTTCTTCTTATAACTGTGAAATAACGAAAATGGGGATGAAAGAGCCTGATTCCCTTAACAATATACGATTATGATATACCAATTACTTCAGTCCATGTTCTCGTCGATATTTCCGGGGACAGCGGACAGTGTGCAACGGGAGGATAAACGCACGATCCTTCCTGATGCTCATGAAAAACGTGTGAAAAGTGCGGCTTCGGTTGATTCTATAGCCGAAGATATCAAGAGACTAGAGGAAGCCTTTTCTAGTGGGCATCCTTTAGAGAGTGGACAGGAGATAAATGTGACTCTCCAGGAACTACTCAGAATCGTGCCCAGAAATAGACCCAGAAAAGATGCCTATAAACATTTACAGAGGGTTTTGAAGGACGAGATGGGCGTGATCTTAACCATTAAAAGCAGAAAAGATGGCAAGAAAAAGGATTAAGAAGATTTGGCTGATGGGAAAGTTGCGGGAATTGTGGTTTGATGTCCCGGAGGATTTTGAATGGAGCGTAAATCATGAACTCAAGTCGATCGCCAATGGAAAGGATCTAAGCGGGTTTAAGGTGACTGTTGATGAGCCGAACAATAAAGTGAAGTTCTGGTGGCCGATAATCCTTAAAGAGTTCGAGGATGATAGTGAAAGCCTTCCTCAACCTTTGATGTGGCTGATCTTGGGAGAGGGACGGCCTTCATTGGGG
>Ga0247611_10006647_pt1 | contig 14742 bp, 12 predicted proteins | sample 177DNAGHGhighgp2_FD_192422 | JGI IMG/M metagenome (GOLD analysis project Ga0247611, IMG submission 192422) | Sheep rumen microbial communities from Palmerston North, Manawatu-Wanganui, New Zealand - 1770 DNA GHGhigh gp2 | ecosystem: Host-associated > Mammals > Digestive system > Stomach > Rumen...
TCTTTTTTTCAACTTCACCCTTAACAGGTATGACCTTAGAAGTGAATGCAAGCGATTCTACTAAAGAGGTCTTACCACTACCTTGGTGACCTAAGATAACGACATTGCGAATATTTTCGGTTTTCATATAGATTCCTCTTAGTTAATATCGACGACTTTGTTACCTTCTTTTTTATATACATCAATATATAATTTGCCGTTTACTGGATTAGAAGATATTTCATAAATGCGGCCTTGAGTATTTCTTGCGACAACAAACATACCTTTAATGAAACCCATAACATATGTTAAAGAAACGATTTCGATTTCTTCATGGGTGACATCACGACCATAGTTATCTTTTTCAAGTTTGACGATTTCGTCTTTTGCACGTGTTCTAAATGCATTAGTGTTTTTCATAAATTACCTCCAACAATAAATAGCAAAAGATTGTGTTGAGATTTATTAAGTTAAATCTTTCTACATAAATAATTCTACATTACCGACATCTTTATTTAAAGATATGAATTAAAAAAGGAGGCATTTTTTGCCTCCATATTAGTCTTCTTCTTGCACTTTGAATTTTATGTAATCTTTCAATTTAAGTTCAGGTAAGTCATTTTTAATTTTTTTGTATATTGGAGCATCCACTAAAAGCGGCCTATCACTAAGGCAATAGAGCACCGGCGAATTATTGATTACTATGCGTTCAGCTTTCTCTAGGCCTGACATTGTTAAATCAGCTTGATATTGATATGTATTGGCTAAATTTATCGCACTACTAGTAGCCTCATCTTTGTTCTCTTTTAAAATTAACTGGTAATCTTCACAAACAAAAATCCTAGTGCAATCAAGCATCTTAAAATGATCTATAGAAAAGCGTGAATAATTAAAATCTCCCCAAAAATATCTAAACCAATCTACTTTAGCCCACCAGTGAGCTTTGATTCTATCCTTTAAAGATTGGGTTGTTTTACCTATATAGAATTGAGAATAATCATCTAACACTAAGATGTATAAGCAATCGCCCAAACCTTCTAAATTATCTATTTCCTTAAAATGGTACTTGTTTATAAGTTCCATCAATGAAACATTAAATTGTTCCTTATCAAGAGATTTGAAGAACGACATATTTCTATCATAATTAGTGATTGCCATCCCTATCGCTTCATCTTTTAAAATGAATGTTCGATCATCTTTATCAAAACTATTTTCAAACTCAGAAGTAAATGTATTTAAACTTATATGATTATCAAAATCAGGATGATCAATATATTCAACACCAAAATGGGTTTTGTTTAGTTTTTCATATTGCTGAAGCTTTTTGATTTCTTCATCATTCACTAAACAATATTCTTTTTGTCTCGCTACTTTGCAAAGCCAAACAGGTGTATTAACACCGTTTAATTTGATAGTCAGCTTTAATAAGAGTTCGAGTCTATTATAAACGATAACTGGTTTATCACTAATTGCGATATAGGTAATATCAACACCAAAAGAATCAAGCAACTCCTTAGGTTCTTTTGCACTTGCGATTTTGTTGATTTTAATTTGCTTCATTATTAATCTATTTCATCGATAACTTTCTTAAGTGTTAAGGCTGATTCTTTAAGTCTATTTTCTTCAATCTCACTTAAAGGAAGTTCTAAGATAAGTTCAACACCCTTACGACCTAAGATAGATGGGATAGATAAGGCTATATCATTTAGACCATAAGTACCACTTAGTTCCACTGATATAGGTAACATGCTTTTTTCATCATTGACGATGCATTCACATATTTTAGTGACCGCCATAGCGATACCATAATATGTAGAGCCTTTTCTTTTTATGATTTCATAAGCCGCGTTTCTAACCCCACTATAAAGCTTATTCATTCCTTCTTCATGGTTATGATGTCCTCTTAGTTCACAAAACTCATTTAAAGGGACACCAGATATATTCGCACCTGACCAAACAGGAAGTTCGGTATCGCCATGTTCACCTATCATAACCGCATGAACATTTCTTGAATCAACCTTTAAATGTTCACTGATCATATATTTAAGTCTAGCAGTGTCTAACACTGTTCCGCTTCCAATAACTCTTGATTTATCAAGTCCTGAATATTTATAGGCTACATGAGTTAAGACATCAACAGGGTTAGACACAATTAGAAGAATACCTTCAATGCCGATAGGTTTAATATTTGAGATGATGCTTTTCATAATAGCGGAGTTCTTCTTCACTAAATCAAGTCTTGTCTCACCATCTTTTTGAGCCGCACCTGCTGTGATGATAACTAAGGCTGCATCTTTAATATCTTTATATTCTCCAGCGTATATCTTTGATGGAGATGAGGCATATAAGATGCCATGGGATAAGTCCATCGCCTCTCCAATAGCCTTATCTTTATTGTTATCTATTAAGACAATCTCATTAAAGATACCTTTCTCCATTAAAGAAAAGGCGATGGATGCACCTACTGCACCTACGCCTATTATTGCTACTTTTTTAATGTTCATATATGTTCACCTGCTTTAAATATATACTACACTTATTTAATAAATAAATATATTGATACGCTTATAACTAGAATGATCACTATCACTGATATAGCGTCAAAGTTATCTATAGTGAAAGGTATCTTATTAGTATAGGTGTGAGTAGTAACCCTATAAAACAAACAAATATATTCCCTGGTGCGGGGAAATCCATGAAAAACTGACTTTTAATATACTCAATTAGAATTATTAAGAGAATAAAGTAGTCAAAGAAAAAGGGTCGTTTGAACCACTATTTCTCGTTGCTTATCATCTTGTTTTCGTCATACTCGTATCTCTGAAGAATAACTCCGTCACGAGCATTTTTAATGTCTATAAGGATTAAGCGAGGCAATACAATATGATTCCCTTTTGTTTCATAGTGGTTATATGGTATGTACCACATCAAATAATCTAAATCGCTATCAATGAATTCATTTAAAAATCTAGTGTCAAAGAACGGAAAATGAAGTCTTCCCATGATTTCACCATTCTCAACAAACACCTTTTCAAAATAAACTCCACTAGTTTCATCAAACACCAAAAATATTATTTTCTTATCTGGATGATTCCTTCGATATGTGCTAAGCTTGCTCAAATGCTTTCTTATAGTGCGTTGGAAACTAGAATAATAAAACTTGTAGTTATGATCTTCTTCTGTTGGCAAATCGGTAACGGCATTAATAAGAAGTGGAACATCTTCTGAAAACTGCTCCATAAAAGGTCTGGCTTTCTCACTCATTTCTCTTTGTCTAGCTAAAACTGGGTTCTTTCTACCATCTGGAGAATGGTCGTCCACCCTCATTACTTCCATCATTAAAGAATCTTCTTCGTTAATTAAATCGGGCGGATATTTGGATTTTGAATTATCTTTCCATTTTGCAAAACCTGAGTCGCTAATTATTTCATCTATAATAGATGCAGTAGAAAAATAGTTTTCTGTGCCCTCACCATCGGAAATGATTAAACATTCAGACGACACTAATTCATGAATATCTCTTAGAATATTTAATTCATTATCGTAATACAGTTTCATTCTTTCTTTAATTGATTACCTAAAGAATTATGCTTTGCAACTATTGTTTTTCTATTAGCTTAAATTCCTTAGTAGAATCTTCTAATTCCACTATTTCAATGTTTGGGTATTTTTCTTTAAGTGAGTCTAGGTTTTCATGTGAGATGCGACACCCTGTGTAAATTCTTTCTATTTTAGGCATCTTTAAGAAATGTTTATCTTCCATTTCATAAATGTCATCATTAACTTCAGAAACAGAATGGACTGTTCGAATCTCGGATTCATATTGCCAATCTCTAGATTTGGTTAGAAGAAGCTTCATTAATGCTTTCAATAGTTTTGGATTATCTTTACTCACTGATTCTCCAATGAAATCATAGCCAAGAACAACTGCTGTTATCATTTTTAAATCTAATTGCTGGCGTTTCTTCTTGTATCTTATTTCTTTATAGCCTTCGGTATCGACATTAAATTCAACACATACACCTTGATGTTTATCGCCATAATGTGACCACATCAAGATGGATTTATTATCTTTGCTGAAGCAAGAAACAAGAAGAATTCCTCTTATGTCCTCAACAGCTTTTTTAATTGTTTTGGAAAATTCAATCTTTTTCTTATCCAATTCCTCCTTGAAACCTTTGTGAGTTTTGGCATACTTATTAAACACGATTGTCATAATTCCATCGAAGCCAGGCATCTTGTCATAATAAGGATTATTGTGCATTAACTTAATAAATAGTTTTAATTCCCATCTCACCCATAAAAGCCAAAATGGAATCTTAATTTTCTTATCTAAGAGGATTTTGGAAAACTCTTTGAATATATAGTAATTAAGTATGCGTTTATAGCATATTTTCTCATCTTCCTCAGATGGCTTAATCACGCAATCAAAAGGATCATTATAATTTAAAGGATTATTCAAAATAACACTGTTGTTGTCCAGCGTTTTAATAGCGTCATCAAATTTCAAATATTTATAGATTTTCATCTTCTAAAATATCAAGGTTTTGGATTGACATCGATATTCGGTATTTCAAACATCAAAACCTTTCCTTGAGTTGTGAGAGCATCTAACAGCCTATTTGGAAATAATTCATTTCCTTTATATTTTGAATAATCTTGAAACAATCTAAAGATCGCTTTTCTTAGGTTTGCTTTTATCTCTTCTTCTTCCTTTGAATCGTAAATCGAGAAAGCAAAAATAATTTTTGATGGACTCTCTAAATTTGTTATTTCTATCTTATCTAAAATGGAAAAGAAGTAACTATAATCCGCAGCATTTAAGGAGTGTCCAAAAACTATGATGTTATCAAATTCTGTACGTTCTCCTGTTTCATTTTCAAGCATATCAAGTTCCATGCGTCTATTTGTTTTTGAGAAAATATAACGCGAATCGTTGTATCTAAATCTATCTGAATCAATGCCAAAAATAGGTGCTTTCACATTTCCGTTAACATTATGAAAAATAGGTTCTAGTTCTTCTATTTCTACAGAATCGTAATTAAAACTATCGATACTAACTAAACTCTTAGAATCGCACAAACTATCTATGGTTAGCTTTGAGAATCTTCTGAACGACTCGTTTGGAATGATGACACCAAAGTTCCTGTTGGTATCATCGTAATGTTGCCTATAAATGTAATAACCAAAGTTGCTTTCAAATAGTTTCAACTCATCTAATAGGAATGTAAAGAACTCTCCTTTTGAGGAAAATTTCTTTTCGCCATTTTTCTTATACACCACACCAGCCAACACAAATAGATCAAGAAAATCTGTATCTATTGCTCTACCGTTTTTCAACAATTCATAAACCGATAACCAACACAATCCAGATTCAGGTGTTATATCCAACAGTGATTCCTCAATTTTAGATTCAATATCACACCAACGCCATTTGGCAATATCGACGCCATACTCTCGAGAGATTAGGTAAAAGAAAAAATCCCAAACATTAGTTTTATCAAAATTAATAAAATCTAACCAAAAATCTTTGTTATTTGCGGTTCTTAGGTCAACATAATCTCTTGCTTGAGGAGTGAATTCGTCAATCCACTTTAATAAATATTTGTTATTTTCTTCATAATAATGGAAGAAATCGGAATATGTTGTCTTTAAATGACAATGCAAATCGAAACCATTGCCAAGAACGAGCTTGACGTTTTTTAAGTTGTGAATCATTTCATTCTTTGTAGGCATATTCAGTTTCGATTTTATATTCAACTAGTTTCTATAATACTTTTTGAAGTTCTCAGCCTGTTCAATTACTGCTGTATAAACACTTTGATAATCTTCCGGATTCTTTGATGAAGGAATTGGTGGGAATCCCTCTTCCGCTAAAGCAATGATAATGTCTGCTTGAAGCTCTGCTTTAATATCGCCTCTATTGGACCAGTCAGCATATTTAGTTTTGTCTCTGACAAGCTGACAAATCTTCTTCGCTAAAAGCAAGTTCTTTTCTTCGGGGAAAGCAAATCCATATTTTTCTTCAACAGATACAAGAACGTCATAGAAAGCTTTTTCTTCATAATCGATTCCTAATTCTTCAAACGAATCTTTTTCAAAGACCAAATCGTCCATTAACGCTACTAATTGCTCTGCTACATCGTCTAAGAGTTCGCTTACCATCAACTGGTCGAACGGTCTTTTGTTATATGCATCAACTATGTTGGATAGTCTTTCAGAGAAAGTGATGGCTTTAATCTTGTTGATCTTTTTAAATTCATCAATAGCTTGAGCTAATAGTTGCTGTAATACCTTAATCTTGGTATTAGGCATTTTAATTGCATTAACCTTAGCCAGATACTCTTTATCAAACAAATCGACAGCATTGGTTTCTAGGTCTCTTTCTTCCTTGAATAACTCCTCAACACCATTGGCTTTAATGGCTTCACGAATCATTTCAGCCACTTTCTTATTCATTTGGCTAATGTCTGGTGCATGTCCTTTAGAAAGTTTGAAAATAATAGACCTAACTGCTATATAGAAATGAATCTTGTTTAATTCTTCTTCAGTAAAGTCTTTAGTGGCATTGCATAAACCAAATGCCTTAGACATGATTCTGGCGACCGTCATAAATCTGGTTTCCAAATCTTTTGTTAATTGAATGAACTCTGCAGCATTATTTAAACAAATAAGTTTTTCTTCTCCATTACCATTGAAGTATTTATCTGAATCAAATTTATGGAACATTGCATCAAGAACCTCAAGTTTGTCTTTGACAATCTCGATAGCTTTTTCGATGCCTTCAATATTATCGCTATCATATTTAGCGTATTTCTTGAGAGCTCGATTAACACCATATTTGATTCCAATAAAGTCCACTATTAGACCAGAGTTCTTCCCTGGATAAGCTCTGTTAACTCTGGAGATGGTTTGAATGATGCTATGCTCTTGTTTGAGTAATTTATCTATATAGATAGTATCTAAGAATGGTACATCAAAGCCAGTTAGCCACATGTCAACCAAGATAGCAATTTTGAAATTTGATTTTATATCTTTAAATTGAACAGCTGCATCTTTTCTATCTTCATCTGTTCCAAGCATATCATAAAGTTCTTTAGGATCGTCTTTGCTTCTGGTTGCAATAATTTTCATCATTGGCATTGGACGAAGTTTCTTTTCTTCTTCTTTGGAAAGCTCAACACCAACAGGTGCCCTTCTTTCTTCCACCCAATCAGGTCTTAGTCCTTTAACAATGTTATAGAAATCATAGGCAATTTGCCTATCAGCACATACAAAGAAGCATTTACCAGCAACAGTAGCACCTTCCTTGACTCTACCCTCGTAATGTTCGATGAAGTTCCTCGCAACTTTTTCTAAGATGTCTGGATCGCCAATAATATTCTTAACGCTTATTGACTTTTTACTTTCTTCAACTTGATATTCGTTGGAACCAGCCTCAAGACATTCTTTATAGTAATCTTCAATTTCCTTCATCTTTTTGCTGTCTAAAACAGCTTTGACGAATCTACCATCATAAACTAATCTAACGGTGATTCCGTCTCTAATGGAGTCTCTCATTGTGTATGATTCAACGATGTCGCCAAAGACATTTATTGTTTCTTCAATAGGAGTTCCAGTGAAGCCAATATAAGTAGCGTTTGGTAATGAATCATGGAGATACTTAGCATAACCGTAAGAGGTTTTAACTTCTTTGTCGGTAATAATGACTTTTTGATCAAGATTCAATTGCGATCTATGAGCCTCATCAGAAATGCAAATAATATTTTCTCTACTGCTTAACAAATCTAAGCTCTCAGTGAACTTTTGAATCGTGGTTAGATAAACTCCACCACTAGCTTTATTTAAAAGTTTGTTCTTCAGATCTTCCCTGGACTCAATACTCAATATTTCTTTATCTCCAATAAACTCTTTTGATTGGACAAAGTTGTTTGATAATTGTTCATCTAAATCTGTTCTATCTGTAATTAAAACAATTGTTGGGCTGTTTAGTTCTCTACTTCTCATCAATAAACGCGATAAGAAAAGCATTCCATAGCTCTTGCCACATCCAGTGGTTCCGAAATAAGTTCCACCCTTGCCATCACCAGCAGGACGTTTATGCTCTAAAACGTTTTTATATAATTTTGTAGCGGCAAAATACTGTGGATAATTACAAACTATTTTTACTTCTTCAGGAGATGCTCCATCTGGGAAGTATATGAAATTATGAATAACATCTAAAAGTCTTTCTTTTGTGAAAAGGCCATTAATCATTGTGTATAGAGATTGCAAACCATCTTCTTCTTTGTCGTTATCATTAACTTTTCTCCAAGCATAGAAATGTTCATAATCTGCAAAGAGCGAACCCATCTTGCTGTTGATGCCGTCAGAAATCACAACAAAAGCATTGTATTTAAACAGCTCTGGAATATCTCTTGTATATCTTGTGGTTAATTGTACGAAAGCATCATGAATTGTAGCTTCTTCTCTAGTGGTAGACTTGTACTCCCATACCACCATTGGAAGACCATTTATGTAGATAATTGTGTCAGGGATTCTCTTTTGTTCTGGTCCTTTAATGATGACTTGATTACAGACTCTGAAAATATTGTTTTCAACATTATCAAAATCAATTAGACGAAGGAGGAAGTCTTTTTGAGATTTGTCATCACGAATGAATATTTTGCCATCTACTATCCGTTTAAAAATGGTCTTGTTTGCGTCATAAATTGGCAAAGCAGAAACTCTTTTCAAAGATTTTACAACACTATCTATTTCATTATCGGTAATGTTTTCTTTCTCATAATTCTTTCTGAGAAATGTGATTAAATCATTTTCAATCAAAACATCATTAAATTCTCTCGGCAATGAATCGCCGTGAGTATATTCATATCCCTTATCAACAATGAGATTTATTATTAACTTTTCCAAATCTTGTTCTTGAAATAACATAAACGCTCCTGTTATTTAAAATAGACTTTGCTCAATATGCAGCACAATGCTTCGTCTAATTGATTAATGATTGACGATGAATTCAATATTGATTGAACAATAAGAGTGGCCTTCTTGTTAAACAATTCAAGCTCCTCATTGTTTGGTATATAACAATCCATGTTCATGATTTGCGGCTTCTTTAAATGGTTAAGCGCTGATCCGTCAAAATATTTGTCATTCAATTTTTCAATATCAGAAAGGAACATAGCAAAAAGATAGAGTGTTTTATCACCTGCATGAATGCACCAATTATCGGTTGAATAAGAAGCTTTACCGTCATAAATTTTGACATCAAAAGTGCCGCCGGTATTTAAGAATAGATTTAATCCATCTACCAAATATTCGCTATGTCTTCTTGTTTTTTTACCACTTGTAAAGAAAATATATTTGCCATCCTTGTTAATAGATGAGACTTGGATTTTAGATTTTTTATTTTGGATAATAATCGATGCTAGTTTGCCATTCGGCGTTTTTTCTCCAAAATCTTTATTAAAAAGTGAGACCAATAATTCTTTTAAGTTTTCTATTTTCCTGCTCTCTATGTTAATTTTCCTTGAAAAAGCATTGTATTCCTTAACAATTCTTTTTTGAATTTCATAATCAGGAACATCGATAATTGTGTTGCACATATCATCCCATGTAAAAAGTTCCGTAGCACTTCCCCAGGAATGATATCTAGCATATCTATCAAAAGAATCTTTCTTCATCAATAAGTAAAGATATTCCCTAGAAAGTTCGTTTTTCTTTTCTTCTTTTATTCGAAAAGCAACATCGTTAAAAGTGAACAATAAAGGCGTATCCGTATAGTTGTAAACGACGCCTATTTTTTCACCATTTCTTGATGTTCTAGGATTAAAAACAAATTCACCCGGTTTTACTACATAAAACTTCTTAAGATCGGCATATTCAACTCTTGCTTTCGTAAGCATTATTTCTTTTGTGTTAGAAATGCCTCTAACCTTATCAAGAGAATACTTTAAATCTGAATTGCGGATTTCGTTTTCCTCAATATAGTTGCCAAGTCTATTTAAGTTTAATGCCATATCCCATTTCCTCTAATAGTTCAGCTATTTCATTAGTTAAACTTTTTTCCACATTAAATAAGGTTTCAAGATTTGCTTGCACCTCATTCATTGTTTCCTCAAAATCAAAATCATCTTCTTGCCTATCAAACTCGATATATTTGCTTGTTTTTAAGACATAATCTTGTTCTCTAATTTCCTCAATGGTTGCGGAATAGCAATATCCTTTTTGATTGCAGAATTTTGAAGCATCGGTTTGCCAATTGTGAAAGGTGCTAGTAAAGATGGCTCTATCTTCAGGAGTAAATTCCAAGTATTTCTTTTCATATGGATGTCCTTGCCTTCTCAAATCCATGAATAGCACCTGATTCGTTCTATCTCTGAAATGAATCTCCGTGTTGTTTTTGTTAGCAATTCTTTCTTTTTTGTTTTTGTTAAAAACCCAAATACTCACAGAAATATCTGTTGTGTAAAACATTCTTGCGGGGAGAACAATTATCGCTTCAACTAAATCGTTTTCGATTATTTGTTTTCTAATTCTATATTCAGTATCTTCAGATGATAATGAACCGTTAGCTAAAATTAAACAACCAGTACCATTTTGCGACAGCTTAGAAATCATATTTAAAATCCAAGCATAATTAGCGTTCCCAACGGGTGGCACTTCATATCCCTTCCATCTTGGATCATCCTCATGCTCCCCAGCATTTCTCCAATCATGTTGATTAAAGGGAGGATTCATTAGAGCATAATCAGCTTTTAAATCTGGATGTTGATCGTCAGTAAGAGTGCTTGTTGCTTTTGTGCCAAAATTAGCAGAGATGCCTCTGATTGCCAAATTCATTTTTGAAAGCTTCAAGGTAGTATTTGTATATTCTTGCCCATAAATAGAAATATTCTTTTTGTTACCTTTGTGTTCTTCAATAAACTTAGTGGATTGAACAAACATGCCACCAGATCCGCTGGCTCCATCATAAACAATGCCACTATATGGTTCAATAAGCTCACAAAGGAAAGAAACAACGGTTTTCGGTGTAAAATATTCACCTTTACCCTTGCCCTCTTGCAAGGCAAAATGAGCTAAAAAATACTCGTATATTCTCCCGAATACATCTTTGTCGTTTTCGGTATTCAGATCTATTCCATTTAACTTGTCTAATAATGATCCTAGAACTCCATTATCTAATCCGAGTCTTGAATAATAGTTGTCTGGTAAAGCTCCAAGTAAGGAACTATTCTTTAGTTCTATTTCATGAAGCGCTGTATCAATTTTAATGGCAAGGCCTTCTTGTTTTGACTGTGACATAAGATAGTTCCATCTGGCACATTCCGGAATAAAGAAAACGTTATCTTTCGCATAAAAAGGAAGCATTTCCAAAAAAGCTTCTTTACCGTCCTCTATCATCTTTTTTCTTTGCTCATCAAATCTGTCATTAGCATACTTCAAGAAAATAAGACTTAGCATTACATGCTTATACTCAGCGGGCTCAACAGAACCTCTTAATTTATTACAAGAATCCCACAAAGTGGCTTCAAGAGATTTTTGAAGTTTATCTTTAGCCATATCACAATCCATCCCTATGTCTGGCTTATATGAAAAAGCCTTCCATTTATTGTGATTATATCACCATGGAAGGACAATTTATATTATTTTACTATAGCGACTACGAATGACGCGATTGCGAATGCTACTGATATGAGTGAGATTATTAGCATTATCCAGTTATATTTTCTGGACTTTTTTAGCTCAATTTGGGATTCTTCATATTCCTTTTTGAGTTGAGCGTTTTGAGCCTTTAATTCATTCAGCATCTCTAGAGATACTTTTTTATCAAATTCTCTTTCTTGACGTTTATGCTCTTTTTCTTTACGAATTCGCTCCTGTTCGATTCTTTCCTTTTCTGCTTCCTGAGCAAGTTGCAAAGCAGAATGAGCTTGATTTGGGTCAAACATTGACACGTCTCCATATGAATTTCCCTATTGCATAGAGAGTGCCACCTATAGAAATAACAAAAACAGGAACACCAAAGATTGCTGCTGCAATTTGATCTTGTAAACCATTGATTTGGTCAAAAATAGGTAATAACGAAAGGATGGCTTTTAACACAGCCCAAACAGTAGAACCAATAACTTGAATTACTTGCCAGATGAACATGGGATAATCCTCCTTTCGTAATTAGGTAGTATCTATTCATAGATTAACTATCTAATTAAAGTATATGAATTACGCCTACAAATTACAATTATTTTCGTAAAATTTTATAAGCGATTTTATAACTCAAACTTTTCTATTTTTGAACCATAATTGCACGCTCTCTTTTTTCACCCTAAATCGCTCTCTAGAAAATCATCAATATAATTGTTTTGTTAATTTATTTTTGTAAAAACTGTCTATCTCTATTGACGAGATTTTGATAATAAGATTTCGGATCGCTATTTTTAAGTAAAACAATGTCTCTTGTCATACTTGTTGTCTCATTATCAATCAAAAATTCATATTCATCTTTAGAATAGTTTTTCCAAGAGTATATATCAAAAATGTTATTGCTAGTATAATGATTATCTTTTTCATAAAAATCATATCTGTCTTGAATGACTCTATTTTCTACTACTCCTTTTAGCTGCCTAAAAGTATCTTCACAAATTTCATTATTTTTAAAGCTCATCAATCGCTTTTGTGTAAAAAGACATCTAGCGCCAGCGTTAATTAGTCGCTTGAAAAATGTAATATCCTCAATTTTAAAATCTACTATCTCATTAACTGCTCCTGTTAACAGCATATCTCGTTGCTCTTTTCCTATAAGTTCAAGATATTCATTTGCAGCACGCTCATCTTTTTCATAATTAAGAGGTGCCAAAGGATTGATTTTAATATCCAGTTGGTAGATTTTGTAAAGCATATAATCAAGTTCAGCATTGTTTTTTATTTCACAATGTTCTTTAAGCGCTTTAACTACCGAATCAATTGAATGAATTTGCTCGCTTATTCCTAATGAATCTACGTATTCAGTGTCAATTTTAAAATAACTTAATAATCTCTCGTACTCATCATTTTGCTTGGCTGTTAGCTTATTGTCTAAATGCAATTTGTACAAAATCATAAATCTTTTTATAACGTTTTTACATCGCTTTAAGTATTCAAGCATACTTGCGTAATTTGAATCGTCTACACGAAAGAAAAATTCATATTCATCAAGACTATAATTTCTTTCAAAATAATCGTCATCTTCTTCTAATAACTGTCCATCGATTAGTTCGGATATTGTGATATTAAAGTATTTTGCAATATCAAAAAGATTTTCTGTTTTAATTTTTGATCCTTGTTCCCATTGACATACTGCGCCTTTAGTAACGCCTAAATCTTTTGCGAATTCTTGCTGAGTAAGTCTATTCTTTTCTCTAAGATTAGTTATAAGATTTCCAACTAAATCAAAATCAATATCTTTAATCATTTTCTTGACCTCCTAGTTGAAAGAATTTGCTTCTTATTTGCTCTAATGACAACGAGTCTAACGAGTCTAGCAATTCTCGAGTTCTTCTTTGCTGCCTACCTTTTTTAAATTCTTGGTAACTTAACTCTTCTTTTTTGCTTAATATGTATTTGTATTTCTCAATAATATTTAAGCCGCCAACCCATTTAAGTTTGGTGTTTGTATTTATAAATTGACCGGCAGATAACGCTTCCTCAAACATTTCTATGTCGTCTCGTCTTAAAAGATTTTCGCTTTCAAAATTATGGAATTCCTTCCAATACACTTTTAGTGAGAGCATTTCGCTAACACGATTGACATCTGCCTTTATAAATTTGATGTCTCTATCTTTATCAATTCCTTTAACTTCTGCCATTCGAATGTAGACTTCATCAGGTATCTCTTTGCTACTATTGACCAATTCAAACGTTTCCTCATACGTATAGCCAAGCGTTAGTAAAGGTTTAACAAGATAATATTCATAATAAATATAAAAGCGGTTTTTTATATTGTTTTCCGCATAGAAAAATTTATATTGATTGTTTTCTTTTACGCAAACAGGTATGGGCTTAATTATTTTGCTATGTGCATTTTCAAGTGTGTCAACTACACGAACCGTTTGCATTTCACCAACTTGATAAGACAAGAAATTTCGATTAATCATCGCACCATTATTAATTAAATACCTGATAGTGTCTTTCGTTATTCGTTCAGTATCAAATGACTTACCGCGTTCTTTCTCATACTTTTCAATGGATTTTGAGCCAAGCTCATCACGATTTATGTAAACTGGATTCTCTATTTGAATCATCGCTAAAAGAGCATCCTTTTCCCAAAGTTCACTATAATTCATTCTTTTTTGATTTGTGGGTGATAAATACTCTTCATCGGAAATATTACTAAAGCTTAATCTTAATGTTTCAATTGGATGAATATATCTTTGTACTTCCCACCATTTTTCTTCGTTTGAAATCTTCTTGTGTTTTAATTTTCGCAAAAAACTAAAATAGGTTGTTATATTGTAGTCTTTATTTAAAATGAAGAAATTCTTCAAAAAATAAACTAGTTCTTCTGTGTCAGTTCTTGAAATATCGTTGTTTAAAAAATCTAAAATATGCTTTTTGAATTTATTTCTAATTTGTTCGCCTTCTTTTGTTATTGCATAGTAAATAGGATTTGCCGTTGGATCTTCTTTAGCAGTCTTACCAGAAAATTCTTTGCTATTAAAATAATCAAGATGATGAATATGATAAATGTTATCAAAATCTATTTGTTCATATCTTTCTCCGTTAAGA
>Ga0247611_10006648_pt1 | contig 14737 bp, 15 predicted proteins | sample 177DNAGHGhighgp2_FD_192422 | JGI IMG/M metagenome (GOLD analysis project Ga0247611, IMG submission 192422) | Sheep rumen microbial communities from Palmerston North, Manawatu-Wanganui, New Zealand - 1770 DNA GHGhigh gp2 | ecosystem: Host-associated > Mammals > Digestive system > Stomach > Rumen...
CAACTGGCAAATCTCAATCGCGACAGCGTGGATTGGTCAGCCATTTCCTAAAACAAAAGAAGCGACCCGTTAAGGTCGCCTCTAATATTCTGTAAAAATGTAATTTTTACTCCTCACAAAGTTGAAACTATCGTTTCGACTTTGGTCGTCGTTCGGCATAGCAGATGCGAGCATCGCTCTGCGCTCACTCCTCGCAAAGTTCTGTTAAAATACCGCAAGTGGATTTGGGATGGAGGAAAGCAATGTGCAAACCATCGGCACCATTGCGAGGAGCTTTGTCGATGAGACGAATGCCCTTCTCGTCGCACATAGCCAGAGCCTCAGAAACACCATCCTCAACCTTGAAGGCTACGTGGTGAACGCCCTTGCCACCATTGTCGAGGAACTTCTGTACGGTGCTCTCGGGGCATGTGGGCTCCAACAGTTCCAACTTAACTTCGCCAACCTTCAGGAAAGCGGTTTTTACCTTCTGGTCCTCAACGACTTCGGTCTTGTACACTTCCAGACCCAAAACGTCCTGGAAATAGGGCAGTACAGCATCGATGCTCTGTACGGCAATGCCCAGATGTTCGATTCTTGAAATTTTCATAGTTTAGTGATTTAGAAGTTTAGTGATTTAGTTGTATTTATCGTTACAAAGTTACAAAAAATTATGCATTGTGCATTGTGAATTATGCATTATTTTAGAATTCAATCTGGAAACGTGCATTTATCATACGACCCGTTAGGTAGTTGGGAACGGCAAACTGACTGCCCACAACGTCCGTAATCCAGAAATAACCGCTGACGTTGGAGAATCCGAAGATGTTGAAGCAGTCGAGACCCACCCAAATATTCTTTACAGCATTGTGCTTGAGATGACGGTCTTCGTTCTTCAGGGCACGATAGTTCATACCTACGTCAACACGCTTGTAGGCAGGAGCACGGAACACCTGTTTCTCAAGTCCTGTGTGAGGAGGACCGAACGGAAGTCCGTCGGCAAACGATGCACGAAGATTCATCTTCCAACGTGTGGTACCTGGGAAGAAGTCGGAGAAGAACATATTCAGGCTCCAACGCTGGTCGGTGGGTTGTGGGAATTTCTTTCCGCCGATATTCATCTGTGCTTTCATGAGTCCGAAGCTTATCCAACTGTCTGTTCCCTTGGTGAGTTCACCATAGAGCTTGAGGTCGATTCCTGCCACATAACCCTTTGCGAGGTTCTGACCGTAATATACGATGCGCACATTGTCCACGTTGTATGGAATCATATTGCTCTGGGCTTTATAATATACCTCGCTGGAGAACTTGAATGGACGTTTCAACAGGCGGAACTTGTATTCCATAGCTGCAAGCACTTGGAACGAACGTTGCGACTTGATGTTCTTGTTGAGCTGAACAACGGTATTGCCGGCTGTGGTTACTGTATCGCGTAGTTCCTTGTAGAAAGGACGCTGATAGTACATACCTGTGGCAAGACGGAAGGTGAAGTCTTCGTTCTTCGCAGGGACATAACCCATAGAGACGCGCGGAGAGAAGAGCCATTCGTTGTTCCACGACCAGTAGGAGAGACGTGCGCCGTAGTTGACGCTGAGGATTCCAAGCTTGGATTCGTTGCGCCAGGTGTCCTGAACGTATGTCTCCATGTGGTTGGTCTTGATGGCGTTTTTGCTCTTAAGGTTGTAGATGAGCATGAGGTCGTTGCCGGTATGGGGGACACTGTAACCGCTTGAGTCGCGACTCTCCCATTCGCGTGCGTTCTCCTTCACATTATCGTGACGCCACGAGAGACCTGCAAGCATGGTGTGACTGCGGCGACGCAGATTGTAGTTGAGTCCCAGTGTCGAAGTCTTGCTGGTGAGCAGGTTGCGAGCGTGCTCCATATAAGTACCAACGGCAAGTTGTGAGCCGACTATAGCATCGTCGAGCCAGTACTGCCCCTGTATGTCGTAGGTCTCGCGTTCTTTAGTTCCGAAGGTGGAGAAGGAGAGAGCAATGGAGGAACGGTCGTTGATGCGGCGCGTCAGTTTTGCTGTTCCGAAGAGTGTGCGGAAGAGGTCTTCCTCCTGTCCGTCGAAATACACTGTGAAGCTCTTCACGTCGAACATTGTACCAAAACTGGTGGTACGGTTGTGAGGAATGAACTTGTAGTTGTTGCGCGAGATATATCCAATAGCATCGAACGTCCAGTTCTTCGAGGGGCTCCACGATAGGTAGGCCTGATAGTCGAGGAAGTTTGGCTTGTATTCGCCTTTCGTCTCCAACGAGCCCAGCATGTATTGTGTTGTCTTGTAGCGAAGACCGTTGCTGAACGAGAATTTCTTCTTTCCATATCCGGCATAGGCCGAAGCACCAAGAAGCGAGCCCTGAATGTTTCCTTCCCAGCCTTTTGGACGGTGATAGGTAATGTCAAGAACGCTGGACATTCGGTCGCCGTATTTTGCTTCGAAACCACCTGCAGAGAAGTCAACACGTTCCACCATATCGCTGTTGATGACTGACAGACCTTCCTGCTGTCCGCTGCTGATGAGCATAGGACGATAGATTTCTGCTCCGTTGATATAAACGCAGTTTTCGTCGAACGAACCACCACGAACATTGTACTGACTCGAAAGCTCATTGTGGGTAGATACACCTGCCTGTGTTGCCACAAGTTCCTCAACAGCATTACCCGTTGTAGAGGGCAGGCGCTTCAGTTCTTCAAGGTTCAGCGTCTGGTTCTGGTTGAGTTGACGACGCATCTCCACAACCTCCACATCGTCCAACTGGCGGTCGGTGCTCTTCATCACGATATTCAGCACGAGTTCGCCTTTGGGATTACGCAACACACGGCGACGCTGCTGGAAACCTATCATCTGGTAGATTACCACCACACTGTCGGCAGAGTGGAAACGGATGCGATACTTTCCATCGAGAGAGGCTGTTGTGGCTCCTTGTCCCTGCACCCTTACTATCGCCATCGGGATTGGTTCCTGATGCTCATCGACTACCGAGCCTCGCAGCAATACTGTATCTGCCGCAGAGTTCTGTATGGTATCGGTTGGCGATTGGGCACACAAAGATATGCTGCTCGTCAGTGTAATGAAAAGCAGCAGTATTCGCAATACGATATGTCGGATTTTGTGCGCCATCTTATTTATATAACGTGCCCGGGTGGCAATTTATTATATAAATTGTTTCATGGCTTGATAAAGTCGTGCTACGGGAAGTCCCATAACGTTGAAATATGAACCTTCTATTCGTTCTACTCCGATGTATCCAATCCACTCCTGAATGCCATAGGCTCCGGCTTTATCGAGCGGACGGAAAGTCTCTACATAGTATTTGATTTCCTCGTCGGTAAGCTGACTGAATGTGACATTGCTGACTGCTGCAAAGGATTCGGTACGTTCTGTCGTTGAGAGAGTTACACCAGTAACTACCTGATGTGTGCGTCCTCGCAGAGTTTTCAGCATCTCTATGGCTTCCTGCTCGTCGTGTGGTTTGCCCAGCACCTTACCGTCAATGCAAACTATCGTGTCGGCAGTAATGAGAAGTTCGTCGTTTTTGATAGTCGGACGGTAGGCATCTGCTTTCTTGCGAGCTATAGTTTCTGCCGTCTCCTCTGGTGTCAATCCAGGAGGGTAGGATTCGTCAATGCCGCTCATCAGACGCACTTCGAACTCTACTCCCAATCCTGCCAGCAATTCCTTGCGACGAGGACTTCCACTTGCCAATACTATCTTCATCCTTAATTCTTTCTGTTACCAACCGAAAGCTCTCTTATCTACCAACCAATGACCTTGTGCCTTAAGAACCTGTTCTATGATATCACGACCCACTCCGTAACCACCTTTGACAGGACTAATGTATGTACTAATCTCGCGAATTTCGGTAGCAGCATTAGCAGGACAGCACGGACAACCACAACGATGCATAATCTCGAAGTCGGGAATGTCGTCGCCCACGAAAATCACCTCTTCATCGGTAAGTCCATAGCGCTGCATCAGGTCGTTGTAGATTTCTATCTTAACAGAAGCTCCGATGAAAATATCCTTGATGCCAAGTCCTTCGTAGCGTACACGAATGGATTCAACACGGGCACCACTGATGATGGCTATCTTCAGTCCCATCTTTACTGCCAACTGCAGTGCATAACCATCTTTTATGTTTACCGTGCGAAGTGGTTCACCTGCAGCATTCATAGTAATGGTTTCACAACTCAGCACTCCGTCAACATCGAAGATGATGGCTTTAATTTTCCTTAGATCGTAGGGTATCATATATGCTTTCACTTATTAGATGGTAAATGTCCTTAGCTTTCCCGCTAAGCATAGATTCGTGACGTTCGATAACGCTCATGTCCATTCTTACAGCAGGTCCTGTCTGAGCCTCGATGGGAGACATCTCGTGAACCTTTTGGGCAGTCTCATCGATTAACGGCAGCAAGGCGCTGAAATCTACTCCTGCCTCCTCCGTTATCTGTGACGCAAGAGCGTAGCAATGGTTTGTGAAGTTACAAGCGAACACGGCTGCAAGATGTAGTTTGCGACGATTCTCACTGTCGAGTTCCCTGACGTTGTTGCTTATGCTTTCAGCCAGTTGGCAAAGGAGAGGCATATCTGTATAGGATTCAAGGAAAAGGGGAATCTTCTTGAAATCCACCTCACGTTCCTTGCTGAATGTCTGCATCGGATAGAAAACGCCTCTGCGCTTCTGTTCGATAGTGCTTAAGGGTTTACTGCCGGAAGTATGTGCTACGAGAGCTGTAGTGTTTCCTATGTGGCGTGATACATCTGCAATAGCATCATCTCGAACGGCTATTATCACCACTTCACCACGCACTTCGTCAGGAGTGAAATCACGTCCCGATAGCCACACTACATCATGTCCGGCTTGACGTAAAGCCTTCTGCAGGTGAGTGCCCACACGTCCGTGTCCGATGACACTTACTACCATTCTTCCTTATGCACTTGTTCCCACTTCAGGCGTTCCTCGTTCTGAGGTTTGCGCTCCATTCCCTTATGTCCGAGGGCTATGATGCAAAGAATACGTACTTCGGCAGGAATATTCAGCAATCGGCGTACATTGTCTTCTGCATCGCGTCCTTCAGAGTCCTTTCGACTGCGCATCTGCACCCAGCAGGCTCCAAGTCCCATATCTTCGGCCTGCAGAAGCATTACTGTAGTTGCAACGCTGGCATCTTCAATCCAAGCGTCACTCGTCTCAGGCTTACCACAAACCACAATTGCGGCAGGAGCCATTGCCAACATATCTCCACCTTGTGCCTTGCATTGCGACAAATGTGCCAACGTCTTGGGATTCGTTACAGTTACAACATCTGTGCTGTGCAATCCTTTGCTCGAAGGAGACATCAGAGCTGCACGAACTATCTCTTGCAGTTCATCGTCAGTAAGCTTTTCTTCAGTAAACTTACGATGACTGCGCCTTACTCTCATTAGGTCTATGAAGGTGTTCATTTGAGGCTAATAGTTTAATGGTTTGGGAGTTATTTGCCGGTTTCGCTTCCGCTTCGTTTCGAGCGGTTGTATGAACGATATTCATCGAGTGGGATCTCTACGTCAGGTTCAACGAGAGAGACGGAATGGGGGAGTTGGAATCTCAGATACTTAATATCGATTCCTCTGTCGCGCCACATCTGCTCGTAGTAAGTCTGTATCGAGCGTGCTTCAGCCCCTCCTTCCTTTTCGTTATCGTTATCGTTATGGTTTTCGTTTTCGTTATACAGGTCCCTTGTAGCGTACTCTGGTTCCAGATGGTTGACTTTCAACATCTCCTCTGTATAGGTAAATAGGAAGTTGCTGTCAGTCTTCAGGTGAATGAGTCCTCCGTCAATGAGGAACCTACGATAGCGTTCCAGAAAATAGGTACTGGAGAGACGCTTTGTGGCTTTCTTCATCTGCGGGTCGCTGAAAGTAAGCCATATCTCGCTGACTTCATCAGGAGCAAAGAAGCGGTCGATAAACTCGATGTGAGTACGAAGGAAACCTACATTGGTGAGTCCTTCGTGCAAGGCATCCTGAGCTCCTGTCCACATGCGTGCCCCCTTTATGTCCACACCAATGAAATTCTTATCGGGATATTTTCGTGCAAGTCCGACAGTATATTCGCCACGTCCGCAGCCAAGCTCCAGAACTATTGGATTCTGGTTCTTGAAGAACTGCCCGTGCCAATGTCCTTTTAGGTCAAAGAGCGTCTCTTCCTGAATTGTGTTGTAAGGACACTCTATGACCAATGGATTTGCCGCCATATCGGCGAACTTTGCCAGTTTCCCTTTACCCATCCTTTAACTCCCTTTAACTTCTCTTTAACTCCGCGAACGAAGTGAGCATAACTCCCTTTTATCTAATATCAATAACTGGAATGTTGTCCTTATCGTTGTAGTACAGGTTCTCACCAGCCATACCCCAGATGAAGGTGTAGTAGTAAGTGCCTGCTGCAGCGTGCATACTCCATTCGGGCGACATGATTGCCTGGTCGTTGTGCAACCAAACTACACGGCTCTCCTCAGGCTGACCCATGATGTGTGCAATGGTCTGCTCCTGAGGCAGGTTGAAGTAGTAGTAAGCCTCGATACGACGACCGTGAGTGTGAGGAGGCATTGTGTTCCAGGCAGCACCTGGGTTGAGCTGAGTCAGACCAAGCTGCAACTGGCAGGGACCTTCCTCCAGCACATCGTTCACGATGAGCTTATATACTGTACGGTTGTTGCATTCCTCCAGTGAACCAACAGGGCCCCAAATGGCAGCCTTCAGCGAGCCCTTACGACCGTCGAGGGTAATCCATTGTGTCTTGTAATGCTGGTGAGCAGTAGCAGAGTTCAGGTAGAACTTAGCAGGCTTAGAAGCATCCTTGCTCTTGAACTCAACAACCTTGTTCACATCCTTGTCCTTACCGATGTGACCGCGACCGATGTAGAGAGCCTCTTTGGGTGAGAGAGCATATTCCTTACCGTCAACGACTACAACGCCATCACCAAGTCCGCAGTTCACGATACCAATCTCGCGGTTATACAGGAAATACTTCTCCTTGATGGTTTTGTCTACATCCAGTCCCAGTTCCCAGAAGTTCTCCAGTTTCAATGTCTGGTTTACGGGCATTGCACCACCGAAGATGAAGCGGTCGTAGTGGCTGTAGGTAAGCAGAATGGAATCTGCCTCCATCACCTTCTCCATCACGAAACGCTCGCGCAGCGTCTTAGTGTCGTACTCCTTTACATCCTGTGGATGGCAAGCGGTTTGAAACTTCACATGCTGACGACCAACAAAACGGTCAGCCTCTTGAGCCACGCAAAGCGTGGAAATTACGAATGAAAAATTAAGAATTAAAAATGCAACGCGTTTCATATCGTTATACTATTTATCATTTATTATCTATTATCTATCATTTATCATTTATCATTTATCATTTATCATTTATTTCTTCTCTGAAGCTACGATGCGCATACGGTTCCAAACCATCATAGCAAGGGTGATAAGTGTGAGCACACCCATACCAATCCACTTCAGGTACTTCACACAAGCAAAAATGACGTAACCAAAGAACGAAGAGGCAAAGTCAAGTGCACCACCTTCGAAGCCTTCGGGAATCTTTGCAGCCGAAGCTGTTGGGTCGGTCTTGTAAACCTCGTTGGCAGCCAGTGTGAAGGCAGAAGCCATATCGGTAACGAAATAGAGGCCGATGATGAGAGCCACAAGGCCGATGATGAGACTCTTCACCACATTACCCTTTGTATAGGGAAGAATGAGGGGGAAGAGATAGAACATGCCAGCCAGTGAGGCGAGGGGCAGGAACTGGTTGCCGGGCAGGAATACTGCAATAGCCAGAATTACTGGAATGAGAATGATAGAGCAAACAAGTGTTGTCGGATGACCGATAACCAAAGCAGGCGACATACCGATGTGTACTTGCATTCCTCCGAAGCGCTTCTTGGCAACCTCCTGAGTCTTCTCGGCAATGGGTTTCAGACCATCGATAAACAGACTGGTGATACGAGGAATGAGTTCCATCACAGCTCCCATTGTTACACCGAGGAACAAAATCTTCTTGATGTCGAGTTGTGCTGCCCAACCGATGAGGGCACCAACGATAACACCCAGTACCAGAGGTTCTCCCAGCACGCCGAACTTCTTCTTCAGTCCCTCTGCATCAATGTCGAGTTTCGAGAAACCTGGAATGCGGTCGAGCAACCAGTTGATGGCAACGGCGAATACCGTGAAGCTCTGACAGAAAGGTTGGGGAATGCTAATGCCCTGCAGATTGTAGTGCTCCTGGAACTTCTCAGCAGTAAGGTCTGCCATAACGAGGGTGATGATGTAGCAAACTATGGCTGCGAAATAGCCCCAAAGCAGACTCTGGTCCATCACAAAATAAGCAACAGCACCAATGAAGGCAAAATGCCAGTAGTTCCACAGGTCAATATTGATGGTGCGTGTGCACTTTGTGAACAGCATCAGCAGGTTCACACCCAAGCAAATGGGGATGATGAGTGCTCCGACAGCAGTGCCGTAGGCTACGGCTGCTGCAGCAGGCCAACCCATATCGAAGACCTTCAGTTGCAGGTCGTAAAGTTCAGAGATGGTCTTCAGGGGACTGTCGAAGTTGGTGGTCAGCAGGGCAGTAACGATACCTAAGCCCACGAAACCGACTCCGACATAGAGTCCGCTCTTGAGTGATTTACCAAACTTCATGCCTATGCACAGGCCGATGATTGTGAACAGGATGGGCATCATAACTGATGCTCCAAGACTGATGATGTAAGAAAATACTTGTTCCATTATTGCAGTTTTAAGGTTATACGGTTTTGATGTATTAAGGTAAGCCCTTCCCTCGGTAAGGGTAGGGGAAGGGGTCACTCAAATGAGAACGTAGTTCCGCCGATGCGGTGACCGTCGGCAAAGATATCGACTCGGTATGTGCCTGCCAACAGAGTCTGTGCAACATCCCAATAAACTGTTACAGCCTGCTCTTCACCTGTGTATTCAATATCTTTACGGATAGAATATTCAAGATTACGGTTTTCGTATGGGAAGGTGCCGCCTTGTGTCAGTACATCGTTGGTGGGAGTCATAATGCGCACATACACACTCTTCATACCCGTTTGCACTGTTACGTTCCTGCTAATTGTGAATCCAATTTGGAAACGCTTCACGTCCTTAATCTTCTTAGTGGCTTTGCCTTTCTTGTTCTTACCGAATGCCGAAACACCAGTAGCATCGAGCTTCGAGGCAATAGCGACCTTTTCTGTCAGCGATTCCTTTTCTGTAGTCAGACTCGAAATGTGTTCCTGTGCCTGAGCGTTCTCTGTGCGCAGACTCTGGTTCTCCATATTCAGTTGCTGATTCAGGTGGTTCAGCGAATCAATCTGTATTACATACTGACGCAGGATTTCGCGCAGCGTAGCCAATTCCTTCTTCAGTCGCATGATTTCTGCTGCATCGTTTTCTTTTGTGCGTTTTAGTTCCTGCAACAGGGCCTCTGCACGCTTCTGTTCCTTCTCCAACTGAGCTATCAGCGAATCGTTATTTATCTGTGTCTGCAACTCCTGATACTGACGGGCAAACTCCTCGTATTGGTTCTCCATTTCCAGTTTGTCCATCTCTGCCAGAGCCTGCAGCTCCTTCATCTGCTGTTCGTTGTTTTCCTCAATCTTGCTTGTTCTGTATGCCAGATAAGCGATGATGGCACACAGCGCAATGAGTACTGTAATAATGACTATGTTTTTGGCTTTCATAATTTTTATATATGTATCGTATTATTCCTTGTGTTATTCCTTGTGTTGTTTAGTCAGACTGATGGTTTGGGTGCAATGCTCAACAACAGCTTCACGATGTGTCACGAAAAGCAGAGTCTGTGTCGGACTAAGCCATTCTGAGAGATTCTTGAGCAGATGTGCTTCTGTCTCGCCGTCGAGGGCCGAAGTAGCTTCGTCGAGCAAAAGAATGCATCCGTTGTGCAACAGGGCACGGGCAATGCAGATGCGCTGCGCCTGTCCCTGACTGAGACCAGAGCTGTTCTCTCCAAGCGGTGTATCAAGTCCATCCGGCAGTGAAAGAACGAAGTCGGCACATGTGGTATGCAGAGCCTTTATCATTTCTTCCTCCGTAGCATCTGGGTTGCCAAGCAACAGGTTGCTGCGTATAGTTCCTGAGAACAGAGTGTTGTCCTGTGGTACATACACCAGATTGCAACGAGTCAGCGGACTTACATTATGCGAAGTCTTCGAATCATAAATCTCCACACTGCCAACTGTCGGTTTCAGGAGTGCAAGGATAAGTCGAATCAGCGTCGTCTTTCCTGCACCTGTCTCTCCGAGAATCGCCGTACGACTGCCAGCAGGGAAGTCGTATGAGAAATTATGAAGAATCTCTCGGCTCGTAGGTTCGTATTGGAAGCTTACATTCCTCAGTCGCAGTCCGGCTCCATTGGCAAACTTAATCGAAGCACCTTCTTCCTCTGTTGGAGAATCCTCCAGTTCCATCAAGCGCTCGGCTGCGGTGAAGGCACTGATGATTACAGGCACGAACTTCGTCATTTCACGGAATGGTCCCTGAATCTGTCCTACCAACTGAATGAAGGCAATCATCATTCCGTAGGTTATCGTTCCATCGTGCAGACGGCTTACCCCCCAAAGGAAAGTTACAAGATATCCAGAGGCAAAACCTGCACTAAGCAATGTGCCGGAAACTGATGAAAAAAGTGTGCGATGACGGACCTGTGAACGAAGCTTCGTTTGTGTGCTGTCCAGTATATCCGTCATAGTCTGTATGCGTTCCAGAGTCTTCAATATAATGCGGTGCTGAATACTCTCCTGCATGGTGCTTTGTATCAAACTACCCGTATCGCGTATTTCTCGAGTAATTTCTCTCATCTTCCTGACATACAGCTTACTAAAGACTACAAATACAGGAATAATGGAAACGATGATGCAAGCCAGCACCGAGTCCATGCTGTAGAGGAAGATGAATGCTCCGACCAGTCGTGTCAGCACTACGAGAGCCGAGGGGATAGTCTCTGTAACAACGGTGGTAACATCGTTTACGTCTCGTACCAGACGGTTCAGCACATCACCGCTGTGTCGCGTTTCACGTCCATTCCATTCTGTGCGTAGAAGACGTTGGAAAAGACTTAGCTGCATTGTGTTTTGAGCCTTCACTCCAAGTATTGCACCAATCCAGCGGCGCGAGAATCCTATGGCTATTCTGGTCAGGGTTATGCCAATGAGAAATGCCGAAGCCACACGAAGCGACTGGTCGCTGTGTCCTGTGGCAATGTCTATGCATCGTTTTGTTGCCCAGATGAATGCAAAGTCCAATGCAACGCTACTAACACCGATAACGGCATTCAGTGTAGCCTGCAGAAGATGGCGACGAGCCTTCTGCGCAAACCATTTTATTATCGATATGCTGTTCTTCACCCTTCAATACGTATGTCCGAACCCCACATCAGTTTTGTGCGAAGTGTACGGAAGAATGAATTGTCGTTTCTACGCAGAATCTTCACCACATGGTCGGCTCTGCGAATGGTAAGTCGTGTATCTTCGTGACAGGCGTGATTACGTCCGTCAATGGCAACGAGAAAGTTGTGGTTGCGACTCTCGACTGTCAGCGTCACCTCTGCATTGTCGCTCAGGGTTATCGGACGTACATTCAGGCTGTGAGGAGCCACAGGAACCAATCCCAGCGTGTGTGACTCGGGCATCATAATAGGACCGCCCACGCTGAGCGCATATCCAGTAGAACCTGTTGGTGTGTTCACAATTAGTCCGTCGGCTTGGTATGTACCCAGATATTCGCCGTTGACATCCACACGTATGCTAATCATAGAAGAAGAATCGCGCTTCATCACAGCCACCTCATTGAGTGCGAACGGGTCGTTGAGATTTGCTCCGGCGCTCGTTGAAAGCTGAAGCGCAGAACGTTCCTCAACAAAGTAATCGTCGTTGTAGATAGTTTCTATGGCACGTGTGATTTCGTCAGCTCCAACATCGGCAAGAAAACCAAGTCGTCCGGTATTGATGCCGACTATGGGAATCTGCTTTTCAGCTACGCGAGCTGCTGTTTGCAGGAAAGTTCCGTCTCCACCCATAGACACAGCTATGTCGGCTTGGAACTGGTTTCCCTCAATCAATTCAGCAGGATGCACGTCGAGCATCAGTTGGTTGACCAGATAGTCGTAGAACAATCGGTCTATGATTATTTCGGCACCATGTTCTTCAAGAGCACAAAGCAGTGCTTTTGTGAGTACCGATTTCTTGGCTTGAAAAATATTGCCAAATATTGCAAAACGAAGCTTGCGCATAATTTATCCTCTATAATTGGTGCAAAGATAATAAATAATTATCAATTATCAATTGTCAATTGTCAATTGTTTTGTAACTTTGCCTTGAAATTGAATTAAAGCAGAGTTTGATGACAAAACTAAGTGTAAATATCAATAAGATTGCAACTTTACGCAATGCGCGAGGCGGCGATAATCCCAATGTCGTTCGTGTGGCTTTGGATTGTGAACGCTTCGGAGCTCAGGGCATTACTGTTCACCCTCGTCCCGATGAGCGTCACATTCGTCGTCAGGATGTCTTCGACCTTCGTCCGCAGCTCACTACAGAGTTCAACATCGAAGGCTATCCCTCGCCTGAATTCATGGATTTGGTGCTGAAGGTTGTTCCAACTCAGGTCACTCTTGTGCCCGACAGTCCCGACCAGCTCACCAGCAATCACGGATGGGACACTAAAAACAATCAGGCATTCCTGACGGAAGTTACTGCACGTTTCCAAGAGAAGGGTATTCGTGTGAGCATCTTTGTAGATGCCGATGAAGAGATGGTGGAATATGCAGCAAAGACTGGAGCCGACCGCGTGGAGCTCTACACAGAACCCTATGCCACAGACTATCCAAAGGATAGAGAGGCAGCAATAGCACCTTTCGTTCGTGCTGGCGAACGTGCAAAAGCACTTGGCTTGGGACTTAATATGGGTCACGACCTCAGTCTCGAAAACCTTGCCTTCATGCACGAGCGTATGCCCTATGTAGATGAATGCAGCATCGGTCACGCCCTTGTGTGCGATGCTCTCTATCTCGGTCTCAAAGAAACCATTCGCCGCTACCTCGCCTGCCTATAACCCCACCTCCTTACCCCTCCCGAGGGTGGGAGTGATTATAAACCAGACCTAATACTAATTTTATAAAATATGAATATGCAGAATGTAAATACGCCCTTCCCTCGGGGAGGGATTGGGGAAGGGGTCGTTTTTGTATTCTTGGCCTCCGGCTTCGAGGACATAGAAGCACTGGCTCCAGTAGATATTATGCGTCGTGCAGGCTTGCAGGTTGAAACCGTAAGCATCACCGACGAAATAGTTGTAAACAGCGCTCACGGCGTAGGCTTCGTAGCAGACCGTACGTTGGCAGAAATCGACTTCGAGGATGCCGACCTCCTGTTCCTGCCCGGAGGACTGCCCGGAGCAACAAATCTCGATGCCTGTAAGCCGCTTCGCGAAGGATTGATGCAGCACTACAAAGCAGGCCGTCCCATCGCCGCCATCTGTGCAGCACCTCTCGTCCTTGGTCATCTTGGCATTCTCGAAGGCAAGAAAGCCACCTGCTATCCCGGTTTCGAAACAGAACTCAAAGGAGCCGATTACACTGCATCTCTCGTTGAGCAGGACGGTCAGTTTATCACAGGTAAAGGTCCTGGAGCCGCAATGGAGTTGGGTTATGTGCTTGTCGAGCGTCTCAAGGATAGTCAGACTGCCGCTGCTCTCCGCGAAGGCATGATGTACAACTTCCTTTTAATGCATAATTCGTAATTACTAATTCGTAATTATGCAAGATTATGTGATTATTGTTGCTGGAGGTAAGGGACTGCGGATGGGAGGCGACATTCCCAAGCAGTTCCTGCCCATAGGCGGACGGCCTGTGCTCATGCGTACTTTGGAAGTCTTCCATGAGGCGCTCAACGGGCTTGGAATTATTCTCGTTCTGCCCAAGGACCAGCAGGATTATTGGCAGAAGTTATGCAACGAATATTCGTTCGCTGTACCTCACCAGATTGCCGATGGTGGTGAAACACGTTTCCATTCCGTTCACAACGGTCTCGATTGCATTCCAGACAATGCCGATGGGGTAGTGGGCATACACGATGGTGTACGTCCCTTTGTTTCCCAAGAGGTGATAATGCGTAGCTATGAGGCAGCTCGTGAACACGGTGCTGCAGTTCCCGTTGTTCCTGTCGTAGAAACAGTCCGACAGTTGCTGCCCGAAGGTGATAGTCTGACAGTTGACCGTTCGCTTTACCGTCTTGTGCAGACACCACAGACTTTCCGCATTTCCCTGTTCAAGGAAGCAATGCGCCAGCCCTATCAGCCATCGTTCACTGATGATGCTTCTGTTGTAGAGAATTGGGGGCATTCCATCACTCTGGTCGAGGGCAATCGCGAGAACATCAAGCTCACTACACCTTCCGACCTCCTTTTCGCCAACATTCTACTTTCGTAATAATTTTTCTTAACGAAGAGTGTATTCTTCAGGATGTGCTTTGGCGTTTTCTTGGAAATCTACGAGCGTCTGCATGATTTCCTCAAAGTCATCCGTAAGCGATAAATTAAGGTTCTTGTACTGTCCATTCTTCTCCATGTGTTGAAGCAATGGGTAGATGGGAACTTCGTTCGTCCAGAAGTTCTCTCCAAGGAAAATCATAGGACTTGAGAATCCCAACGAGAGATAGTGATTCTGAACAGCATTCTGGAATATTTCCTGT
>Ga0247611_10006650_pt1 | contig 14735 bp, 12 predicted proteins | sample 177DNAGHGhighgp2_FD_192422 | JGI IMG/M metagenome (GOLD analysis project Ga0247611, IMG submission 192422) | Sheep rumen microbial communities from Palmerston North, Manawatu-Wanganui, New Zealand - 1770 DNA GHGhigh gp2 | ecosystem: Host-associated > Mammals > Digestive system > Stomach > Rumen...
ATTGCCGGGAGTGGCGAGTTGGTCGTTGAGCGTTGTGGTTTGCTGCTGGGCACACGACAGGGCCAGCATGGTACAGCAGGCTGCTGCAGTAGTCTTCAACGTTACAGTTTTCATGAGCTTTCAGTTCTTAGTTTTATTATTTGGGGACAAAGTTACGAAAAAAGGTTGTAAAAAACAACGGATTTTGGTAATTCTTTGCAAGCAAAGCGTCCTTTTGGGCCGAGCGAACGCAATTCGGCCTGTAATAAAGGCAAGACGGGGGAAGAACGGGGAAACGTATTAGGCTACACCCTTCTATGGAACCTAATTGCAGCATAGCATGCTGAAACGGGCGAACTATTTACTTTAGGAGATGTAGACTACGATATACAACTTCTAACTAAAGAATCTACTACAGGCACTTTCAATTACCAATAAGTCTTTTCTGCAAAAGACAATGGAATGTTGTCATTATCATCTGCAAAGCGAATTTGATATTCTTGTTTTACTGCTCTGCTTTTGGGAAATCTATGAGAAATGACGATATGGCAACTCAAAGTAACAGCATCTTCAAACTGAATGTTTACTTTCTGTAATCTGTCCTTAAAGACATGAATGGTTTCCTTTAATTGATCTGTAGCTTTGTCAAATGTATCCCTGACCGCTTGCTCAGAGTTGCCATAAGCATTGGTCTTGAATTCGATAAATCGAAATTGTTCTTCATCAAACAATGCGCTATCGGCAATACCACCTTCATGTTCTTTAATAAGTTTGTTGTCAATAGATAATAAGACAATCTGTCGATAGTTCTCATTGATTACGAGTAAGGCCCTTTGGAGTTCTGCCTCATCATCAGAGAAACGAGACACTTTTTCGATGTCATCATCAACTACCATTAGTTCTCTGTCCATCTTTACCGTCCAACAGTCGTTAAACGGTTTGTATGTCTCTATATCGAAAGCCTCGTCAAGCCTCAAATGGTCTATAGCCGCTTGGTTTACTGCCATATCATCTACTTCTTTTTCTTGGTTTGAAGGTATAGAGAATAAAGACGTTCAAAATCATCGCCAATAATCTCCGATACAGAATCCAGTTCGTTTACAGATACAAGTCCTGTCTTTTCCGAAATCAAACTCCTACAATACTCCTTACCATCAGGATAGAGTGAATATACAGCCACATTATCTGGATTGACAGTAAATCCAGGCTTTACGATTTCATCTACCCGCTCACGTACATCCTCATTTTGATGGAGCCTATACGCCAACATTAAGACATTCAGACTCGAAAGCATATAGGGACTGTGGGTGGTAATGACAAATTGACACTGCTCTTTTACCCAAAATTTTGAAGTGATGAAACCAAGGATTTCAAATTGATTCTCCGGGAAAAGATTCTGCTCTGGTTCTTCAATGACAAATGCGTCAAAGCATTCCATCTTTAAAGCGTAGTCTATTACCATTAACATCGGGATGGCAGATTGCAAGCCAGAAGAACATGCGCTAAGGGGTAAATCCTTGTTCTTTCCTTGCAGTTCAATTCGTTCTCGTCCTTCTTTCTTTATGAATTTCACTCCAAAGAATGGAATGTTATATGTCGGATATTCCTTCTTTGCTCTTTCGAACATACTCATATATTCCATCATCGGCTTAGGCAGGGGCACTTGTGCCGTCAGCATTGAAGCCAATGATTCCGACAGGTTTCCTACAAGATTGCGTTCTGCCAAAATATAGAGTATCATGCGCGCATTGGCATCCATTATATTATTTGAAAGCTTATCCTCCGTCTCACTAATAGGAACGAGAGAATTATGCATCAGTTTTGTATTCGAATAACTAATATATTCTTTTATGATGTCAGCATCAACTACCTCAGATTTGAAGCTAAAGATTCCATGTTCATATCTTACGATACCTCCATTTACTGTGTAATAAATATAACTATCCTCTTGGAAAAACTCATTGATGGCAAAATCATAAAAAGGTTTCATAATCTTTTCAGATTCTGCATTCTCTAATAACAATAACCACCATCGTAAATCTCGGCAAATAGTCAGCAACTTTGATATTGTACTCTTTCCACTGCCTTGTGTGCCAATGAATAGTGTCAAGGGACGAATTTCAATGTCCAGATTACTTATAGGACCAAAATTCCTCACTATAAGTCTTTCTTTTTGATTCTCTGCCATATTCTTTATTTTATTTTGCTTGCAAAATTAAGCATTTTCTTGCAAAGGGCAAAGAATAAATAGACAAAAACACTTTATTTAATATAAAATGTTTGGTTATGTGCCAAAGTTTGTGTAATTTTGCATCAGGATTTCGCTTAAGCGGTTTACAAAGACATTTTGGTTATGAATTAGCGTTCGTTTTCTCTTCTTGTCCCCCCGAAACGTGGAAAATTTCAACAGGACAACGTTGCTCGAATAAACGTAGAAAGAAAAGATAAGGTGAATGCTCACGCGATAGGCGTGGGCTGAACTTATCTCTACGTTTGGGCAATTTCCACGGCCTCGGGGAAGATAAAAGAAGTTCACGCTTCTTTCTTTCCGGAAGTAATAAACAACAACTGAGTTGATAACAAATAGAACGAAATTATGAAGAAACTTTTAACAATCGCAATTTTGCTGTTAGCTGGCCTAACGGCAAATGCACAGGGAACATGGACAACTGTTGATACACCTGCAGACGAATTAAAGGGTGAAAAAGGCGGAACTCATTACAAGTATTCCGTTGAGGGACTTGGAGAAATAGAAATATACGATTGGAATGACTGGCTATTTAAAGTTACCACATATGATGGGGGATTTGACTTTGATGAGATAAAAACGAAGCAAGTTTATAATTCTGATTTAAGTGTAAGAACTGTACCTTTGTCAACACCAAAATACAAGTCCAATGTTTTGATGGGATTGTATGATAAGAATGATGCCCTTAAAGAAAAGTTGGAATTGGAGATGGAAGTGGATCAACATCAAAAATGCCAAAATCTCACTATCAATAAGAGTTGGTATTTCTACCCGCAGACTGGTAGGAAAGTAAAGAAACTGTTTAAATCTATGAGAGAAGGTAAGGGATACTTACGTATCGTTGCCAAACGAAAAGAGATGCCTGATTTCGACATTAAGGTAACCCAATATAATCAATAGGATTTAATCCATATCTTAAATATAGAAGCATCTTAGAATGGAATCCGATAGTTCAACAAACGACTAAAATATAACCGAAATCTAGATTCTTATGTGGAATGAATAAATTTGGTTAGGGGTGGCTGCCCTTGACCATCTTGGCTTTGGCATTTATCTTACGTCGTACAAACATTTTAATTAGTACGACTATGATAAAGATTATTTTAAGAGCAGTTGATCGAATCGAGGTATTTGCCACCAATCATCCCTTCATGTTTCAACAAATTCTGGAAAGTTACGATGAATTGTTTTGGCTTGTAAAAGCCATCATTGACTCTTATGAACAATGGACAAATGTAATGACAGCCTGGATATGATAAGTCTATATAACGACATACTACGTTTGGGCGAAGTCAGTCTTTTATTAAATAATGTGTAAAAATGTGCTTTGATACGAATAATCCAGAAGATTATTCGTATCTTTGCATCATTAACATGTATACAAATTTTGATCTATATGTTCAAGTTTAATAATATAGCAGACCTGCATGCGTTGATAGAAAATGCTGTAGACGAAAATACTGAATTGGAATATAAGTTGTGCTTTGGAGATGCTGACGAGGAATGTAAAAATGGTGTTAGGCAACCATGTTGTGGGAAAAAGAAAAAAGATTGGAGAGCAGAGTTTGTCAAAGATGTTAGTGGCATGGCAAATGCCAATGGTGGACATATAATCTATGGTATAAAAGAGGAAAAGAATGAGCAAGGGCATAGAATACCTAAACAGTTAGAACCAATTCCACCTGGAACCGTTGACTGTGACCAGTTAACTCGAATTCTGACTCAGCGCATAAGGCCGGCACTTAATGTTACGGTGAGTTATTTGCCTGACCCTAAGAAGGAGGGAGGTTATTTTGTTGTCAAAGTGCCTAAAGGCATGACAGCTCACCAGAACTTGTACGATAAATGCTATTACCGTCGTCATAACGCTACTGTAGAAGCTATGGAAGACCATGAAATCCGTGATGTAATGAACAGGGGTAAAGAACCTGTTATTGATTTGGAATTCAGTATTGTCAAGACGGTCACCCATCGTAAAAGATCCAGCCAATTTTTAGCAGGTGTCAAGGTCGTAGATGGAGAACTGCCGGATAAAGTTTCATGCAAGCTTCAATACCAATTAGTAAATAATGGAAGCGTTTATGCCAAATACGTTAACTTCTTTGTATATATCCCTTGCGATATTCTAGCAGAAGACCCCAAAGATGTTGAAGATGGAATTGCGTGCTTGTATGGAGACAATAAAATCTATGATGCCATTAACATAAAAGGTCGTTTATCTGGCAATGGTTCATTAAGATATGAGCCAATTTTACCTCATATGTATGGCAGAGTCTTTGACATTGAACTAAAACTGAATAAAGATCAAACATTAGATGATTTGGTCATAAGATATGAAATACATGCTGATAATGCAGAAACAAGGGATAGGATGATAAAACTAAAAGACATAGAGGTGTTACCGAAGGAGAAAGACGTATTATGTGATTTTGCAGGTAATCCAATTATTGTTCCCAATACAGATTTCTTATGATTGCCAAAAACGACAAAAGCTATATTAATAGCCCAATATCGTAGTTATGCTTTATGCAACAAGGGCGATTAAGGAGATAGAGTTATTCAACAATGCGATACTTCATGAACATTGGGTAATAGGACGTAGCCTAATACGCACTTTCCTGGCAATTGCCACAAAAGATGCCGCAATCAGTTCAAGAGCGTTGAGCAAGCTCGGAACAAAAAGCTGAGTCAGGATTTGGTTCTTTCAAAAAGAATGATTACCTTTGTACCCGATGATGAGCCATAGTACGGCTGGCGGCTCAGTGTCGGGTGTTCATTGAATGCATTTCATAGCAGAATGTGGAATTGAGTACGGTTGCCAATTCGTAACCCAGTTTTTCCTCAATCTCCCAGACTGCCTTTATACAAAGAAAAGCTGAGAAATCTTACAAAGTTACGAAAAGTCGAGAGCAAAACAAAGAAAAACTTTTCTTTTTTTGCCGAGACGCAGTAAGTTCGCGCTTGAAAAGCGCAAAGTTACGAAAAAAAGCTTGTAAAAGCGAAGCGATTTTGGAAGATTAACGCCGCTCGAGCTCTGCTCGCTTGCTACCAAAGGGACGCAAGAATTCGGCCTGAAATAAAGGCAAAGAGGGGAAGCTCCGCGAAGCGCCTGAGCACCTATAAAAGAAAGAAATAAGCGAAGAATGAGGAAGTTCAATTTGGGGCTGAATTCTTTCGTCATCCTACATCTTTTACCGACAAATTACAGTTTAAACGTGGCACGGAGCATGGCGGTGCGACCGCAGAGGGTGTAGTCGTAGGTGTAGGTGTTGATGCCGTTGAAGATGGTGTAGGCGTAGTGGCGCTGGTTCAGGAGGTTGTCGAGTTCGAGGCGGAGTACGAGGCGTTTCCATTTGTACTGGGCGGAGGCGTTGAAGAGCGACATGCGCTTGTATTGGTCGGCGGTGAGCTGGCGGCGCACGTGGTCGTAGTCTAAGGAGAGGTCGAGGGTGGCGATGGGGAAGATGTGGACGGCGCCGCTGTGGGTGAGGGAGGTGGTTGCGTTGCTCTCTTCGGAGTAACGCGAGCGCGACCAGCCGTAGCGGATGTCATAGCGCAGTTCGAGCCATGGGACGGGGGTGATGGTGGCGTTGCCATGTAGGGCGTAGCTGTTCGTGCGGGTATCGATGACGGTCTCTCCGACGGCCTGTTCGCCACTGCCGAAGCTGTAGCTGCCGTCGGCACCGAGCTTGGCGAAGAGCGAGGGGATGTTCTTCGTGGCGGCTACGGAGAAACTGGTGGAGCGGCTGCGGGAGTCGCGGAGCAGGGCGGTGCTGCTGACGTCGATGCCGCTGACCGACTGCGACGTGAGCGTGTTCTGCTTGCCCTCGCTGTGGCTGGCCGCGAGGCTCAGCGTGAAGTACTGCATGGGCAACTGCCACTTCCAACTGCCTGACGTGTTCCAGTTGTTACTCTCGCCAATGATGCCCGATGAGGTGCGCTCTGTGCGATAGCCCACCTGCATGGGGTTAGTGAGCAGTGTCATCATGTCGCCAATAGAGGTGCTATAGTTCGACGAGAACGACAGCTTGCTGTTGGCCGAGAAGGTATAGCTCATGCTGAGCGAGGGATTGATCACAGGCTTGGTGTAGTGGAGCTTGTTATAATAGAGTCCCTTGAGTGAGGCACCCAGACCAGTACTCAGATAGAAGCGGCGGTTGCGCGAATGAATCTCGAAGCCAGGATTCAGGCTGGGGGTCACAGACCAGCCACGGATATCGTTTCTATCTGTTGGAGGGGATTTCAAATCCCCGACTCCTGAGTTGCGAATTTCAAATTCGCCACAACGTTCTGTTTCCAAGTCATCGTACATTGCTGACACGCTGACGGGCAGGTTCAGCCGGAACGACTTGCCGATAGGGATTTGGAACGATGAACCGAGGTTCATCGAGAGCGTGGACGACTGTGCCGTCTGACCGTAAGCCTTACCATTGTCATAGAACGACAGGCGCAGCATAGGCGTGCGCTTGAACGACACACCACCGTTCAGATGACGATACACGCCCTTGGCCGACTTAGCTGACCAATACACATTATCAATCACCTCAAACGACGAGGTCTTTCTTCTCTGCTCTATCTGCTGCTGGTTGGCCAACACGTCGCCCTCGTTCTGCTCAAACTTCCCCTTGAGGACAAACGTCTCGTTGATATACAAACGGTCGGCGTTCTTTAGGTAGTTCACCGACAGTTTCGGCAAATGAATCTTCGTCAGTGGCGACGTCTGTTCGCTCACGGTCACGTAGTTCTTGCCTTGCAAGCGACCAGAGGTCGAGCGGCCGCCATCTGCCAGGTACGTCGTGCTCTGGCTGATGTCGTGCGTGGCGCGGTGGTAGCTGTAGTCCGCGTTCACCTTGAAGGTGGTGCAGGAATCCAACTTGTTAATCGTATTGACCGTTGCCATGCCGTTGCGTTGGTAGAGGTACTGCCCCTGCGGAGGCGCACCGCCGTCGAAGCCGCCAAACAGGCTCGTGGCGCGAGTGCTCACGTCCGAGCCGCCGAAGTGGTCGAACATATCGGCCCGTGCAAAGCCCTTGTAGTTGCCGCCCTTCACCGAGCAGATGGTCTGGAACTTGTTGGTGAACATCATGCCCGTCAATCCCAGCAGGGCTTGCAACTTATCGTTGCCGTCCTCCATGTAGCCCGCTCCCGCTTCCTCCTGCCCGAACGGCTTGAACTTCGCCTTGTTCGCCAGTTTGATGTTCATCGACACCTCGTTGCTCGGCTTGTCCTTGTCTATCTTACGGCTGTGGTGGTTGCGCACTATTTCGACCTGAGTCACATAGTCCGCCGGGATGTTCCGCGTCGCCAGGTTGTACTTGCCGCCCAGCAGGTCCATGCCCTCGATGTTGAACTGCGAGATGGGCTTGCCCATATAGCTGATGGCACCACTTTTCGCCACATCAACACCTGGTAGCCGCTTCAGTCCGTCCTCCAGTGTCACGTCGCCCTTGCCGAGGAACGACGCCAGGTTATGGCTCAGCGTGTCGCCCTTCTGCCGCAGCAGGTCGGGCTTCACCGTCACCTCCTTCAACGAAACTGCCTTCGGAGTCAGCACCATGTCCACCTTTACAGCCTTTTCCTTGAACGTAAGCCTTTCCGACTCCTTCTCATAGCTGATGTGAGTGAATTGTAGCGTCACCTCCCCCGTCGGTGCACTCTTTAGTTCCAGCGCATACTCGCCCTTCGCATTCGTGCTGGTGAACGCCAGCGTCTTCGTGCCGCTCACCACCTTCACAATCACATCACTCACGGGCTTGTTCTGCAGGTCTATCACCCGTCCCGTCACTCGCACCTGTGCCGACGCATGGATGGCCAGTGCTATATATAATACAATGTATAAGAGTCGCTTCATATCAAGTCTTATTCTAATTCAAGGGGTTGATACACATGGCTTTTCTGTAAGATAATCATGTGGGAGTTGAATCCGACGTAGTAGGTTGTACCGTCGAGGTCAATCTCTCCCACATCGTCGGCATCCTTTGGCACATAGTAGGTAGGCTCCTTCACATAGCGGGGATTGCCCAACGTTTTCTTTTTGAACTCCAACATCTTCTTTCGGCTCAGTTTCTGATAGTCGGGATTGTTGAAGGTATTGATGGCCCTCACTTCGTTCTTCGTCTCGTACAGTTCAAAGCGATGGATGCCTTCGCTGTCCTCAGCCTTTACAATCAGTCCTGGCAGTCCGCGCAGCTTCCACGGGCCAGCCGACGAGGGCATTTCCTCGGTGTACCACGCCGTCCACTGCTTGCCGTAGAGCCTTCCCGTAGCCCTCCGGCAGGACAGTCCGCCGATGGTCAGCGTGTCGTCTGTCAATGTCCAGTCAATCTTAACCATTGGCTCATGGGTCTCGTAGCGGTAGGGATAGATAGGCTCATTAGTTGAGACATCGCCTTTTTCCATATCTGTCAATACCGCGGGCAGGTGCATCATGAACAGATTCAGCATTTCCTGACTCATTCTTCCGTCTTTGACGTATGACAGTTAATGCATGCAATACGTGGCACGGGTGCCCACCAGCAACGCCAGTCGCGCCGAGTCCGTGACGTTCTGTCCCTCGTCGTCCTGCGTTTGCAGGGTGTAATTGTAGAAGGCTACAAACTGGGTTGAGTCAATCTTCTCAGCCTGCGCTCCTATCGTCAGCGCGAGGGCCATCATTGTTACGATAATCTTTTTCATTGTTTCTCTAACGGTTGATACTTATGCCCCTTTTCTGGTACAAACAATCCCCCCACGAATTGATAGTTTCCGCCCTTTTGCCCGTAAGTATGAAAGATTGTCTTCGGACCAGACATGTAAAACATGGGATTGGTCAGGTACAAGCGATTGCCAAATGTGTTCTTCTTATGTTTCTGCATCTGCTCTCTTGTAGATTTCTCGAATGGTACCACAGTATATCTCATACATCGCTCTTGTATGATGAACTCCGAGAACACAAAACCTGAAGAATATGTGATGGGTACCGCTTCCTGATAGATGCCGATAAGCTTGAACGTATGGATACCCTCATCGTCCGCCGCGTAGGTTATCAAGCCCGGCAGTCCCTGCAATTTCCAAGGGCCGGCGGCGGTAGGAATGTCCTCGGCATAAAGCACATTCCATGTCTTGCCGCGGAACTTTCCCTTTGCCTTCTGGCACAGATAGCCGCAAATAGAGTCGCTTCCGTTGGAGGGGATTTGCAATCCCAGACTCCATGTCGGCATTTCTGTATCTTCCGTTACCTCATACTGACGTGGCGGAATCGATTCGAGCGTAATGGTCTTACCTTGTGGATAGCCAACCGTCGTCGTGGCGATATGCATCAGTGCCTCATTTTGCATGAACCAATAGTGGTCTTCGTCCATCTCCGAGTCCCTTTGCTGCTGAAACAGATAGCGCTCGTAAGTCCATGTCTTCCACACGCCATCGCCCACCTGCAAGGCCAGACGGATGGAGTCGGTGACAGGCTGTTTCTCGGCGTCGGTTGTGTTGATGGAATACTGATACACTGCCGTAAACTTTGTCTGGCACAAAGTGTCAAGCTTTTCCTTGTCTCGTGTAAGCATCTGTGCCGACATCGTGCCGGCAAGCAATGCAAGGATGATTGTAAGTTTGGCTTTCATTGTTCTTGATGTTTTATGGGGTTATGACTTTTTGGGATTCCTATTGAACTGCCACGCCACGCGGAGCATGACGTAGTTGGGGATGACGCGGTACCACGTCTCGGTGCGGCCCTGGGCGTTCACCTCGTAGGTGGTGTTCGACAACTGGTGCAGCAAATCGTGGCCTTCCAGCGTCAGTCTCACCTTGCCGTGGAGGATGGGCTGGGTAACTGAGGCGTTGAGCACGAACTCATCCTTGTTCATCGCGTCGCTGCCGTAGCCGCGGCGGCTCAGCATCATGCCGTCGATATTCAGCGTGGTGTTCCATGTCGGAATGGTCTGCATGGCGTTTATGCCGTAGCGGAAATCGAAGGCGCTGATATTGCTGAACGTCGAGCGGTGTCCCCACGTGCGCCGCCACAGCAGGTCGCCAAGCACGCTTACCTTCGTGTACTTCGCCTTGTAACTCAGTTTCAGGTTCTCGCTCAGGTTCACCGTCTCCACCTTATTCAGTTGCGCATCGCTCATGCCTGCCACCGAGGCATAGTCCACTGAGTGCCACACGTCGCAGCCCGTGCCGCTGTCTATCCACCACTTCTGGTTCTTGCTGAGCGAGAAGGTCATGTTATAAGACGTGTTCCACTGCCAGTTGCCCTCCACGTTCTCGGGGCGGTAGGTGTAGGCGCTGGTCTGCTCGTCGTAGGTAAAGCCCTGCGCCACGGAGCGGATATGATAGACGTAGCGCGACTCGATGCGTGAACCTGTCAAGCCCGTGCGACGGCTTGCCAGATTGGGCGACCACGTGATGCTGGCGTTCACGCGGCGGTTGTTCTTCAGCGACGGATTGCCCTCCATGATGCTGAGTGCATTGCGGGCATCGCGGTAGGGCATCAGGTTCATCAGGCCCGGCGTCGATGTGGTCATGCCTACACGCAGCGACCAGACCTTGTGCTTCAGTTGCAGCGAGGGGTTCAGCGTAAACAGGTTGTGACGGGCGAGGGTGTCGATGACTCCACGCTCGTAGTCGAGCCGCTCGTGCTGTGCATAGACGGGCAGGCGCAGCGTCACATCCACGGGGAAGTGCTCCGTCTTGTTCCATTTCAGGGCCACCGTGAACTCGTTCTCCTGCCCACGCAAGTGGCTGTAGGTGCTGTTCTCCGCGTCATACACACGGCTGAGCAGTTCGCGGTTCGATGGCAGCAGGTCGATGGCGGTGCTGTCTTGGAGTCCCCATCCGGCGAGGTTGCTTAGCAGGTAGACGGGGTCATTGCTGTTGCTGCCCGTCAGCGAATAGCGCTCCGTCAGATAGATGTGCAGCTGCTTCCACAGGCGGCGGTCATACGACAGACTTGGCTCGAACTTATAGTCAGTGGTGCGGGCATCCTCGTACTCGTGGCGGAGGGAGGGGGCATCGTGGTACGACGGCATAGTAGACGAAACCTGCCGGTTGAAGTCCTCACGGTCGGTGCGTACCCAGTACGATACCAGTTTACCCTCGACATACTTGGGGATAACGCTGAACCGGGTATATATCGTGCCTTGATAGATTCTTTCCTCGCCCAGCCCCTCGGTCTGCTGCGTGGCGGTTGTTCGCTGGTCGTCCCACTGCCGCAGGTTGTCAAGCAGTCTGTTGTCTGTTCCCCGATAGGACAAGTTTGTTTGACATTCGAAGATGTAGGGTAGCCAGTGGAAATGGTTGTCTGCCTGAATGCCCGTAATCTTCTTCCCGGAATGGTGCGTGCTTTGCGAGAACGCCGTGCCCGCAGGCAGGAACCGCTCCTTGTAAGTGCCCGACTCGTCCGTGTCGTCGATGCGGTCGAAGACCAGCTCGATATTCTCGAAGACCTTTGGAAAGCCATACATTCTCTTCGTAGACTGATAGTCGAGGTTCACGCCCGCTGCTTTGCGCGTGGAAAGCCGGTTCTGGTTGCCCATCACAAGACCTCCCAACGGATGCCATCCTCCCTGCCCCTGTGCGGTGGCTCGGCTGCCGTCGTTCACGTTGTTCATATTCCCGAATCCGCCAACGGCCAGCGTATTCGTGAGCAGCAGCCCGAATGCCCGCGTCTGATACCGCTCGTGTGTGCCGCCCGCCGCCTCGGCATTGGCGATGATGCCCACGGAGTATTCGTCTTTCAGGTTCACGTCCATCACGTATTCCGGGTTCTCGTCCTTTTCGCCCCGCATGGCCGAGTAGAGCGACTGCCGCTCAAACACCTTCAGTTCCTTCACGGTGAAGTAGGGCAGATTCTCCAATAGCACCTTTTTATTCCCCTTGAAGAGCGTCCTGGAATTGAGAGTCAACTCGTCTATCTTTCGTCCGTTGATGAATATCTCGCCCGCGTCCGTCATTCGTGCGCCGGGCAGTTGCTCTATCAGGTGCTGTAGCATCGACCCTTCCGGCAGTTGAAACGCCGTGGCATCATAGACCAGCGTGTCGCCGCGCATCTTCACTTTGATGCGCGTGGCTTTCACCACCACCTCCTTCAAATCCACGGTCTTCATAATAGACTTCCGCATATTCACCATCGGCACCATGAGCACTTTCTCCTTGTAGCCCTTGGGTACGCTCACCTTCGCCCAGCCGTCGTCATAGCCATCCTTCTGCATCCGGATGATGTAGCTCTCAGCTCGTCGCGGCACGTTGATGAAATAAATGGTGGAGATGCGCATAGAGTCATTGCCCATTTCATAGACCATGGGCTGGCACTCCACCGCCGTACTGTCGGCCCGCATCAGCGTCACCGTGCAGCCATACAGTCCGCGCTTCAAGAACGAGTCCTGTATGCTGCCTTGCAGCGTCAAGTTGTTTGTTTCCTGCGCCCATGCTGACGTGGCGATGAGGGCGATAATGATGGTGATGATTTGTCTTTTCATTACTTTTCGGTTCTTTCTTTGCAAAGGTAATTATATATAATACCCTTCAGACGATGAAAAGGCTAACCCATTTGTTTTCTTTCTGCCCTTACTACTCTATCTCTAACGGTTGATACACATGTGCCTTGGTCAGCAGGGGATAGCCGTTGGCAAAGATGTATTGCTGGCCACCCCATGAGCATACTTCCATGTGGTTGATGCTGCGGTTCAGGTCTGGCACATAATATGTCGGATTCTTGGCATACTGACGATTGCCGAAGATCTCGTTGCGGTGCTTCAGTAACTTGGCGTACTTTATCCGCTGCACGTCGGGGCGCTGCTCTGGGGCGGTGATGGATGATGCCTCTTTTCTCAGTTCCGTGAGGCAGAACGTGTGCGCCTCGCTCTCGGCCTTTACTATCAGTCCCGGCAGACCACGCAACCGCCACGGCCCAGCCGATGAAGGGATTTCCTCGGTATAGCATACCGTCCACGCCACACCACGGAACTTGCAAGTGGCCGTCTGGCAATAGTAGCCGCTCACGGTCAGCGTGTCATTGGTGAGCGTCCACGCGATGTCGGGTGTCGGCTCGTAGCCCTCATAGTCGTGCGGGAAGATGAACTCGCGTACAGTGGTCTGTCCTTCCGGGTAGCCCGTCCACACCGTCGGCATGTGTAGCATCGCCTCCTGAAATTCCATTGCAGCGTCCGCAGAAGTGATCTCGTCAGTCCGTTGATAAGCGGATAACGGCATCGACTTCGTCACCGTCCGTCCCACCTGCACCACAACCTGCATCCTGTCCGTGACGGGTGTCCCCTCCGCGTCCTGCGTCCTGCATTCGTAGTCGTACACCGCCACGAACTGCGCCGTGTCGATCGCTTCCTGCGCCGACGCCGTCGCCGCCAGTGCTATATATAATATAATGTATAGGAGTCGTTTCATATTGTTCTACTCCAGTTGACTTTCAGTCGAGTCTGCTCACGCTCGGCAGAGCTGATGCAAGCATCGCTCTGCTCTCACTTACTCGCAGACTTCCAGCGGTTGATACACATGCGCCTTATTGTTCACATAGATGCCATTAACCATCATTCCCTCTGTGTCACTGACAATATCCGCAATGCGGCTTAGGTTGTCGGTAACGTAGTATGTCGGATTATTGGGATAAAGCCTGTTGCCGAACGTCTTGATACGGTTCTTGATCAGTTTCTCCTCTGTCGTCTTCGAGGTGATGGCGTTGGTCTCGTAGTAGATGGGGGCAGCGATGCGCTCAAGGCTGGTAAGGGTGAAGCGGTGGATGCCGTCAATTCCCGAGCCTTCTTGCTCGCCTACCCGTAGCCTTTCTGTCTCGGCTTTTAGCACCAGCCCCGGCAATCCGCAGAGTTTCCACGGCCCCGCCGACGTGGGGATGTCCTCGCTGTAGAGCGCCGTCCACTTTCTTCCGTGCAGCTGGCAGGTAGCCAACTTGCACAGGAATCCTGCAACCGTCAGCGTGTCGTCACTCAGTTCCCAGTTGATGGGCTTCCGTTCCTCCTGTGTCTCGTAGATGGTGGGAGGGATGGCATCGCGCACCGTCACCTTCCCCTCGGGGTAGTCCGTCCACACTTGGGGCATAAAGCAGAACGACTCCGCTCTAAACATTGGAAGTTCTTCATCACTCCCGAAGTCATAGCCCTCCATGTATTCCCTCTTTTTCAATCGCAGGAAGTCGGTGCCAGCCCGCTCTTCGCCTTCTGCCCATTCCCTTTCCTTGCGGAACTTCCGATAGGGAAAGCTGCGCGTACAGTGCTGCCCCACCTGCAGGCATACCTTCATCCTGTCCGTCACCGCCTTGCCGTCCGCGTCCTGCGTCAGACACTCGTAGTCGTACACCGCCACGAGGCTCGACGTGTCGATGCTGTCCTGATGGATTCTGGCTGCAATCATCGCTGCCATCATGGCATCTAAGCCGTCATCCTGCTGTGCCTGCGCTCCTATCGTCAGCGCGAGGGCCATCATGGTTACTAAAATCTTTTTCATTGTTTACTCCAGTTCCAACGGTTGATACACATGGCTCTTCTTTAGAATCATCATGTGT
>Ga0247611_10006651_pt1 | contig 14733 bp, 10 predicted proteins | sample 177DNAGHGhighgp2_FD_192422 | JGI IMG/M metagenome (GOLD analysis project Ga0247611, IMG submission 192422) | Sheep rumen microbial communities from Palmerston North, Manawatu-Wanganui, New Zealand - 1770 DNA GHGhigh gp2 | ecosystem: Host-associated > Mammals > Digestive system > Stomach > Rumen...
TCTATGCCAACTCCTATCCCAGTGGTCATGCTGCAGGCATCTGGTCTGCCGCGATGTCAATGATAGAACTCTATCCCCAGAAAGCGGACCTGATTATGAAGGCTGCCAACGATTTCGCCACATCCCGCGTCATCTCGCGCTATCACTGGAACAGCGATATCATCCAAGGCAGGGTTATCGGCAGTATCATGAATCCCGTCTGCCATGCTGCATCCGACTACATCAGCCTGCTAGATGCCGCCAGAACTGAGGTCAGGCAACGATGATAAAATATACCAGACGTGAAGAGATCTGGAATGCCGCGTCGCATGGCGGGGGCATTGTGCTGGGGGTGGTGTTCGGCATCATCTTCCTGGTATGGTGCTTTCAGAGCGACAACAACTGGGCGAGGGTGGGGGTGATCCTCTATCTCTTTGGGATGCTGGGCTCGTATGTAGCCTCGACGCTCTACCATTCGATGAAGCATCATTCGAAGTGGAAGGAGCGCCTGCGCCGCTGGGATCATGCCGCCATCTATTGGCATATAGCCGGTTCGTATTCCCCACTGACACTGGTGGCACTTCGCAGTCAGGGGTATTGGGGCTGGAGTCTGTTTGTCTTCGTGTGGGTCTGTGCGATAGCTGGTACCATAACCAGTTTTGTTCACTTAAAAGAGCATTCTAACCTCGAGACGGCCTGTTTTGTCGGTATGGGTCTGAGTGTGCTGGTGGCATTTAAACCGTTGATGGACAGTGTGTCGGAGGCCGCCATCATCTGGCTCATTGCAGAGGGCGTCAGCTATATCACGGGTGCCGTGTTCTACAGTCTGAACAAGAAGAAATACATGCATTCCGTCTTCCATTTCTTCGTCCTAGCCGGCTCCGTATGCCATATCATCGCCGTCTGGGATGTGCTGATGGCGTACCTTTGAAAAGTAAAAAGTTGAGGTTTTATTTGGCAGTTTGGGCGAATTATGCTAACTTTGCAGGCAAATTTGCAAATTTAACAAGATTATGGCTTATACACGTATGACTGCTGCAGAGGCTGCAGCACTGATTAAGAATGGCGACCATATCGCCATGAGTGGTTTTACGCCTGCCGGTGTGGCTAAGGCAACAACGAAGGAACTAGCAAAGATTGCCGTGGCTGAGCATGAGGCTGGCCGTGAGTTTAAGGTAGCTATCTTTACGGGTGCTTCTACAGGACAGAGTACCGACGGTGACCTGGCAAATGCTCAGGCGATCCTCTATCGCGCTCCCTACACGACGAACCCCGACTTCCGCAAGCATGTGAATCTGGGCGAGATCCCCTACAATGACCTGCACCTAAGCCACATGGCACAGGAGCTGCGCTATGGTTTCTATGGTCCATTGGACTGGGCTATCCTCGAGGTGTGTGACATCGAGGAGGTGGGTAACGACTATCATGTCTTCCTGACTGCCGCAGGTGGTATCTCGCCTACGGCTGCCCGTCTGGCTAAGCATGTGATCCTGGAACTTAACTCGTTCCATAACCCCAATGCGAAGTTCATCCACGATGTGTATGAGCCGCTGGATCCTCCTTACCGCAAGGCTATCCCCATTGAGCACGTAGGTGACCGTATCGGCAAGCCTTATGTGTCAATTCCCAAGGAGAAGGTTGCTTGTGTCGTAGAGTGTAATATTCCCGATGAAGCCCGTGCCTTCAAAGACAGCGACCCTGTAACGGATAAGATCGGATTCCTGACGGCAGAGTTCCTCGTAGAAGAGATGCACAAGGGCCGTATCCCTAAGGAGTTCCTGCCGCTGCAGAGTGGTGTAGGCTCAACGGCCAATGCCATCCTCGGTGCCCTGGGTGCCGACAAGCATGTGCCCGACTTCAACATCTATACGGAGGTGATTCAGAACTCTGTGATTGAGATGATGCTTAACGGTCGTGTGAAGGATGCCTCGGCTTGTTCTCTGACGGTTTCCAATGAGTGTCTGATGGATGTCTATAACAACATGGACTATATGAAGAACCACCTGACACTCCGCCAGAGCGAGATATCCAACTCGCCTGAGATTATCCGCCGCTTAGGTGTGATTGCCATTAATACGGCAATCGAGGCTGACCTCTATGGTAACGTGAACTCAACGCATATCAGTGGCGTGAAGATGATGAATGGTATCGGTGGTTCGGGTGACTTCATCCGCAATGCCTACCTCTCAATCTTTACCTGTCCTTCCGTGGCTAAGGGCGGCGTGATTTCTTCAATCGTGCCTTTCGTAAGCCATCAGGACAGCTCGGAGCACGACGTGAATATCATCGTGACAGAGCAGGGTATAGCTGACCTGCGTGGCAAGAGTCCCGCACAGCGTGCTGAGTGCATCATTGAGAACTGTGCTCATCCCGACTACAAACAGCTGCTCTGGGACTACCTGAAGATCTCGAAGATGGGCCAGACCCGTCACAACCTGACAGCAGCCTTCGCCATGCACGACACGCTGGCTCGGAAGGGCGACATGAAACTTACGGACTTCGCAGAGTATGTGAAATGATTGCATGAGAACCAGATTCTTGGCTGTTATATTGTCGGCATCAATCGCCATGGCTGCGGAAGCTCAGACCGCAGCCAGCGATACGACAATGGTTAGAATCGGCTATTCGAAAGGAGGGTTAAACACCGTGGCTGGTGCTATCGATCAGGTGACGGAGGAGCGTATGAATAAAGGTTTGGTCATCTCCTCGCTTGATGCCCTCAGCGGACAGTCTGCCGGTGTCCAGGTGACATCGGATGGTAATCAGGAAGCTATGGTGTCGGCAGTACGTGTTCGTGGCACCACCTCATTGACGGGTAATAATAACCCACTGGTAATCATTGATGGTGTTACAGCCGATCTCGACATCCTCTCAACCATCTACCCTGCCGACATTGAGAGCTTTACCATCCTGAAAGATGCTTCTGAAACGGCACAATATGGCAGCCGTGGTGCAGCAGGCGTTATCGAGGTCGCCACGAAAAGGGGCAAGAACCAGAAGTTCCAGATATCCTACGACGGAAGTGTTGGTTTCGAGAAAGTCTTCAAGCGGACGGAAATGATGAGTGCCGATGATTACCGTCGGGCTTCGGATCGTATGGGGATACCCTATATCGATTTGGGCTATGATACAGATTTCCGTAAGGCGATTGAACGGACAGGCTTCGTTCAGCACCACCACATCGCCTTTGGCGGTGGCAATGAGACTGCCAACTACCGTGCCTCTGTAGGTGCAATGGAGCACAATACAGTTATAAAGCAGCAGGGCAACAAGAACTATATTGCAAAGCTGGACATTACCCAGCAGGCTTTCGACAATCGTCTGACGGTGGATCTTGGCATGGTTGGTTCGCTGCAGCGTATCTACTACCTGCCTTTCAAACAGAAATTGTTCTTTTCGGCTGCTACCTTCAACCCCACGTTTCCTGGCATTGCGAACAGTAAAGGCGAATATGACGAAGTGACTGAAGCATCGTGGAATAGTAACCCTCTCTCGATGTTGGACATGAAACAAGATGAGGATAACGGTCACTTCAACTTTCACATGAAGGCGAAGGTAATCCTTGGCAAGAATCTGACACTTCGTGCCTTCGGTTCTTACTCGTACAATAACATTGGCAATGCCCACTACTATCCTACTAGTGTCTGGTCTAATGGCGAAGCTTACCGTCAGAGCGAAAAGAACGAGGATATGTTGGGTAATGCCTCGTTGACCTACATTCTCGACACCAAGCATTCAACACTCAACCTGATGGCTCTGGCAGAAGTGGAAACCAAGAAGGTAAACGGTTTTTATACCACCTCGACAGGATTCACCACTGATGCCTTTGGATATAATAAGCTCTCGGCAGGTTCAGCACGTCCTTGGGATGGTACTGACTCCTATTATTCAGACGCTCATATGGAATCGTTCCTGATGCGTGCCCAATATACCCTTCTCGACAGATACACATTGACCGTAAATGCCCGTGGCGATGCATCCTCGAAGTTTGGTAAGAACCATCGCTGGGGCTTCTTCCCGTCTGCTAGTGCGGCATGGGTCATCAGTAAGGAGCCCTGGATGAAGCGCCTGACATTCATCAGCAATGCCAAACTGCGTGTCGGCTATGGGCGTTCAGGAAGTCAGGGTGGTATTGACTCCTATAACTCGCTGCAGCTCATGCAGCCTAATGGCATTGTGCCGTTTGAGGACTCCCCTACCGTAACCCTCGGCATCGTGAGGAATGCCAATCCCGATTTGAAATGGGAAATCAAGCGTTCATTCAATGTCGGATTAGACGTGAATCTCTGGAGTAACCGTATGGCCATCAGCGTGGACTGGTACAGTTCGAAGACCACCGACATGCTCTATGTCTACGACGTGCCCGTGCCACCATTTACCTATGACAAACTGTTGGCAAATCTGGGCTCAATGAAGAACTACGGACTGGAGATCGGTTTTGGCATCACTCCTCTGCGCAGCAAGGATATGGAGCTCGCAGTCAATATGAACTGGACGTTTGAAGGCAATGAACTCATCTCGCTCAACGGCTATCACAACGGCCAGTATCTGACAGCACCCAGCGTGAAAGGAATCTCTTCCATTTACGGGCCAGGCTTCCACGGTTCCAGTGATGTGTGCTTTCAGATTGTAGGCCAGCCTCTTGGCGTGTTCTCACTGCGCCACTGCAAGGGAATCGCGACTGATGCTGACGGGGCAAGATACTACGACATCGATGACGAAAACCATATCTGCGGTCAGGCGATGCCAAAGGCGATGATGGGATCGAACATCGCATTCCGCTATAAGCAGTGGGACCTGACGATGCAGATGAACGGTGCTTTCGGTCATAAGATATTCAACGGCGATGCGCTCACCTATAAAGACATCCTGTCACTACCGAACTACAATGTAGCGAAAGGTGCCGACATCGAGAATATCCAAGACAAGGTGATCAGCGACTACTGGCTGGAGTCGGGCGACTATGTAAACATCGATTATGTTACCCTGGGATGGAACGTACCCGTTCGCTCGAAGTACATACAGACTATCAGAGTCTCGGCTTCCGTGAATAACCTTGTCACGTTTACAGGCTACAGCGGCTTGACGCCGATGATCAACTCCGGTGTCATCAACGGCACACTCGGTCTCGATGACAAGAACGTTATGCCTGTCTATCGCTCATACACAATGGGACTCAGCATTAAATTCTAGACATATGCGGAAAATCATTTCTATAGCCCTCTGTCTGCTGACAGCCAGTTGCTCGCTGGATGAAGACCCGCGTGACCATATCGATGAGCAGGAGGCCTATGATGCTGACGATGCCCTCTTCCGCAATACCGTTTCCTCCTTATATAATTATATAGGCGGATCAGTTGACGGGCAAGGGCTGCAAGGCACCTGCAGGGGTATCTACGACCTGCAGACCTTTGGCTCAGATGAAGCCATGATACCTACTCGCGGCAACGACTGGTACGATGGCGGTATCTGGCAGGATCTGTATCGCCATTCATGGTCGCCAGGGCACAATATGGTAAAGAACTCCTGGTTGTACTTATACAAAGTAATCACCCTCTGTAATCGCTCCATCAATCAGTTAGAGACCCATTACAGTTTGCTCTCAGAATACGAGTTGGATGCCTGTATAGCCGAGGTGCGAAGCATACGTGCCATCTGTTACTGGTATCTGCTTGACCTCTTTGCCCGTGTCCCCATCATCACCAAGAGCGATGTCGTGATGAATAATGAAATGAGACAGGTAGAACGTAGCGAGCTCTTTGCCTTTGTCATCCATGAGCTGCAGGATGCCTTGCCTTTTCTCTCTGATGCAAACAGTGTGCATAGAGGTGACTATTATGGTCGTGTGACGAAGCCCGTGGTTTGTTTCGTGTTAGCCAAGCTGATGCTTAATGCAGAGGTATATGCCGATGACGACTGGACAGACGGCAAAAGACCCGATGGCCGCGACATGGTATTCAACATCGACGGCATGACCATGAATGCCTGGGAGGCAGTCGTCTACTATTGCGACCAGCTGAAGAGCGATGGCTTCAGACTGGCCGATAACTATAGTGATAATTTCGCCGTTCGCAATGAGAACTCGCCAGAGAATATCTGGGTCATCTTTATGGACAGGGATCTCTACTACAACGAACAGCAGAACATGTTCCGATCCTGGCACTACCGGCATGCTGCAGCCTATGGGTTCACTGGAGAGAACGGCTCGTGTGCTACGCTGAAGGCGGTCGAAGTGTTTGGCTATGGCACAGAGGTGGAAGACAGCCGCTTCGACTTGAACTACTGGGCTGGAGAGGTGACTGATTACGATGACATTCCAGTGGAAGACCGTTTGGGAAATATTCTCTGCTATTACCCATTGGAGGTGGAACTCGATCTCAGCGGCAGTCCTTATGTTGAGACGGCTGGTGCGCGCATGAAGAAATACGAGGTAGACAAGAATGCGACGAAGGAGGGCAAGTTGATGGATAACGATATTGTGCTCTTCCGCTTTGCTGATGTGCTGCTGATGCGAGCCGAGGCAAAGTTCCGTAATGGAGAAAACGGGCAGGATGACTATAATGCCGTCCGCAATCGCGTCTCGATGCCTCTGCGTGAAATCAGTCTCGAGAACCTGCTCGACGAACGTCTGTTGGAACTCTGCTGGGAGGGCTGGCGGCGTCAGGATCTCATCCGCTTCGGGCAATACGAGAGTCTCTTTGAGGGTGACGAGTGGGATGCCAAAGTGGATGAGAGCGATGGTCATACAACCGTATTCCCGATACCTGCTGATATCTTGACTCTCAATCCCAATCTCACTCAAAACAAAGGCTATTGATGAGACGTGGCGTTTGGATTCTGGCTGTTGTGTTACTGGTGGGAGGGTGTGCCCGTCAGGTTCCCAAGCACTTTACGCACGAAGTGCTCAACCGTATGACACCCATCAAAGATCAAGGGGATAGTGAGACCTGCTGGATCTATGCCATGCTGGCTGCCATTGAGACAGAACACCTCTCATGGGGCGACTCCGTGAACCTCTCTCCTTACTATGTTGAAAAGATGTTAGAGCAGGAACCCGATGTGCCAAAGAACCAGCGTGGAATGGGTGCCACCCTGATACGACTGATAGAGAAATACGGTATCTGCAGTTATGATGCGATGCGGAAGGTGGACAGACCTGCTCCCAAGTGGGTGTTTATGCTCGGTGCCACCTATACCCCTCAGGAGTTTGCTCGTAGTGTGTGTAAGCCTGGCGAGTATCTCCAACTCACCAGTGATGACGATGAACCCTATTATCAGGAGCATGAAATTGATTTCTCCGACAATTGGTTGCACGATCGTTTCCTGAATATCCCGATGGATTCGTTGCTGACGAAGACCGAACGCGCGGTGCGGCAGCATCATGGTGTCTGCTGGGAGAGTGAGAACCACGCGATGGCCATCGTGGGGATTGCTCATGATGATCATGGGGAGCAGTATTTTATCATGAAGAATTCCTGGGGCACAGATGACCCCTATAAGGGGTTGGCTTATCTCTCCTTTGAGGATTTCAAGGAAAAGACCCTCGCCGTTGAGATGACAAAAGAAGCCTACGGTCTCCCGTAGGCTTTATAGTTTCGACAAGGTTGTCGCCGGATTACTTGTTCAGTTTCCAGGTAACACCGTCTTTCGTGTCTTTCACCTCGAAGCCGGCTGCAGCCAGTTCGTCGCGAATCTTATCGCTGGTAGCCCAGTCTTTATCGGCTTTGGCCTTGGCACGAAGTTCCAACACCATATCAACCACCTTGCCGAAGGCTTCCTCACGACTGTCGTTAGATCCGCTCTTCTCTGCCTTCAATCCGAGGATATCAAAAGCGAAGAGGCGCATGGTCTCAGCAAGTTCCTTCAGGCAGTCGGCACAGATTGTAGCCTTATGGTCGGTGAGTTTGTTAACGACAGTGCAAGCCTCGAAGAGGTTGCTGATCACCTGCGGTGTGGCAAAGTCGTCATTCATGGCGTCGTAGCACTTCTGACGTAGTGCCTTGACAACTTTTTCCGTTTCGGCATCGCACTTGTCGGATGCCTGAATGCGGTCGAGGTCGGCGATACCGTTCAGCAGCTTCTCCAGTCCCTTCTCTGCAGCTTGTAGAGCTTCGTTTGAGAAATCCACGGTGCCACGATAGTGGGCCGAAAGGATAAAGAAACGGATGGTCATGGGCGAGTAGGCCTTCTCGAGTTTCTCGTGGTTGCCCGTGAAGAACTGCTCGAGGGTAATGAAATTGCCCAGCGACTTACCCATCTTCTGGCCGTTGATGGTAATCATATTGTTGTGCATCCAATACTTCACGGCCTGATGTCCCATTGAAGCCTGGGCCTGTGCGATCTCGCACTCATGGTGGGGGAACACGAGGTCCATGCCGCCACCGTGGATATCGAACTCCTCGCCGAGATACTTACGCCCCATGGCCGTGCACTCACAGTGCCACCCCGGGAAACCGTCGCTCCAGGGTGAGGGCCAACGCATGATATGCTCCGGCTGTGCCTTTTTCCAGAGGGCAAAGTCAGCCTGATGATGCTTTTCGCCTACACCGTCGAGGTTGTCGCGGCTGGCATCCTTGATGTTCTCCAACGAACGTCCGCTCAGTATGCCATACTGGAACTTCTTGTTATAGGCCTCAATATCGAAATAGATCGAACCGTTGCTCTCGTAGGCAAAGCCGTTGTCGATAATCTGCTGTACGAGTTGCTGCTGTTCGATGATGTGTCCGGTAGCATGGGGCTCGATTGAAGGGCGCAGCACGCCTAGTGCATCCATCGCCTGATGGTAGCGATTGGTATAGTACTGGGCAATCTCCATAGGCTCCAGTTGTTCCAGACGGGCTTTCTTGGCAATCTTGTCTTCGCCCTCGTCGGCATCGTGCTCCAGATGGCCAACATCGGTAATGTTACGCACGTACCTTACTTTATAGCCCAGGTGTTTCAGATAACGGAACACCAAGTCGAATGTAATCGCAGGGCGTGCGTGTCCCAGATGGGGATCGCCATAGACGGTGGGACCGCAGACATACATGCCTACATTGGGTGCGTGGAGCGGCTCAAAACGCTCCTTCTGACGCGTCAGCGTATTGTAAATAACCAGTTTTGATTCCATATTCTCTTAGTTTTCGACTGCAAAGGTAGTGTAAATCGAGCGAAATGCAAAATAAATCGCGTTTAATTTTTAAATATTAATGCCATAGTTCTGCTTTACTTCACTCATAACGAAGGTACTCTCGATAGAGGCAAGACTCTCAATCTCACCCAGTTTGTTTAGAACAAACTCTTGATATTGTTTCATATCGCGGGCGCGTACTTTTAATAGATAGTCGTATGCACCGGAGGTGTTATAGCACTCTGTCACCTCGGGGATGCGCTGTATTCTGCGTACGAAGGCATCGGCTATCTCATGGTTGATCTGCTTCAGTTTTACCTTGCAGAACACGAGCAGGCCTTGGTCAAGTTTCTCTGGGTCGAGGATAGCCACATACTTTTTGATATAACCCTTCTTTTCCAGCCGTTTCTGGCGCTCAAACACGGGGGTAGGGGTCAAATGAACGGCATCGGCCAGCTCTTTGGTGGTCAATTTGGCGTTTTTTTGCAACGTTTTAAGAATCTGCAAGTCGGTTTTGTCGAGGATTTCTGCCATATTTTAGAGTTTTATTCTGTTAGCGGGCTTAAAAAGTGCCTTAAATGGAAAGTTATTCTTTGTCGGCTGCAAATTTAGTGGTATTTTCTGAATTATGCAAGAAATTTGGATAATATTTCCAAACATCGTACCTTTGCACTCGAAAACAAGTTTCGACAGCGAGTACCCGAAAAAAGAGAATTACATTATTAACAAATAAAAAGAAAGGATAAGATTATGAGTACAAAGAAAAATTATCGTTTTGAGACTTTACAACTTCATGTAGGCCAGGAACAGGCAGACCCCGCAACTGATGCACGTGCCGTGCCTATCTACCAGACCACATCGTATGTGTTCCACAACTCTCAGCACGCTGCTGATCGTTTCGGTCTCCGCGATGCAGGCAATATCTATGGTCGTCTGACTAACTCCACTCAGGGTGTATTTGAGGATCGCGTGGCAGCCCTCGAGGGTGGTGTGGCAGGTCTTGCCGTCGCTTCCGGTGCTGCCGCCGTCACCTATGCCCTACAGAATATCGCACAGGCAGGCGACCATATCGTGGCTGCTGACAACCTCTATGGTGGAAGTTACAATCTGATTACCCACACATTGGCTACACAGGGCATCACCAATACTATCATCAATGTGAACGACCTTGAAGCTCTCGAGGCAGCCATCCAGCCCAACACAAAAGTAATATATGCTGAGACATTCGGCAATCCTAACAGTGATGTGCTCGACCTCGAGGGTGTGGCCGCAGTGGCCCACAAGCATGGCATCCCCTTCATTGTCGACAATACCTTCGGCACACCTTATCTGATTCGTCCGTTGGAGCATGGTGCAGATATCGTGGTGCATTCGGCTACGAAGTTCCTCGGTGGTCATGGCAGCTCACTGGGTGGTGTCATCGTCGACGGTGGCAAGTTCGACTGGAAACAGAACGACAAGTTCCCCACACTCTCCAAGCCCGATCCTTCTTATCATGGCATCGTATTCGCCGATGCAGTAGGAGCCGCCGCTTATGTGACTCGCATCCGTGCCGTCATCCTGCGTGATACAGGTGCAGCCATCTCACCCTTCAATGCCTTCATCCTCCTGCAGGGTGTTGAGACGCTGAGCCTCCGTGTAGAGCGTCATGTAGAGAATGCGCTGAAGGTAGTCGATTTCCTGAAGAATCACCCGAAGGTGGCAGCCGTCCATCATCCGGCTCTCGAGAGTCATCCCGACCATCAGCTCTACAAGAAGTACTTCCCCAACGGCGGTGGCTCGATCTTCACCTTCGAGATCAAGGGAGGCCAGGAAGAGGCTTGGAAATTTATCGATGCCCTGCAGATATTCTCACTGCTGGCTAACGTGGCCGATGTGAAGAGCCTGGTGATCCATCCTTACACCACCACGCACTCACAGCTCTCGCCCGAGGAACTGGCCGAACAGCATATCACGCCATCGACCATCCGTCTGAGCATTGGCACAGAGCATATCGACGACATCATCGACGATTTGTCGCAGGCATTTGATAAGATTTGATGTTCTATTTCCAATTTCCAATTCCAAATTCTGAATTCCGAAAATACTTTTTCGGAGTTCGGGATTCGGAATTATTTCGTAACTTTGCACCCAAGAACCAATTAATATGGGAAAATTCATCTTAGCAGACAATCAGGAATTGACTCGCTTCGCCCTTGAGAGCTTGATTCGTCAGAAAGGCGAACATGATATCTATAGAGCCAGCGATAAGGCTGGACTTGTGGAGTTGTTAAAGGAACACGAGAATGCTGTTGTGTTACTTGATTACACTTTGTTCGACTTTGCCGATGAGGATCAGCTGCTGATTGTTGCTGAGCGTTTCGCGCTGTCGCAGTGGATTCTTATCAGCGATGAGTTGACCCCCCAGTTCTTGCGCCGTGTCGTATATGCCTCCCATCAGTTCAGCATCGTCTTCAAAGACGGTTCTTTGAAAGATCTGCGCGATGCCTTTGAAGCTGTGAGCCGTCATACGCGCCACATCAGTCAGCGGGCGCTGGAGGTGATTATCAACCATCAACAGGAAGAAGAGAGCCAGCCCAGTATCCTGACTGAGACAGAGACCGAGATTGTAAAGGCTATCGCTCAGGGTAAGACTACGAAAGAGATTGCCAACGAGCGCTTCTCCAGTGTTCATACCATTACCACACACCGTAAGAACATCTTCAGGAAGCTGGGTGTGAATACGGCTCATGAAGTCATCAAATATGCCCTGCGAGCGGGACTGGTGGATTCCTCAGAATTCTATATCTAAAAAAAGGTGTGAGATTTCTCTCACGCCTTTTTTATGTTAGGCTTTGCTTGATATCCACAATCGCCCAATTGTGGCATTTTGCCTACCAATTGTTTGGTATAAGCGGATTTTTTACTATCTTTGCAGCAAAAAAACAGTATAGAATTATGAAACAGCCCACTCCCGAACGCGTTTTGAGTATCTTCAGTGAACTCAACCGAATCCCACGCCCGTCGCATCATGAAGAGCGCGTGGCCGACTATCTCTGCCAGTTTGCCCAGCGCCTACAGTTAGACTATGAGCGCGACGCAGAGAACTGCGTCGTCATCCGCAAACCTGCCACACCAGGGTACGAGGGCGCAGAGACCATCGTACTCCTGAACCACATGGACATGGTGTGCGTAGGGATGGCCGACCCGCTCAACGATCCCATTGAGGCATACGTGGAGGATGGTTGGATGAAGGCAAGGGGCACTTCGCTGGGTGCCGACAACGGCATCGGCCTCTCGATGGCTCTTGCCGTGCTGGAAAGCGACACCATCGAGCACCCCGCCCTGGAAGTGATCACGACGACCAATGAGGAGGACGGCATGACGGGAGCCGCCCAACTGTCGAAGGACTTCATCCGAGGGCGTAAGGTCATCAACCTCGATTCTGAAGACTACGACACCATCACGACGGGAGCCGCTGGAGCCACCCTGCAGTTCCACCGTATTCCCCTTCAGCATACGGCTGTTGCGGAGGATGAATGCCAGTGGTACCGCATCAGGTTTGAAGGCGGACTGGGCGGTCATTCTGGCGTCGATATCAACAAGGGGCGCTGCTCGGCCGTTGTTGCAGCAAAGGCAACCCTGGATGATCTTGCCAGACGGCATGAAATCAGCGTGGCATCCATAAATATTGGTGAGGCCAACGCCTCGATAGCCTCAAAGGGCGAGATCGTGATGGCTGTGCATTCCCAAGACCGTCATCTGCCCGTTATCAACTATCAACAGGAAATTAATGAGTGGCTGCACAGGGAATACCCTCTGGACATGGGCATGACATGCATCATCGAGCCCTGCGAGCCACAAGCCCAGGTGATCAGACCTGAGGTGCTCCAGTCGCTGATGACCTGTCTGCAGCAGGTGCCTCAGGGGGTGGTCAGAATGAGCACTGTCATGGACGACACGGTGGAAACATCAAACAATATCGGGCGCATCAGTACCGAAGGCGACCACCTCTTTATCAGTACGCACACGCGTAGTTTCATCGATGCCGACATGGCAAGGCTCAGTCAGCAGATTGCCGCTGCCTTCGCCGCTGCAGGAGCCACCTCTGAGACCGTCATGTCAGCACCTGCCTGGAAGGAAGACCAGCAGTCGCCTTTCCTCCAACTGACCAGCGACACCTTCCTCGACGTGCTGGGCTGGCGGCCACGCATGGTGGCCATGCACTTCGTGCTCGAGGCGGGCTTCTTCGTGGAGCATTATCCTGGCATCCAGATAGCCAGCATCGGCCCCCGCATCGTAGAGCCCCACTCTGCTAGTGAACGGGTGGAACTGAAAACCATCGGCGACATCTGGCAGGTGCTGCTGGAACTGCTCAGGCGACTTAAAGCATTGACCATTCTTGCGTCCCGTTGGTAGCAAGCGCCCTTTGGGCGAGCGGAACATTGAACATTGAACATTGAAAAAATGAAGATACCACAAGAAATCATTGATAAATTGATCTGTCAAGCCCAGCAGGACGCACCCAACGAGACGTGCGGCTACCTGCTGGGCAACAGCACGGACGAGGGCGATGTCGTGACGGAGAACTACTGGATGGAGAACATCGACCACTCGCCGGAGCACTTCTCCTTTGCCCCGAAGGATCAGTTTGCCGCCCTCCGATATGCACGCAGCAAGGGCTTAAAGATTCTCGCCAACTGGCACAGCCATCCGGCCTCGCCCTCGCGCCCCTCGCAGGAAGACCTCCGCCTGGCCGTCGATCCCACGATCCGCTACGCCATCCTCTCGCTCCACGAAGGCATCCACCTGAATTCCTTCAAGATCCTGAATGGCGCGGTCGTTGACAAAGAAGTACATCTGTAAAAGTAGAAAGAAATAAACCACCAAGGCGAGTTCATAGAACTTTACCCCATAGTGAAAGAGGACTGAAATTCATACTTTTTTCATATCAGCCAATAATTCCGCGAAAAAAGAGGCTCACAGCCTAATACTGCGAGCCCCAATTATTCAGAGTGTAATCGGCCCGTGCCCAAGGCACGAAGTCGTCGTAATGGCCGTCAAGAAGGCCGTGAGTGCAGCTACTACTACCTTCACTGCAATCTCAACAATACGCTTTTTCATTTCCTTATCAAATCTGTAATTCTGCGCTTTCGCTTCTCACTGTGCTCTCGCCTCCGCCGCATCGCCTCTCACTGGGGGCTGGTACTGCCGCAACCGCCTCTCGATGGGGTCTGGTACTGACGTAAAGTCGCTTGCGACTTTCTCGTCAGGCCCTGACCCTAGCGAGAGGCCCCGCCGCGTTTACCCCTGCGCCTTCTGCTCTGCGATCCAGTCCTCCAGCGGCGTCACCTTCTTGATGTACTGCTTCTTGCTTGGATCAGTCTCCTCGGGCGTGAGGTCTACCTTCTCCTCCACGCCGTAAGTGCTCAGCGCACACAGATCCTTGAAGGCCACGGACGTAATCTTGTCCTCAGCGCTTCCCTCGGGCTTGAAGCGGATGTGGATGCCCTTCACGTAGGTGTTCGCGTTCCACTTGCCCTCCAGCAGGGCAGCCCTGGTGATGCCCTCCTTGGTGCTCTCCACGGTGGGCACGAAGGTGCCGAGTCCGTCGATCTTGATGGGGTTGCCCCGCCTGAAGCATCTCGCTGAACTCACCCGGCGCA
>Ga0247611_10006652_pt1 | contig 14731 bp, 9 predicted proteins | sample 177DNAGHGhighgp2_FD_192422 | JGI IMG/M metagenome (GOLD analysis project Ga0247611, IMG submission 192422) | Sheep rumen microbial communities from Palmerston North, Manawatu-Wanganui, New Zealand - 1770 DNA GHGhigh gp2 | ecosystem: Host-associated > Mammals > Digestive system > Stomach > Rumen ...
TGATTCTTTATCTTATACATTTCCTCATCTGCCACTCTGATCGCTTTCGTAATGTCAAAATCTTCATTGAGGACAGATGTGATGTAGCCGCAGCTGGTCGCAACTTTATAGGGCTTGTTCACTTTGTTATTGTATTCGACCAGGAAATCGTCTACTGACCTGATGATCGCTTCAGGATCACACTCGCCAAAGATTACTGAGAATACTTCGTCTCCGCCGAATCTCGTTGATATGCTGTTTGCCGGAACGCTGCTGTGGAGTGCATTTGCAACTGCTACGATAGAACTGTCGCCGTCGGCGTGGCCGAAATTGTCATTAATGTATTTGAGACCGTCAAGATCAGACATGATAACTGTTACGGTCTTGTTGTAATATGCAGGTTTGGTGCGCAATTTCTTGAAGTCGTTGAGGAACCCTATACGGTTATAGAGACCTGTCAGAGGATCATGGCGGTACATCTCGTCCATCTTATGAAGGAGGACTGCCTGATATCTGATATTGACATAACCGCCGACACCAATACTCAATGCATTTGTGACACCCATCGTATTTGTATAATTCGAGATGTGATAATCCTTAAAGTAGAAGCACACGAATCCGAAGGGCCTGTTCATGAAGTCTAGAGCATTGAATATCAGCGGATATCCGTTCTCCGTAAGTTCCAATATCCTGTCACGTACTGAATGTGTAAGAACGTCTTCAGAATGCTTTATTACCTCATCAGAGACATACCAGAACCCTTCCTTGTATTGCGAAGCATGATCAGAATCGTAGATAAGGATGAAGTCCTTATCCCCGTCCACAGTATCTTCATCAGTAAAATAGTTGATATCCTCTTCAAAGCATTTACGGTCGATTACTACGAGGATATCATCGGTCTTATATGATTCAAGGTGAGATACGAGCTCGCCGGGGTTGACGCTCATCTGCATTGACGATGCGATAAGCTGCAGTACACGGTTGTCATCGTTGTTGCGGGCAAAGCTTTCCTTGAACCAGTCACGAAGTATGACGGGATGTTCCGTATGTTCAGAACATCCGCAGGATTCGTTCACAACAAAAGTCGCTTCTATCGTCTCGTTGTAGTGCTCTCCGGTGTTGATCACCTTGAAGACCGTATCGGCAGTACATTCGGCGAGCGTCAGGATATCGCACGAAGCCGTCGTGATCTTAGGCGTTGCAAAGTATATCTCATCATATCCGTCAAAACCGGTTACGATAACATCATCAGGAACTTTATATCCAGCTTCCGTCAACATCTCAGATACGGTTATTGCCATAACGTCATTGGCACAAACAATAGCATCAGGCAACACTTCGCGGGCGAGGATCGCCCTCATTGCAACTCTGCATGGATCTGCCCAGAAATCGCCGTGACTTACCATTGAATCATCAAAGGCTATGCCATTCTCGGAAAGGACTTTCTTGAATACGCCTATTCTTCTGTCGGAAAAGTCATTACCGACGTGACCTGCCATTATATGAGGTCTTTTGACCTTATGGTATTCGATTACGTGACGGACAACCTTCTCAAAACCGGATTCGTAATCATAATTAATGCATGATACTCCGTCATATCTCCCGTCAGCAATGACAACAGGAACATCATTTTTCGCTGATTCGGCAATTATCTTGCGGGATATCTTATGGCTCTTTATCTTCTCGTCCATAATGACAACCGCATCAACATATTTGTAAGGGATCAGATTAAATACATATTTCTCCGTAGCCTGTCTGTCTTCTTCCCAATAGATGTCCGAATTAATGGCAAACACTAAAAGAGCATAACCTTCAGCCTTGAGGCGCTCGTTAAGCCTGACGATATAACCGTGTATCTGCGGATCGTAAACTCGTGACGTGCACAGTGCTACAAGCCGTTTGCCGTTGATCATAGCTTAACCTTTCCCTGTTATCTTCTCCATGTAGATATAAGTCAGCACATCATCATAGGGTTCTGTCTTGAATACCCGGTATCCTAAAGTCTCAAATAGAGCGACATTTCCAACGCTTTTATTACTCGTCCAAATAACATAACGGTTGTTCGGCAGTTCTGATTCGGCAAGATAAAGCAGTTTGGTTCCTATGCCGTGACGGCGGAATTCAGGAGCTACGATGATCTTGCGGATGATAACGTCATCACCTTCCCTGTATCCGCGGGAAGAACCGATGATCCTGCCGTCATCATTTACAGCCTTGAGAAAGATACCTTTATCAAACTCCTCACGGAGTCCGTCCATAGTCTGAACAAGCGGAGGAATCTCATAATTCTTGAGGATCCTTGCTTCGCTCTGGAATGCCTGATACTGCAATTCCAATATCTCGGGAAGGTCATCTGCTGTTGCTCTTAAGTATTTCATGTTGTCTGTTCCTTACTGCTATATTATTGATTGATGGATAAAAAGTGATAAGATTCTAGTTATGTGGAAGCTTAGCTCAGCGGGAGAGCACTCCCTTCACAGGGGAGGGGCCATGGGTTCGAACCCCATAGCTTCCACCATTTTTATCTGTACGATCCGTTCTTTGCTTTCTTGGCACTCTTCTCCATATATAGTTTCTCATCTGCCTGCTCAAGCATATCAAATATATTGATATCAGCTGAGCATATGAATTCGCATACACCAACGCTCATCTCTATCGGATAAGGCTTATTGGCTTCTTTATTGCGGCTCTTGGTAATAGCCCTGATCCTCTCCTTGATCGTCTCTTCGTAATTGTCCACGCCTACGACAGCAAATACTACGAATTCATCGCCTCCCAATCGTCCTATTACATCTGTGCTCCTGAAAGCATCTGTCAGGATCTGTGCGATAAGGCGGAGAGCAAAGTCCCCGTCATCGTGACCATAGGAATCATTGACCATCTTGAGATTATCCATATCGGCATAACAGACAAGAGCTCTCTTGCCGAGATTAACGGGATCCTTTACAGCCTTCTGTGTAAATTCAAGGAAGCCTCTTCTGTTATACAGACCCGTAAGTTCATCGGACTTTGCTTCTTTGGACAGCAAACTGTTGTCTCTCATGAACTTCTCAAGCGAATTTTGCAGTTCCCTCTTGACCCTTTTCTGCTCTTCAACCATTAACAGGGATTTGATCGATACCGACAGCTGATATGTTACGACAGACACATTGGACAGATCAGCTGTATCAAGCTGGCTTACAAACAATCCATAGATATCTTCACCCACAAAGAGCGGGAAAACGATCATTGTAAGCCTGTCTTCCGTATCGATAAACTCATTCAGGAATATCTTCTCAGTACGCATCAGCTGTAACTCTTCTGTAGGAGACAGAACTTCACCGCCGGAAGAATAAGCATGAAGAAGAATAGACTTCGGACACCTCCATGAATCATCTGCGAAATGTTTCTGGTTGCCCTGGAACATATACAAAAATGCTCTGTTGAAGCCTAAACCGTCAAGTCCTTCAAGCAAAAGTTTATAAGGAATATCATGTTCATGCGACATGATGAATATGCTTCCCGTCTGTCTGTTGACGAGCCTTGATACCCTGTCTCTTTTGCTGAGATTGCCGCTTATGATATTCAGCCCCTTAAGAGACAGGAGCCTGTAGTACTCGGAGATCATGTCGTCGAGAGCTATCGACTTCATTTTGTCCCTCATTATCTTCGTTCCTTCGCTCTGCAGAGTCTGAAGGACATTAAACAGCCTCTCTGTATTTACATAAAGCAGAACATCGGAATTAACGAGTTTACGGAAAGCATTATCGACTCTGTCACGGTGTTCTCCTGTTGTAAGATATTCGGAATACTTCAGACAGAATTCCTCAAGAGCTTCCTTTATGGGCTTTGTATTCTCATCGTCATCAAAAACGCCAAACAGATACTTCTTCATAGCTTTTATAAAAGTCAGATCACCTGAACTGATAGCATTGATGTGAAGCCTCTCGCTCATGTCGGCAATGTCCAGACCGTTGCATCCGCACGAACTCCTCTGAACAAGGAAAGTCTCAACTTCGATATTATCCGTCTGTCCATTCTCAATATAGTCATTTGCAGCAAGAACAGCCTTATATGTAAGGTCAGCCGAACTTGCTTCAACTGTTGTAAGCGGCGGAGTCATGGATGCCGCGAAGATATCATCGTCAAAACCTACTACAAGGATATCCTTGCCCGGAACAAATCCTCTCTGCTCAATTACCGTATAACCGCCAAGAGCCATACTGTCATTCGCGAAAGCAATGGCATCAGGTTTCCCAAACTGGTCGAAAAGCTTATTTACGACATCTGAACTGTCCTCGGTAAAATCGCCGTAGACGATCTGGTCTTCTGTGACTTCAAGGCCTTCCTCGCTCATGATCTCTCTGAAAGCATTTAATCTCTCAATAGCATCTTTGTTGGTTTTAGGGCCGCTGACAAAGGCGATCTTCTTGGCATCGTGTTTATGGATAAGATGACGGAGAGCTCTGCCAAAACCCGATTTGTTGTCAAATGTAACAGAGGGATATCCTTCAATATCGGCAAAGAGAGTTACGATCGGAACTCTCGGGAGACCGTCAACGAATGCCTTCTGAATGTCATGATCAGCTCTCGACCCTATGGTGCCCATCAGGACATAAAGGATATCAACATTATTCTCTGTCGGAAGATCGAATATCATGTTGTACTGATACTCAAATTCGGTACTCTCAAATCTGCCGTCGGGCTTGCCGAGGTAGTGACCAGGAAACAGGAACAGATTTGCATCCAATGCTTTTGCAGCAAGTTCTGCGCCTTTGCATGCCTGACTGGTGAAATAGTTATTGGGATCGTCGATCAGGAAACCGATATTAAGTCTTCTACCCATATTTACCTCCAAAGCACCTCAGCGATATGTATAGATAATATCATATTCTGAGGTGCTTTGTGGGCTGTTATGTATTAATTTATTATTAAATATAGTTCACGAACCGGTAAAGTCATATTTGCTTACGCCCAGCATCCAGAACTTGTAACTTGCAAAGAAGAACAGAAGTCCTATGACAGGCGACAGCCATGACAGTAGCGGCACATTCCCCGGTTCCAGGATTACAAGGCTCGGATAGTAAGCAATAAACGCTATCGGAATAATAAACGTGAATATCACTTTGAATACACCGCTGAAGATATTCGACGGATACTTGGCGAAGTCCTTGAACCTGAACATGATTACCATGACATAACCTGAACCTTTGATCCAGAAGCACGTTGCCGCAGCAAAGTTCATTATGGCGATCATGAACAGAGATGCCGTGAACAGGAACAGAATGAGCTTAAGTATTGTCACAACAGTAACCGGGATACCGATATGGATCCATGCATATACAATCGTTCCGATACCGAAGGCCAGCTGTCCGAGCCCCTTGACATCAAACACTTCTGACATGAAGTAAAAGAACACGTTTACCGGTCTGAAGCAGTACTTGATGAAGTCTCCGCTCTGAACCATGAACCTAAGGTTCCAGTTGTTGTCGAAGAAGCACTGTACAGGAGTCAGCGCAACGAGCGAGAAGCCGTACAGAAACAGCATGTGATGATAATCCCATCCGTTGATCGAAGGGAAATTGTGGAACAGGATGAGGAACGTTATGAAGCCTGCAAGGTTTGTCATTATCATACCGAACGTCGATATGATAAAGTCAGCTCTGTAACTCATCTTGCTCTTAAGGTCCTGGATCAGGATCTTGCGGTAGATACCGGTATAGAATTTTAAACCTCTCTTGCCCATATCAACCTCCGTTCACGGTGATCTTCTTCACCGCATGATTCCAGAACAGATTTCCCGCTATGCTGAGAATGATAACCCAGCCTATCTGCAGACCGAAGAGTCTTAACAGACCTTCCCATGAATCAGAACCGTTCTTGCAAAGCAGCATCGACAGCGGAATATCGTAGACTGCACGGAAAGGCAGGTACTCTACGATGATTCGCGCCTTCTCCGGGAAGAATGCCAGAGGTATCGAAGCACCTGACAGGAGCAATACGATAGTCTCCTTGACGATATTGATACCCCATGTTGATTCAGTATAAAGACATATTGGGGCGATCAGCATTTCAATGTTGTAGTTAATTATCAGCGCAAATACTGTAGCTACCAGGAACCATACAAGGTTCAGCCCCATCTTTATCGCGCCTCCCGTGACGATCATGACGACGATAAAAGTCGGGATGAACGCAAGAACAAACTGGACAACGTGATTACCCGTATAGCTCCAGAAAGTATATTTACGGAAGCTCATAGGCTTGAGGAGATCGAGAACGATCTTGCCGGACTGAATGGATCTGCTCATGTCCCAGACGACAAACATTTCGAGAAAGTTGAACAGTGCCGTTGCAAGGATAAGGTAGATCATCGTGTCGTTGAATGTCATGCCGTTGACGACTTCAACACCGGACGATGCGTAGATTGCTTTCCACAGGTAGTATACGAGCACAAGATATATGAGGTTCGCAAACAGGGTGACAAAGATGCCAAGCCTGTAGTGAAGCGACTCCATTATTCCGCCTCTTGTAAGGGCGAGCAGTCTTTTGGGGTTCATTTTGTGCCTCCCTCATATATCTTCTTGATCACTTCTTCGGTTGATATCTCAAGTATCTTGATATCCGTGATCTTCTTCTCTTTCTGCTTCTCCATGATGACATCCATCACATCGGTTGTCTTCTCGTCTATGAGCATCTCTTCCCAGGTATCATCTGCCAGTTTGAGCTTCAATGTACGGTATGAACCGAAATAGTTCTTCAGATGATCGATATCGTTATCGTAGATCTTCGTTCCTTTATCGATGATGATTATCCTCTTACATAGAGCATCAACGTCTCCCATATCGTGGGTCGTAAGGATTACTGTGGTATTCTTTTCCTTATTTAATCCTTTGATAAGCTCACGGATCTTCGACTTCATGGATACATCAAGTCCGATGGTAGGCTCATCGAGGAATACGATCGCCGGGTTATGCAGAAAGGCCGCAAGAATATCACTTAACGTCCTCTGTCCGAGAGACATCTGTCTTACCGGCTTATAAAGGATAGGCTCGATATCAACGAGAGAACGGTAGAGTTCTATCATATCCTCATATTCCTTCTCGGGAACCATATAGAGATCTCTTAAGAGCTTAAAAGACTCGATAAGAGGCAGCGACCACCACAGCTGGCTTCTCTGGCCGAAAACAACTCCGATGTTCTCACAGTTCTCAGTTCTGTTCTTATAAGGAACTTTGCCGTTAACGAGGATCTCTCCGCTTGTCGGCTCCAGAACTCCGGTCATCATCTTGATTGTCGTGGATTTTCCCGCACCGTTCGGACCGAGATAACCTATGATCTCTCCCCTTTCAACGTTCATTGTAACGTCCTTTACGGCAGATATGGTCTTGTAATCCCTTGAGAACAGATCCTTGATGCTGCCGGACAGACCTTCGTGGCGGTTGAGAACCTTGAAGTCCTTACAGACATTCTTCATTACAACTGCTTCGTTTCCCATTGCAAATTCCCTCTTTCATTTTTGTTCAATTGCAAGTATATTGTATGTAGGCAGTCAAATATAGTACATTTTATATTCATTTTTATAACTATCTTACACGCTCGTGGAATATTGTTATAGTTTTCTTGACACAGGAGAAAAATCGTTATGAACAGAGATGTAATGGGACTTATCGTTAAGAGAGATGACGGTTCGGAAATAGTTAATTATGATGATCCCAACTTCCCTTCATATATATACGACGGATGGATAACCCCGAAAGCAACCTGGGCAGGGGTTCCGCATTATCACGAAGATATCGAGATACTGACCGTCAAGGAAGGCGAAGTAATCTATACTGTTAACGGCAAGAATGTGCTCCTTCGTGAAGGTGATACTATAGTTATCAACTCCAATCAGATCCACTACAACACATGCACCGGAGATCTCGCAAGATATGTTATATTCATTGCCCATCCGGGAATTCTTGCCAATTCTGTTGCCGTTGAGATGCAGGCGATCAGACCTATAATAGATAATCAGGATCTTCCCTATATCCGTTTCCGTTATATAAATGAACACACGGAATGCATGAGAGATCTTGTATTAAGCCTGCCGGATATCAGGCACGATCCTTTTGCGGTTACTCTGAAGTTCTATCAGATCTGGGAGTTAATACGCAAACAGGCTGAATCACTCGGGGCAAAAACCGAAGAGACCGTCTCTGATCCGAGGATGCAGTCATTCAAGTCAATGATGCACTTCATTTCCACTTCATATCAGAATCAGATAACCCTTGGCGATATTGCTTCAAGCGGCAACATCAGCAAGTCTTTATGCAATACGCTCTTCAATCAATATGTCGGTGAATCGCCGATAAATTATCTGATGCACCTGAGAGCAAGGAAAGTAGCAGAACTCCTGAGATCCAGCAATATGACAATGAACGAGATCGCAGCACAGACCGGATTCGGAGGCGTGAGTTACATGTCAGAGACTTTCAAGAAATTCTTCGGAAAGTCGCCGAGGGATTACCGCAAGCAATGGGCAAATAATTAAGAGGAAATATCTGCAAGCCTCAGATGCTTGATCCTGCGGAATGCGGGAATGCATACCAGTACTACAAATATCATAGTGATAATAATTGAGAAGACCCACCCGCTCCACTGGATCGTGTGATCAAAGCGTATCATGTCGCTCTCAAGGAGTTTTACTACACGGAGACCGAGAAGAGCTCCACTGGCAATACCAAACACAATGCCGATCGCTGTTGAGACGAAGAACTCCCTGGCCATATAATTTATAACTTCCTTGAGCGTAAAACCGTTGATACGCATTACTATCAATTCTTTCTTCTTCTGATGAACATACATACTGACAAGGTTTAGAAGAATAAAGTAAGCCATCATGGCGGACATTATGATACAGATCAAAGATACTGAATTAAGCACTGATGCGATCTCATCGCAGGATTCGCGGACATAAGCTATATCCGAATATTCTTTGAATCCCTCTGTCTCTTTGAGTTCATTCACCAACGCATTGGTATCTGCTCCGTTGAGTTTAGCCATATACATATTCATCTGCGGAGCTTCTTCAAATACATTCTCATAACTTGAAGGAGTCATGAACATATACCATCCGATATAATTCTCAAAAACACCTGCAACACGAACTCTGTATGGCTTCATAGTCTTATTGTACAGTGTAATGTCATCACCGGGCTTGATCTCGTAATACTCCGCTATCTTGTGGTGTATCCAGATTCCGTCCTTATCCGTCTGTGCAGTCTGTTTCGTATCAGCATCAACCATATTGAAGAACGGATTTAATTCCGACAGATCACCGCATATGAGTTCAAGACTCAACAGATGACCATTGATGCGTATCGGCATTGAGGTATCATATGAGATAAACTTTGCTGCATTGTATTTATCAAGCACCGCTTCAACATTCTCACCGGCATCTTCAGACAAAGCCGTATCATAGAATATCTTCAAGTCATAAAGTTCATAATCCTCAAACTGTCCTTTTACCGCATTCTGCACTGCATACTGGATAGTAAAACCTCCTACCAGGAGTGCACAGCACCCGGTAACACTGACTATGGTGGCTGCAACGCGCTTCTTATCGCAGAGCATATTGCGGATGATGAGCTTACTGTATAAGTGGGAAGTTCCGCCATTGCCCTCCTTTGACATATACTTTACAGAAGGGATCTTACCTGACATGAGTTCAACTGCGGTGGACTTAAGAAGGCCCCTGCAAGCAAACCACACGGTTACCGTTGCAAGGATACCTCCGGCTAACACTACTGCGATCGTAAGAGGAAAGTGGAACTGACGGCCTCCTTCACCGTAGATAAATGACTTGCTGTATCCTTTGAGAATTATCTTCTGAATCAGCAGGTATGCTGCGACAACGCCTGCACACATGCCGAATACTGTTCCCGTAAGACCGAAAGCCAGATATTTCATAAAGACTTCCCTGTTATAAAGGCCCAATGCCTTTGTTGCACCGACAAGAACCCTCTGCTCATCAATTATCCTGCCCAGAGTCGAGAAGATTACAAGAGATGCCACCAAAACAAATACAACAGAGAAAGTCATCGCAACATCTCTTAAGTTCTGCGAACTCCTGAGGATAGTGGAATAGGAAGGATTCTCTTCAGCACTTAAGACTACCCATCTGCACTGATCCATCTTTATCAGTTCCTCACGGGACTTATCAAGCTGCTGCTGACCTTCTTCATATTCAGACACACCGGAGGAATACTTGGACTCCCGCGATATCATCGCCTCACTCTGATTGCTGTATTCATTGATGCCGCTGGAATAAGACTCCTGCCCAGCCTGATACTGTGAACTTCCCTCAATATACTGCTGATTGCCTGATTCCCAGCTGGATCTGGCCTCATTGAGCTGTCTTCTGCCGGAATTATATCTGGCAAGGCCTCTGTAGTATTCATCCCACTTGGCATCAAGACGGGCCCGTGCATCATTATATTCAGCCAGTCCGGCATTATACTCAGCAATCTTTGCATTATACTGTGCCATGCCGTCGATATACTGCTGATTATAATCATTCCACATTTGGGCACACTCTGCGATATCTGCATATTCCTGCTCGTAATATCTGTACCGCTCTACCGCATACTCTACCACACGGTCAAGCCAGCTCGTTCCGTCGGAAAGTTCCTCATATATACCTGTGGCGGCCTCGAAAGCAGCCCTGAGTTCATCTTCCGGAATACCAAGAGAAGCAATCGCTGCATATATATTGTCACCAAAAGACTTATTGAGATCGAGTGTAAGACTGTTTGTTACGGGATACTTTGTAAAGTCAGCATTCGGATCCCCTGTGCGCGGAGGATCTCCGGATCCCGTCCAATCGAACCTGTCTGCATAATCTCCGATTACGCTTCTGAGTGCATCCCTGAAAGTATCTCTAAGCTCATCTTTATGGTTATTGATCTCAACAGAAAAGCTGTCAAGGAACTCAGTAGCCTGTGCGATCTTATTATCAGCATCAGCGATCTGCGCTCTTGCCTCTTCGATCCTGGCATTAGCCTCAGTAGCCTGTTCTTCATAGTAATTAAGCGTGGCCAGCGCGGATCTCAATTCAGAAGATGCGGCATCCAATTGAGCTTCTCCCGATTCGATCTGAGACCTGCCGCTCTCGAGCATTGACTGGGCTTCAGCCAACTGCCTGCCGGAATCATCAAGCACACTTGAAGCGTCTGACAGTTCATGGCGGGCTGATTCAAGCTGCTCTGCACCGGAATCTAACGATTCGCGGGCATCGCTTAATTCGGACTGCGCACTCTCAAGCTGCGACTGTCCTTCATCAATGCGGCCCTGTGCCGTTCCGTAAACTTCCTCATATCTGAGCTGAGCACGCTCGTCAGCAAGCTGTTCTATACGGGAAAGCGGCTCATTCACAGCAATGGGGTAAATATCACTGAACCTGTTAATTCCTCTTGCGGAATTAAGCGTTATTAAAGCTTTTGTATAAGTATTCTCCAAAGCTTCCCTGTCAATTGCATCAGGAGATACCATCACATATCTGTTGCCGGGAATAAAATTTGCCGCACAGAGCACATCCGCATGGTATACGACGCCGGTAATAACATATTCCTCTCCCTTAAGATACTTGAGTTTCTCGCCATTTGTGTCAATAAGAGTCAACGTATCTCCGACGGAAACATCGAGCCTGTTAACGGCTCCGGCTTCAACGCAGCATTCATTTGCCGCTTCAGGCAAACGTCCTTCTATCAATATAGGCAGGTTTATCCTCTCCGTCACCGACACAACATCAACATCCTTCTTGATGTCTCCAACGGTCATTACACAAGGGAACTGATAAGCTCCTTCGACATCATAAACACCTTCGATTCCTCTTAAAGCTGCAAGGTCATCCTCTGTAAGATTATAGGTTGATACTATCTCAACATCGCGGAAATTGGCCTTATCATAGTAATCATTGCCGGTATTAGCTATAGCCTTGGATGAATAAAATATGCCGAGGAAGATAGTAACAGCGAGCATCGCGATAATAACAACAGACAGGAAAGACACTATCTGCCTCGTTATATTCCTAACAGCATCTGTTACTTGAGTCTTCTTCATACATCAATTATACATCAAAGCAACACTCATACATCAGATTGCCTTATCCTCTCGACACGTTCCTTATCTTCATCACTCAGCTTGAAAGCATTACTCTTCTCAACAACCTTATCTAAATACTCCTTCGGCGATTCAAGCCTGGATATTCCGCTGACTGGACCCTCATTAAGCATTGCATCTGTTATCTTTAGAATTCCGCTCATCTCTTCCATACTGAGATCATCACGAAGAAGAAGATTTTCTATATCTGCTTTAACATAGGAATCATAAGCGGAGTATTCCGGAAGGACTTCATTATCAACACCATTTATAAGGATCCATTTTCTGATTTCCTCATCGACGGGATCAATATAGAATACACAATGTATCCTGCCCCAGCCATGGACCTTCTTCGCAAGTTCCAATATCTCCCTGTCACCGTCAGGCCAGTGCTTCATCAGGAATACGGCAAAAATGGTAAACTCATCTGACAATCCCAGGTTCTTAATTGCTTCAACAACGACATCATTGTCATAAACTTTAAGAAGTTCAAGTATGATAAGTCCAACTTTAACGCACTCTATGTTCATGGACTGAAGAATAAGATCTACAGAAAATCTGAACAAGGCATCAGGAGACATTTCTTCTTTATGTGCCATTATAGTGTTCTGTATCTCATCAATTACAGTAACTGCACGGTGGTCCTTACAAAAAGCTGCAAACCCGCTCTCCGTCGGATTTCTGAGTATCCCGAGCAACTTATCCCGCTCTTCATCAGACAAAGGTGTAATCCTTGTATGGTACAGCGTTATACCATCCATGGCGCCGTCAGCAAAACGCGGCTCCCCATCCTTCACTTCACGGGGCAGACTGAATCCGGCTTTAAGTTCGCCATTTTCATCTTTATTATTCATGATAAGTCCAAGCAGAGACTTCATTATCAATACCTCTTTTCTTTTTAATAAAACAGACTGTCTCAAGTTTATGAGACAGTCTGCAGAAAATCAATGATAATATAAACCGTTACGGCTTAGTCATAGGTACAGTCTCAACTTCGTTGGGATCCGTAGGTTCTGATGTCCTAACAATATCTTCCTTATCAAAGAAGATAACATCGATCTCAATCTCTTCGTAAACACTCTTATTCATTTAATTCATCCTCCTCAATTATGTTCTCTTTCCCACTGCTTATATGCGTTTACACAATCATAATATGCCAGAAGCGTAGTCATAAACGGCTTGATCGTTGTAGTGCTCTGATAACTGTCAGCCAATACAGTCTTCAGATACAATGAAGGACTGATACGCATTTCATTATGACCGCCTGATGCACGGTGAAGGTCAAATCTAAATGCTTCAGCAAGATCATCAATATCGATATTCTCGATATAAAGAGCCCATTTTCCGTCCCTGATCTGTTCAAGCCTGTAGCTGCCGGAAGGACAGGAGACAGAACTTACTGCAAGGTATGAATCAGAATCAAAATAAAGCTTCATCGACAGATTGGAATTGAGGATAACCGAATATCCTGTAAGGACAATACCTGAATCCGTGCTGCCCTCATAATATACCGGTATATCAGTAGTCGTAGGCTCAGGGAATACATTTCTTCCCCTGTAGTAATAACAGTCACCACTGACAAGATTCTTATTAGCAAGATCATCAGTATTGTGATCGAAATAAATCTGAGCCTGCGCGCCGTAATTAAGGAGTGACGCAGCAAGATCTGCCAAGGCAGTATTAGCATAAGCATGCTCATTATCACAGATATATTCAGCATATCCTCTTATTGTAAATTTTCCAAGATCGATCGAAGATCCGTTAGGTTTAACGATCGCAGCAGATACCTCATCAGTCATCTCCTTGGGAGCAACATTACATCTGAAGATACGGCCGTGTTCATCGAGGGCAGAACCATTTACGCGAACGCTCTGAGTCTGACCGTTAACTGTGAATACGACATTGGAATCCTTGAAATACTCGTAAGTATCATAGTCCATACTCACATGATAATTAACGCCAACTGCACCATCAAGGATAAGATTATAGCCGGTTGTTGTTACTTCTACAGAAGGGCAAAGACCCTGCGTAAATGTTATATCAGTCAAACCAACAAGCGTAGCCTCAGATATTTTTCCGAAATATGTCTCTCCGTTAGAACCCGTAAGAGCTTTGCCTTCAGGAATCGTCAATGTCAGAGACCCTGTATCTTCCATTCCCGGCATAGGTATGATCATACCGTTGCTGTAAGATCCAAAGCCGTCGATACTGATAGAACCGCTGGAAGAATCAAAACTGATTACAGCCTCGCAGTCAGGATCATAAGGATCTTCCATACGGGCAACGATGCCATCAAGATCAATACTTCCGCCTGTAACAGTCATCGGATTATTATGTGATATCAGAACACTGATTGCCTGAACATCACTGTCGCTGGAAGCAGCACGAATATTGACTTCTCCTCCGCTGACAGTAAAAGGTCCTGCATTAACTCCAATTACAGCAGAAGGCATTCCGGTAAGCGGCTCACCTTCGTAACGATTAGTTGCCGATATCAATAACTTTCCGTCGGAAACTTTTGCACCATAGACTCCCTTTGTAGCCATTATCGGACAAGAAGATTCTGAGCTGACATAAACCACACCGTCAGTCTGTGTCAGAATACCTGTTATACCTTCTGTCTGAGTTCTGA